>LSQX01345958.1_pt1 | contig 15620 bp, 9 predicted proteins | sample 654561 | NCBI WGS metagenome assembly LSQX01 (sample SAMN04489861, study PRJNA283612) | anaerobic digester metagenome | isolation source: 4 biogas reactors fed with cattle manure at either 37C or 55C with and... | place: Denmark: Kongens Lyngby | collected 2014 | reverse complement strand
AGGATATATGGGATTTGCCATTTGGAGGCGTTAACTCTTCCATGACGACCTGTTCATTTCCTATGATGCCATCCAGTTCGATGCCCCTGATTTCCTGAAAAATACTGCTCGTAGGTTCTTCCCCAATACCCATATAACCACCCACCCTCATTAAATTTCACTGTATTCTATGCTTGGTTTTAAACAGATAGTTATTCCCCAGAAAAAATACTTGGGGGCAGACGGTACAGGGATGTACCCATTGGAACACTCTCTAAAAAATACCCAATAAAAAACGGCCCCGTTGGAGCCGTTAAATGTATATGAATCATATTGTATACCGGTTCATCAAATGCTCTCCCGTGGGTATTTGAATCACCCGCAGAAGCCACGTTCATTGAGCCGCTTAATACTTGATTGGTTCTTTTGCCGATACACGTTTGACTATCAATAAAAATATCATGCCAATCAGCAGAAAAGCAACGATAGAGCCAATCGCCCAGAGAAGGCCGTTTTGCTCTGCGGTTATCGCATCAAACCCATGGTTCACGTACCAGTTGTTAGCACGATAGGAGATGGTTCCAAACACCAGTGGGCCGACAAAGGTGGAAGTCCTTCCGGCAACCGACAGGAACCCGTAGAACTCTGCAGTTTTTGTAACCGGGGCAAGCTGGCTGACCATGGTTCTGCTGACGGCCTGTGCGCCCGAGAGTGAAAACCCTGCAAAAAAACCGATGATGTTAAACCAAATAAGCTCCTTGACAAAAAACAAACCGGTAACGGCGGCAATGAGGATGATAAGAGACAGAAGAATGGCTTCCTTGCTGCTTCTCCTGTCTGCAATACGGCCAAAAAGCAAAGCACCGAATGCCCCGGCTATTTGTATCAGAATAACAAAAATAATCAGCTGTATCTGTTGCATACCAAATAAAGTCGCGCCAATGATCGCGGCAAAATCCATCAGCATCATGATTCCATCATTATAAATTAAAAAAGCAACCATGTATTTGATGAATTCCTTATAATTGCGGACGTCCCGAAAGGTTTGAGCAAGCTTGGTAAAGGCCAGCTTGATTGTACGCCTGCCCGCATTGACCTGTGTGTTGTTCTTTTTCTCTTCTACCCAAAGGAAGGTTGGAACAGAAGATATCAGGTAAATGAAGGCTGTAATTAAAAACGCCCAATGGATGAAATCATTGCCCAGCAGCTGAATGGGCACCAGTACGATCAGAAGGGCAACAATACCGCCAATCATTCCAATCGCCCAGCCTTTTCCCGACACAGATCCAATGGTTTCAGGCGTGGAAACGTCTGTCAATAATGCGTCGTAAAACACTTGAGCCGCACGGTAACCAATTTCGGCGATGATAAAGAATACGATCCCCATGATCACATCCCCTTCACCGACAAAAAACAGTAAAGCTGTGGCAACAACAGAAATTCCGGTAAAAAATATCAGGAACCTCTTTTTGGATCTGGAAAAATCCGCTATGGTGCCCAATATTGGTGAAACAACCGCAACAACAACTGCTGCAATACCCACTGAAATTCCCCACAAACGCGTACCTTCCGCACCGCCTACAACAGTATTTTTAAAGTAGGCCGAATATACCGCAAGAAGAACGACGGAAGCATATGCGGAATTGCCAAAGTCGTAGAAATACCAGGACCAACGGGATTTTTTCGTTAAATCCATACTCTTTTTATCCATATTAAACTCCCATCATACAAAGATTAACCCCCCAAGGGCTTCATGATAAATTCTACAGGATTATTGCATACAGTTCAAGGTGTAATCAATTCTTTGTTGTAGAAAGCGGACATACCGTTACTGTTCACAGGTAAACAGGCGCAGCCTGCTGAACGAAGTGAAGGATCTTTGCATTACTCCATAACGACATACCGTCAAAATCTATGTATCGCAGCTAAGTTTTCCGGTGCAATGCTTGATGTTTCACAATACGCAAGAATTGGTATATATGAGTTAGCGGTCACCGAATTTTCCTGCCCGAAGGCGGAAATTAAGGGGGATTCCAATCTTTTCTTAATAAACCGCTGCAAAGGATGATATGATGTTCAATAACCATATAATTCAGGGTACAAAAGAGCACCCGGAGAAACAAATTGAAAAACAAAAATGCTCTGAAAGGCTGAATTGGAGCAGGCTTATTCCTTTATCGCTCATTTTCTGCATTATCACTATATTTTATGTCAGAATACCTAATTCCTCTCGCAATACCTTTACTCTTTTTGGAAAGACATATCCGCTTTTCATCATCAACGGTTTTTTGGCTGAAATTCAGGTACTGGTTTCCATTGGCATGGTTCTGATCCCGAAGAAAAAACATTATTGGATTGCCCTGGGTATGAATGGTGTTCAAGTTCTGATGATGCTGTATGCCATCTTCTTCAGGGAGGTTACGGATTCAATCCCAGGTTTGTTTGTCGCTATCACAACGGTGATCAATATTACGATCATCCATCGGTATGGGGAACGACTGAGCAACCAAATCGAAAAAATAACAAGGCAGAAAGAGGAATTAAGCATTCTGTATGCGAAAGATCTGGAAACAGGAAAAAAGCTTCGGCATCAGAATGAACAACTGAAAAGATATAACCGTCTGTTGGAAAAGAAAGAAAAGGTATTGCAGCATATCGCCTATCATGACAGCCTTACAGAGCTGCCCAACCGAAAAATGATGATCGATCGGATGAATCTGCTGACCAATCCGAATTCCGAAAAGAAAAGCTTTGCATTTGTCTTCATCGACCTGGACAACTTTAAAATGATCAATGATACCATGGGGCACAGCTTTGGTGATGAGGTTTTGAAAGTTATTTCCCGCCGATGGAAAAAGCTTGTTCATCCGGAAGATATATTAGCGCGTTTTGGAGGAGACGAATTCGCATTGCTTGTACTGCGCAACCTTTCGCAGGAAGACCTTTTGAAATATGTGGAGAGTTTTCGGAAAGTTTTTCTTGAAGCGATAACCGTGAAACAGAAGAGCATATTTATCAGCTTTAGTTGCGGCATCACCCTTTATCCCAAAGATGGCGCGAACCCTGTAGAGCTTCTAAAAAATGCGGACATTGCCCTTTATGAGGTAAAAAATAATCAAAAGAACGCTATTCAATTCTATACGAACCGTATGGAGGAAAAAGTCGTACAGAAAGTTCGAATGGTACAGTGCCTTAAATCATCCTTGAAAAACAATGAAATTTTTCTTGTTTATCAGCCATTATACCACTGTGACACAAAATCGCTCAGAGGGTTTGAAGTACTGGCAAGGTGGAATTCCAGGGAGTTGGGCATGATAAGCCCCATCCAGTTTATTCCGATAGCTGAAGAAATAGGATTTATCATAGAAATGGGCCAATGGATCCTCCGCACAGCTCTGTCAAAAATGGTATCCGTGCAGAAGTTCTGTCAGGTTAAGCCGGTGATATCTGTCAATATATCAGTTATGCAAATGATAGAGCCCAATTTTGTTCCGATGGTGAAGAAAATGCTGAATGAAACAGGTTTTGAAGGAAAGTATCTGGAAATTGAAATCACCGAATCAATATTCATTTCTTATCCGGAGAAAATCATTGCAGTGATTCAGCAGCTGAACAGCCTTGGAATAAAAGTGGCGCTGGATGACTTCGGAACAGGGTATGCTTCCCTGAATAATCTTCAAACGCTCCCCATTCAAACCCTGAAGATAGATAAAACTTTTATCGACAGAATTCAGGATCGTAAGAAACTCATTGTTGGGAACATTATCGATCTGGCGCATGAGCTGGGCTTTGAAGTTGTAGCCGAAGGGGTGGAGACCCAGGTTCAGCTGGATTATCTGGTTGCTAAAAACTGCGACTACTTCCAGGGATATTTGTATAGCAAGCCCCTAGATGAAGAGAATATGCAAAAGCTGCTGCATGAGGTTTAATTGGTCAGCGGTGGGCCCACCCTGCTGTAAAAAACCTCCGGCAAGGCAGCATAAGTGTTTTCCAACTTCCATCCCGTTCTGACGTTTTCCTTCAGCTCTATCATGATAACACCCTCTTTCCGATATCCTTGTTATCGTTTACCGCATGATATGCGATTATTCTCTGCGAGTTTGTTTTTGTACCGGCTTTTGGTGAATCGTTCGTTTCTATGAGCATCGCAGTGATCTTCACAAAAAAAGCCTGCAATGGACAAGCTTTTTCATCTCCGTGCTTTTTCATCCTGCTCTTAGAAAGGGTTCATGCTGTTTCAGCGTTCAAACCTGAACCAGGCAAAATCGAAATGGCTGCCGGGCAGAAACAGGAATGTGACCTTCCGGTTATTGGTAACCCTTTCCAGTTCAAATTCCCGCTCGATATAACCGTCTGATTGCAAGAATTCTACCAGTTGATTTACGCTGCCGTCTTCGTTGGCAAACCGAATTTGGATGGTGTTCTTTTCAATAGGAGAGCTTCCGCAGACAACAAGCCTGGAAGCACCTTCCTGCCCAAAGTCCAGGTTTTCAAACTCCAGCGAAACATTGTTGCCGATGCCCTCTACCCTGTCCTCACGAAGGATATAGGAATCACCATAGATATGATCGCTTTGCGTGGCAAGGTTTCGTTCGAATGCCCTGCTCTGCTTTTCAAAGGAAAAACCCTTGATATGTACCTTATTGTTCAGTACAAAGCAAATTGAGGTGATTCCGCAAAGCTTCTTTGACAACCGCCATGTTGCCTCCTGGTAAACATTCCAGATGGATGGCCGTTGGTAAACAACATCAGCCAGCAGCTGGCTTCCGGCTTCGCCGGGCATCCCCTCCCAGATCTGAAGCGGGTATTCATCATCATTCAAGGCAAATATTGGTATGGTGATGGTATCGGAGCCATAGCTTCCGAAATCCAGGTTGCGGAACCCCACATGGGTCTCCCCGTCCCTGCTGGTAGCCACCCCTTTATCGTTACCGTTCCCAACCTCACCCTTGCTGTAATCATAAAGCCCGCCGGTGATAAAACCAAAGGGATCCTTATATGCGATTCCAATACCATCCGCTTTAAATTCCAGCGCAGAGATAAGCTTTATTTTGGAAGAACCGTTTTTGCTGGTGCAGCGAAGGCGGAATTCCCCGTCGCCAAGGGCTGTTACCTTCGCTTCAAGGCCAGAGGCTTCGACCTTCGCAATGTTGGATATAATTCCGGTGTCATTCACCGCGCTCCATTCCACCTCGCGATAAGAGGTGTTTTCAGGATATAGACTGGCTTTTACAAGAATCTCTCTTTTTGACGTACTGAAAACCTGTCCCAAATCGCTGGAAAGCTCTATCTTGCGCAAAGGAATTTCTTCAAAACTGCCCATCACACAGGGCATATTTTCATTCTTGATAAGGCAGGAAACCCCCGCGAGCTCCTTCTCAGGCGCAGGAATGGCTTCGAATGTCAGGGTTCGGCTTTCCAGCCCAAGGGAACGCACCTGAACCTGGATCTCTCCGGAGGCCTTTGTTGCCCCTATCAAGGCCATCAGCTTACCATTGAACAGCCTTCTGCTCAAGCCCTTATACTGATCATAATCAGTGCTGTCCCCATTATCCAAACCAACCAGTCGACCCGCTCCAGTGACTTCAACCTGTACACGGTTATTCGCGTTTTCCACCGGATTGCCGTTCTCATCCTCCGTGGTAATCTCAACAAATATCAGGTCTGTCCCGTTAGCGACAAGCCGTTCCCTATCAGCCTTCAGGCATATTCGCTTCGCTTCACCAAAGGATTTACGGATGCATGCAGCTATCATCCTGCCCGTTTCATCGTAAGCGATCGCCTTCAGCTCACCTTTCTCAAAAGGTATCTTCCACCAGCCGAAGAATTGGGTTCCCTGTGAAAAATCGATATCATGGGTACCCACAGGTTTACCGTTCAGCTGCAGCTCAACCTTCGGCGCGTTGGAGATAACCCTTACATCAATGATCTGTCCCGGGTTGAAATCCCAGTATGGCAGGATATGAACCATGGGTCTGGTTTGATAGTCCGTCCATGCTGCCTGGTAAATGTAAAACGGGTCTTTTTTAAAGGTCGCGGTATCGATTTGCCCGAAAAAAGAGTTTTTTGTATGGTATGGCGTGGGCTCACCGATATAGTCAAAACCTGTCCACAGGAATTGTCCCAATGAAAAGTCCGCGTCCCTTTCGGCTGCAATACAGGCTTCGGGTGACTTTGCTCCCCAGCTGACCTGGCTGTTGCCCAAAGATGAGCATTGCTCATCATCATCAGCCAGGATGGATTTTTCGTATGGGAAATGGTACACACCCCGGCTTTGAACCACAGAGCTTGTTTCGCTGCCATAGATCACCCAGTCGGGATGCTCTTCATGGTGTTTTTGATAATACCTTTCGGCATAATTATATCCTGCTATTTTTAAAATATCGGCGCATTTGCGGGCATTCTCCCAGGGCATGTAATTGGAGCCGATAGTAATGGCCGCGTTGCCCTTCGGGTCAAACTCCGCTACGTAATCACGAAGCATCCGGGTGATTTCCTGGCCTCTTTCATCGGCGTGGGTATCATAGATTTCATTACCGATGCTCCACAAAAAAAGGCTTGGATGGTTGCGATCCCGCATGACCCAGCTTTTGATGTCCCGATGAGCCCATTGCCTGAAAAACCTTGCGTAATCATAGGTGTTCTTTGGCCTTTCCCACATGTCAAAGGCTTCGGTCATCACCAGCATTCCCACCTCATCTGCCAGATCCATCAATTCAGGCGCAGGCATGTTGTGGGCTGTTCTTACGGCGTTAACGCCCATTTCCTGCAATATTTCAAACCTTCTGCGCAAGGCTGCCTTATTAAAAGCTGCCCCCAGCGCTCCAAGGTCATGGTGTTCGCAGACCCCGTTCAGTTTTACTTTTTTACCATTCAACACAAGCCCTTTGTTTGGATCCAAAACTATTGTGCGAAAGCCAATGTTTTGTGTGATGGATTCGATTTTTTCCGCCTGTTTAGTGATAGCATTTTCACATGAATGCAATTCGGTTGTAAGTCGGTATAAGTTAGGCCTTTCAGTAGACCACAGCAATGGATGAGCGACGGTCAGCGTGCAACGGTGCTTTGTTCTGGCAGCCGGTATTTGGCACATTCCCTCTGAACCGGCCTGCAAACAAGCCTCCGCGGATGTGTTTATACCTACTGTACTCTTTGCGGCAGCAACAATTTCATCCCCATACCAGAGGGTATGAGAAAGCTGAACCTCACTGCAAAGACCCATTTCCGTATCTATTTCAACTTCCCACCCATTGGATGTTTGGCGGGGTGAAACATAAATGCCGTCGGTAACAATATAGCTGCTTTGCCTGGTTTTCAGCCATACATTGCGATAGATACCCGCACCGGAATACCATCTGCTGTTAGGGCTATGGTGTACGACCTTCATAAGGATCTCGTTTTCTCCTGTTACCAGGGCTTGCGTGATCTCATGCTCAAAGGAAGAGTAACCGTATTTCCACTCTCCGACCATTTTTCCGTTTACATAAAGGGTGGAATCCATGTAAACACCCTCGAAGTAAAGAAGCACATGTTCGGCCCGCGCATCGTATGTATAACGCCTGCGATACCAGCCAATGCTGTTTTCATAAAGGTCGAGGGCATTATATATCAGCCAGTCGTGCGGCAGATCAACCGGTTTAAACTCAAGAGAATCTGTATTTGTGGTTTCCAAACTGCTTTTGGCAAATTCCCAGCCATCGTTCAAAAGAATTTTTTCGTTCATAATACCCCCAACTTTCTTTTTCTTGCAGAGAAAAAATATCGCTTAATTGTTCATCGCGGTTATATTCCAGTTCCAAGGCCTGATCCTGGCCGCAATATGGCTTATGTCTGCAGATTTGCAATTGTATTATAACATATATGGTCGGTAATATCTTCTCCAGTTCGTGTATTTTTCTGATGAAAACCTGGCCATGGGTTACTCCTGTGAAACCTGCTAAGGTTTCGCAGGAGTAACCCATGGCACATTCACTTAACATAAATCATACCATATTATAGCGGATGAAAGACTCCTGGCCCGTGGTAGAATCTGCCCTGAGCAGGTTGGCGATTCGTACCGCTGGCCTGCCAGTGAATGAAAGGAATGAGAAATATGAACATGATGAATCGTTACCCTTATGCCAATACTATGCAAATGAACAACCTCTATTCTCCTTATGAGACAAACCTATATCCAAACTCCCCAGTCTCTCCCTATGCAATGAATCAGCAACCATATGCAGTGAATCCTCCGATGATGAACGAATACTATTCAAACCAGTATCTGGGGCCCTTTTATCCCCTGTATGATCCAGCGCAGCAGGGCGCTTACATTGAACTGAAGGATTATGGGCCTGCGCCCTATGCGGTGAACATCCATGATGCCGCTGTGCAGAACACTGCTTTTCGAACGGCTTTATGGACAGGAAACCACTTACAGGTTACACTGATGAGTTTAAACCCGGGAGAAGACATCGGTCTTGAGATTCATCACGAGGTTGACCAGTTCATCTGCATCGAGCAGGGGGAAGGGCTGGTGATGATGGGTGACAGCCAGAAAAACCTGGATTTCCAGAGGATGGTTTATGATGACTTTGCCTTTATCATCCCTTCGGGAACATGGCATAACTTAATTAATACCGGCAGTATTCCCTTGAAACTGTACTCCATTTATGCACCGCCGCAGCACCCTCGTGGAACAGTTCATGAAACAAAAGCTGATGCGATGGCTGCCGAGTAAAACCACGGTTAAGATAGGCGGGAGTATGTCATTGACTTAATATGGTGGATGGGAGTATGTCATTGACTTAATAAGATGACTGAGTTCGTCAGTCACAATAGATGAGAGTTCGTCCCAGTCGCAATATGATAGATGGGAGCACGTCAAAGCCATAAGATGAATGCGGTTTTATCCTTGCGGTTAAAGCCGCATTTTTCGTAAAAGCGAAGAGTACTTTCCACCTTGGCTCCGGTAAGCAGCATGATTTTATAGCAGTTCGCACTCCGTGCCTTCTCTGTGGCTTTTTGCATTAATGCCCGCGCATAACCACGGCACCGATACTCCCTGCGCGTAACAACATTTTCAATGAGTGCGTATGGTCTTAACTCGCGGGTAAGGTTTTTAACAACTACAAGCGTTACGCTGGAAACCAGCTTCCCGTCAACCTCACCAACCATCAAATGATAATCAGGGTCTTGAATCATTTCATCCCATAATGAAATAAGCTCTGGTGTAACCGATGGTTTTTCATTTTCATGTAAATGCAGATACAACTCCAGCAATCCTTCCAGATCGGATTTTTCTGCTTCCCGAATTGTCATTTCAGCACCCCCATACTTTTATCTTTGAAACAGAGTGTCTCGGCACACCGCTATGTAAAAATTCCAAGCGCAGCGGCGTTTTTCATTCAATGGACGGCTCCCTTCACTTCGTTCTGAAAGAGCGTAAAACTACTTTAAATCGTTTGCCGGGAATTGAGCCAGCACGGGTTTTTGCGCGGGATCCAGCCAACGCATGATTTTCAGCAGGTTTTCCTCGGAAAATGCGGTACAGCCTGCTGTCGGGCTGCTCTGATCCTTCCAGACATGCAGAAAGATCGCGCTCCCGGCCCCGGGAAGCGGGTTAACCGTGTTATATTCTACCACAGCAAAGTATTTGTACCTGTTGCCTATGGCAAACAAGTCTTCCGCGGAGCTCCATCTTCCGTTGGAAGGGCCTTTTTGGAAGGTATTATAGAATTCAGATTGAATGTCATCCACCCAAAAATCATTTTGATAAAATTGTGTATAAGTAAGCTTTGTGCCAGGGTTCTCAACACTGCCAAAGGCTCTTTCCAGAGGATACACCCCTATGGGTGATTTTCTGTCTCCTTCTTTCTTGTTGTATGAAAGGCCATTTGTACCTAGCACTGCGGGCATCGGTTCAAATGACGGCTGCCAGCTTCCATTGATCTTTTCATAAGCACGGGCTTCGGCCTTTATTACATCAGCGCCATCGGCGATGACCAGTAAAACCTGTTGCGAGTTTCCTATGCCGGGAATACGGTCTATTTTGTCGGCATACGGGTCTATCACCAGGCCGTTATCGTCATTGGGAGCGTCTCCTTGCAGGAATTCCTCCAAATTCACATCAATCGCCTCAAATTTATCGGAATCGCTGTCATTATAGTGCCACCATTCCGATGTGATGGTGGTAAAGCCATTCCTGACCATAGCATCGGTTAGCAGTTGCATATTCTTTTTGGTTATCTCGGTCATATCGGCATTGTTCCTGGATCCCTTCCCGGAAAAGTCGTCAAAGCCCGACGGCATTTCCAGTTCATTCCCTTCCATATCTATGAGTGTAACATCCACGGCAGTACCACGATTATGTTTGGAGCCGCCTTTATCCGGGTTCGCAACAAACTTTGAATCGGGCACAAGTTCCCAGAATATCCGTTGTACGGCCAATGGCCTGTAAGCATCCCATACCTTGATGCGGTATCCCAACCGCATCAGCTCGGCATTGGCTTTTGCCAGCTTCTCGGCTGTCTGTTTTTGCAGCACGCAGATGTCTAAAGGGTAAACCTTTTGTTTTGTAAAATTATCGGTTGTAGCATATCTTAACTCAATAGCAATTTCGGGATCGATATCCTCCATGCGAACCAGACCCTGGATCTGTTGAATGGGCTTGTCCACTTTACCGGGTTCATCTTCACCCGGGATACCTGTAACCGGAACATTCGAGTCTTCGCCTGGGTCAGAAACATGAACCCCCGAGGCTTCGCCCGGAGCAGCCGTAGCCGGAACATCCTGGTTTTCCTGCTGCGCTCCGGGAATAGGGGTTGGAGCAGGAGTCGTGCTTTGAATCTCATCTGCAGGATTTCCCGCGGGTGCCTCCGGTTTCTTGCATCCGCCCAACAGCATAAGAACTGATATGATAATTGTAAACAACAATGCGTTTCTTTTATGATTCATTTGTTTCTCCTGAGATACTTTTGCAGCAGGTTAGAGGTTTCTGCTTTCACAGATTGTATGCTCTTTTAATAAGCAGCGCCTGTTTATCTCTGAACCTATAACCCTTTTCCAATATGTTTCACTATTCAAGCTCTGCCACATTGGACAGAAGCATGATATATTCGGTTCCTTTTGAGTTAAATACCTCCAGTGGAGTGACTGCAACCTGATACAAAACGATCTGCTTCAGCTCTCCCCCCTTGTTTTTTTCATAAACCGATGCTACATCGTGAATGATGTAGTGTTTACCCTCATATTCCCCCAAATACATCATGGCATGCCCCGGCATGTAAAGAGTGGAACCGGGGCGAAGGCTTTCTATGATCTGCAAACGCTCGATGCGATCTTTGCCTTTCAAAGATATGGCACCTGTGATTTGCTCCTGTTGATCGGAATTTCGGGGTAATCGGATGCCAAAGGATCGGTAAATGTCCACCAGAAAAGCCGTGCAGTCCCTCGTGTTGTTCATTCCTCCCCAGCCATATGGCTCACCGATGAACTTAAATGCCTGATTCAGCACCCCAGCGGTGGTATAATCCAAATAGCCTTTTGAAACCTCGGAAGATTGAGCAAGCTTCACAGAGACATATTCCAGGTTTCCGCTATCATCCTTTACCGGATAAGCCACGGAATATTCCTTCTGATTTTCATTCTGGATGGGTAGGGAAACACCCATATCCAGCTGTATCTGTGAAATTCGTTTGTCGACTGTTTCAGGTGTGAAAAGCTTTGCTTCCTTGATAACCAGTTTGTTTGGATTTGCCTGAAGCTGTACCAATTCATCTTTAGTGCATAACGCCACATCTTCAGCTGATATCCAGGCTGTGTAATGGTATATGCCCGCAAACAGCCATTTTCCATCCTTACTGACATGATATATGGAAACCGGTTCTGCAGGATAAACGGCAGTTTCAACAAAATAATCGCTCCTTTGATCAGTTGGCTTGGAGAAGGAGCCTTTCGCACAGGGCCAGGTTCGCATCAAGGTTCTGTTCACAGTGATTCCATACTGCACTGTAACGTTTGCAGGTATCGCTTCCAGATTTAAGTTCTGCTTCATCGCATCATAATCAGCAGCCTTGTATTCCTTTCCGTTTTCATCGTAACGGATGGAAGACGAAGGGTTACTCAGCACTTGAACCCATTGGCGCACTTCTTCGCCAGACAGGTTCACGGGTTGATCGGCCAGATCGGATAGAAAAGACAGACGTTGAAAATTACCCGCATTATATAACGCTATTTCATTTTGACTTAGTATCCTTTCATCGGCAGACTGATACCGGCTGATCCAGAATGCAGCCTTTTGTATTTGAGGTATTACACCGGGTATTTCAGGGCCGATGTACTTATCGCTTTGTATGGCTTGTTGATCACCCGGGGTTTGGTCTTGTAGTTTTGGAAGCGTGGCATTCCCATTGTTTATATCAGACCCCGCCTTGAATTGCTCAATGGAACCCGGTTTCGCTGTTTTGCCTGGATCAGTTTGTGGAATACCCTCTGGTTGACTGAATACCGGCGGTGCTTCAGAGGGTTTAAGCGCGGCTGGAAAGTCTTTGTTACCGGTTTGGTTGCTTTGATTATCAATTTGGTTCATGTTTACTGCCTCCCGTTCTTTCCCGCTGCAGGATGCTAACAGAACAGACAGTAATAACAATATGACGAATATTTTTCTCATAGACCTCACCCGTTTTTTATCTTTTGCGTAATATGACGAACCGTGTTTTTTATGATCCCATCATACCATAGAGCATTGTTCAGAACAAGAAATGCTGATCTATCAGCACGACGAAATCTTGAGGTTGATTTCTTCTTAATCCATTGTCTAAAAACTGAAGAAGGCTGGTCAGGAAATGAAGGAATAGTATGGTTCGTATGGTTGGAAAAAACCGGCTGGCTTGTTTGAAAGCCATGCCGGTTTTTTGATATCGCTGTTCTGTTTTCTGTTGAATTCCATATGATTAGTGTTGCTTGCGGTAAGCCTTGCTGTCAGATGAAGTCATAACTCTGTTCTGTCCTCTGACAGCAGTGGCTGTCAAGGGTTCTTCCCCGCCAGTAACAGCACAAAGCGGTGGAACATGGCGGCAACTTCAGCGCGGCTGGCCTTGGCCTGAGGGTCAAGCAGGTTACCAGGTTTTCCGACGAGAATGCCTGCGTCCGTGCAGTAGTGCAGAGCGTCAAGAGCCCATGACGATACCTTGTCCATATCGGCAAACTCCGGAGAATCGCCTTGTTTGTCAGGGATAGCGCCGATGGCTTTGGCAAAGTTATAAAAGAATGTCGCTGCCTGTTCGCGGGTGATGGAATCGTCCGGGGAAAATTTGTCCGCTGCCGTGCCACTGGTGATACCGTTGGCCGCCGCCCATTTCACCGCCTCGGCGTAATAGGCATCAGCCGCCACATCGGTGAAATTCTGCGGCAGGCCTGAGGTGTCCGGGCTTCCGGCCAGACGGTGCAGCACGGTGACAAACATATCCCTGGTCATAGGAGAACTGGGGCTGAAGGTTGTGTCGCTCGTTCCGAGGTACAGGCCACCTGTATTGACAAATTCCATATTGTTATAGAACCAGTTGTTTTCGTTAACATCGGCAAACGGATTGTCGAACACTACATAGTAGCCCAGCGGCGTGGCTTCATCCAGGATAATAACGCTGTTTGGTGCTGCGCTTAAGGTACAGCCTCCGGGCAGAGAAACGGACGCACCGCTGCTGTTTGGAATGGTGACTGTGCCATCCGGGGTTACGGTCGTTCCTTGGGGCAGGCTGATGTTTGCACTATTGCCGGGGAGCGTGAGGTTGGCACTACCACTGCCTGTAGTTATTATGCCGTTCGGGGTTACAGTCGTGCCCTGAGGCAGGCTGATGCTTGCACTGTTGTCAGGAAGCGTAAGCTGTGCACTGCCGCTGCCTGTGGTTATTGTGCCGTCCCCGCTGATATACGAGCCGCCTGGAACAGTAACGGTTACGATGGTTTTACCACCCGGGTTGTCGGGATCGGCAGACGGAGTCGTTATCGTTATGGTTACATTGCCAGTTTCCGGTATAATTACACTGCCATCCTGACCAACCGTTGTTCCTGATGGAACGTTGAATGTGACGATTGGAGCATCGCCTGTGTTGCTTTCTGTGGTTGGGGTGATGGTTATTGATCCGCCTTTAGGCAGGGTTTGGCTGCCGTCAGTATTGAGCATCGGTGTTTGACCGGGATGGGGCTGAATCTTGGTTCCGCCGATTTCAATCGTGGTACTGCCCGGCGTGGTCGATGAGCCGCCACTGCTGGATTCCTCTTCATCATCGTCGTCATTGTTGCTGCGGGCATTAACAGTAATCGTCCTGGTCACATTCGCCGCGGCGTTGTAGCTGGCATTGCCTGCCTGAGAGGCGGTGATCGTTACCGTACCTGCACCGACGATGGTCAGGGTGTTACCGGAAACCGTAGCGACAGCGGTGTTATCTGAACTGTAGCTCACGGTCAAACCGCTGTTGGCAGAGGCGTTTAAGGTTATTGGGCTGTCGCCTTCGGTGGCGGTGAAATTACTCTGGCTCCAGGTAATGGTCTGTTTCTGCTTAACCGGAGTGAAGGCATTCACTGTAAAATTCACATCAAAGCTTTCGTCAATTTCACTGTAGACTGCGCTGGTTACAGAAACCCTGGCAGTGTATGTTCCCGCCCCAAGTCCGATATCGGGGGCTACTGTGAATGTGGTGTTGCTGCCGGTGGCAATATTAGGAATGCTGAGCGAAGATAGGTTAAAATCATCGCTATTCGCGCCGGAAAGCCCAAGCGAGATCACCCCGGTGTCCCGGTTACCCATATTCGTTATGATGACGTTTTTCGCCGCCTGCGTTTCGTAGCCTTCAGTCGCGGCAGTAAAAGTATATGTTCCCGAAGTGTTCAACGAGATCGCGTAGATCGGAGTCAGGTCAGGATTCACCGTTACCCTCGCTACAGCGGAGGTCGCTGTTGCGGTCTTATTACCGCCGTCGTCGTTGTCAGGAATTGTGTTGGTTATCACAACGTAGTAATAAAGCGTTCCGGTTTCTGAAGTATCAGGAGTATAAGCAGCCGAGTTCGTACCTACGACCGTACCGCCAATGGCACTGTTGGAAATATTGGAATACCACTGGTAGGAAAGCGTCCCTCCGTCATAAACTGAAGCCGATACCGTCAAGGCTTCAGCCGTGTCGCCTGCGGTATAGGCTATTTCGGTGGGGGAAATATCCGTGACGATGGTTGGTATTTCAGCGTTCACAAGAGTATAATGGGCAACAAGCTCTGTATCCTCTGTTATGGGAGTTGTAAAATCATAGGGTACAGATTCGCCCTGCTTATACCAGCCCTCGAAGGTATACCCCGACTTTTGCGGATCTGCTGGCCTTACTGCGCATTGGTTTTCAATAACCTGTGAAACAAGGTTGCTATTGTTTCCACTTATATTTCCTCCGTTCAGGTTACATGTCACAGTAAAAATATTGATGATCTGTGTCTGCTCATTTCCGGCAACATCGCCTGCCACAAGCGTTATAGTTCCGCCTGTAAAGCCGCTCAAATCCAGGCTGAAGTCATATGATTTTGAAGGCACATCTAAACTCTCTTTTACGGAATCACCACTGTCAGAATCCGTTGCTTTAACATAGGATATATAGTAAAATGACTATGACTTTTAATCA
>LSQX01330710.1_pt1 | contig 15623 bp, 11 predicted proteins | sample 654561 | NCBI WGS metagenome assembly LSQX01 (sample SAMN04489861, study PRJNA283612) | anaerobic digester metagenome | isolation source: 4 biogas reactors fed with cattle manure at either 37C or 55C with and... | place: Denmark: Kongens Lyngby | collected 2014 | reverse complement strand
TATTTCAAATATTAGAGCTGTTGAAATAATAAACAAAGTATTTTTATATTTCATATTTATTTATCTATCAATACTTTATTCTGCTGCTATTTTTATTTCTTCTGCCGACATTCCTTTCTTCAATCATTTTTTTTCGAGACTCACTATAGCAGTGCTAACTTGGATAGACAGCCCTCTTTTTTGCTTAAAAATGATAATTCAAGAGCCAATCTTTTTGCTCTTTGCATTCATCGCAATTCTTTTAAGCATCGCTTTCTCTGTATTAATTTTTAAATTAAAAAACAAATACTTAGAAGCAGAAAAGAACGCTTTTTCACTTAATAAAAAGCCTTTGCCCCTGATAATGAATTTCACTTTATCAGTTTTTATTTTACTGCTCTTGTTTATTGGAGCAAGAGGACGCGTAGAAATAAAATCTCCCATCAGAGTTGGCACGGCATATTTTTCAAATTACGCATTTCCAAATATGCTTGGGCTGAACCCAGTTTTCACTTTCTTTCAAAGCATTATAGAAAAAAACAAAAAAGAGAATGAGCTTTTAAATATTATTGATAGCGATTTAGCGCTAGAGCTTTTTCAAAAACATCATAATTTTGAGCAAAATTTTCTAAATTATCCAATCGCAAGGAAAATACTTTCCGATTCAGCGGAGTTGAAAGCAAATCTCGTTCTTATCATAATGGAAAGCATGTCTTTTGAAAAATTTTCTTTTTCGGAAAAGGGAAAAAGATTAACACCCTTCTTAGATTCTCTTTCAAAGGAATCCTTATTTTTTACAAATGCTTATACTTCTGGTATTCATACTTATAGCGGGGTTTACTCCACTTTGTTTTCTTATCCAACTATATTTAATCGCCATCCATTGAAATCGCTTGAAATTCCAAAATATTATTCTATGCCGCAAGTGCTTGCAGAAAAAGGGTATAGCAATATTTATTTTACTACTCACGATGAACAGTTTGATAATATTGGCGGCTTTTTAACGTATAATTCTTTTCAAAAAATTGTGAGCCAAAAAGATTACCCGCGTAGTGAGATTGAAAGCACGCTCGGAATACCCGACCATTTATTATTCAAGCATTCAATTTCATATTTAAATAAGTTGCAGCAAAGCGGAAAGCCCTTCTTTGCAAGTTTTTTAACGTCCTCGGACCACGACCCGAAAATCATTCCTAAAAATATTACTTTTGCGCCCCAACATAAGGATATTTCTAAAGCTATTGTTGAGTATGCAGATTGGTCGCTTCGCTATTTTTTTGAATTAGCATCAAAGGAAAGTTGGTTTGAAAATACTTTATTTATCTTCGTTGCAGACCATGGCGCAAAAATCAAGCCCAGCTTTTACGATATTCCATTAGATTACCACCATAGCCCATTAATTTTTTATTTTCCAAAAAAATTGGCACCTTCAATTAATTATAATCTTGCCGGGCAAATTGATATTTTTCCAACAGTGATGGATATTTTAAAAATGGAATATCTTAATAATACTTTTGGAGTAAATTTGAATAAAGAAAAAAGAAAGTATATTTATTTTACAAATGATGACAATATCGCCTGTATGGACGAAAACTATTTATACATTTATCGCAAAAATGGGCAAGAATCCCTTTATAATTATAAAGAAAATTCTGCCCAAGATTTAGCGAGCGTTTTAAAAGAAAAAATCGATTCAATGAGAACTTACTGCTTTTCTGCTCTGCAAAGTGCGGAGTGGCAAATAAAGAACAAAAAAACTAATAAACCAAACTAATAAGCCACAGCTAAATCCATTTACTTTTGAATTAGCATTTGCTTTATTAAGCTCTGGGACGGAGTGCTAAGCAAGTAAAAGAACATGCCAGCAGGCAAGTCCGAGCAGTTTAAATCGAAACAATACTTTCCGGGCTGCAAATTTTTTGCAAAAACATTTTTCACTATTTTCCCAGTCTCATCGATAATAAGAAGCGAGTGCATCCCTTCTTCAAGAAGCTCAATTTCTATTGTAGTTTGATTTTCAAAAGGATTTGGCTTGTTTTGTGCGAGTAAAAGTTTATTGTTAGAATCGAATAAGCGAATTCCACCTTCTTTGCATAAGTCTTTTAAATGAAAGAGTCCACTTTTATAATCAAGATGCACTTTTGAATGCCCAACAGGCTGGACATTGCTAAGTTTTAATTGACTCAGGGTGTCGTTTCCAAGTGCAGCTCTAAATTGGAGATTGAAATTAAAATCCTCATTAGAGGCTGGAATTTCCAAAGAAATAGTTCTTATGTTGTTAGAAATATTGTCTTCCTCTGCATTCATCAAAGGTTCAAGCAAGCTGACGTTAAAAGATAAATCAGCTTTTATTGATTTAAAATTATTAGATATACTTTTTTGACTTTTCTTTTTATAAGAAATTGGGATATTTACTAGATCCCCTGGCGATGCGCTAAGCTCTCCAATACTAATGGAAACTGTGTCGATTAACGGATTTATGCCCTCTCCGAAAAGATAAAGCAAACTTTCGCCTCCATCGGCATTATGCACAAAGGAAATAAGTCCGTTTTTTCTTCCTAAAGTTTCAGGATTAAAACGAACTGTTATGTCTTGCTCTTCATTTGGCAGCAAAGTAAAAGGCTCAAAGGAATGAATGATGTCGAAATGATTATCATCTGGCCCTTTCAAAATAATTGAGGAGCATCTGATTGGACTCATGCTAATATTTTTTATAGCAGCAGTTATTAAAGAATCCTTAAAATCAGCGATTTCAACAGTTCCAAAATTAATTCTATTATTTTTAATAAATAAAGGCAAATTGAAGGCTCTTGCTTTGATTTCTGCTTTCAATGAAAATTTTGAAAATACAATATCTAAATAGCAAGTTCTTTCGCCAGCGTCCTGCGGAGCAAATCTTATTTTCACAGCTTTCTTTTCTAAAGAATCAAGGGTGCTTGCATTTTCCAAGCTAATAATTTGAAATTCATCGGAATTTTTTCCCTTTAATTCTATGCTTTTTATTGGATAAGCAAAAGAGGAAAGGTTTTCAAGAAATACATTTAAAGTTGTGTCGAAAGCACTCCCAGCCTGAACTTTGCCGAGGTCGAAAGAATATGCTTTTGCTTTTTGTTTTAAAATGCTAAAAAGATTGTCAGTAGTATCCATTTGCAAATCTCTTTTATCGAGATTCCAAACCTTTGCAGTGCTATCCCAGCTTGATGTAAGAATTCGGCTTCCATCGAAATTCATTGTAACATAAGAAACCGAGCTTGAATGCTCTGAAAGAACTGCTTTCAGCTCTCCACTGTTTCCATTCCAAATACGGGCGTGGTCTATGCCAGATGTAAGTAAAACAAGTTCGTTTGCACGAACATAAAAGCCAGCACTATAAAGAGGAATCAAGCCACCATCTTCATCTTTATGTGTGATTGTAAAAATTGTGTCGGCAGATGCTTTATTCCAAACCGAAGCCACTCCATACCAGCTTGCGGTTACTATTCTCTCGTCATCAGGAGAAAAAGAAGCAAAGGAAATAATTTCATTGCTCTTTTGAGCATCGTAAACTTGTATTAAACTGCCGGTGTTGACATTCCAAAGCTTTGCCTTCCCGTAGCTTCCGGCAGTCAAAATTTCTGAGCCGTCTTTATTGAAAGTAGCGTGCCAAATTTTCCCTTGGCTGCATTGGATTTGGCGAAGCATTTCGCCAGAGCTTGCGTCCCAAATAATTACCGTTCCGTCCCAACTTGAGCTTACAAGCTTTTGTCCATCGGGGCTGAATGTTACAGAGCTAACAATATCTTTATGCCCAATCAAACTGTGAATAAGCTCGCCATCGGGGAAGCTCCAGATTATTGCAGTAGAATCTTCGCTTGCGCTTGCTATTAAAGTTTCTTGATGGTTAAATTCTGCCCATAAAACAGATTTACTATGCCCAATAAGTTTTAAAATTTCGGCGCCAGTATTCGAGTTCCATACCCTGGCAAATTTATCGCTACTTGCAGTTAGGACGAAACGCCCATCTTTTTGATTAAAATTAGCACAGTTCACCCCTGCCGAGTGATGCAAGCTTCTTGTTTCTCCAATATTATTGGGCCAAAGCTGAATAGCTCTAATCAAGCATCGTTCGCTCTCAATATTCGGAACTTGCCACTTATATTCAAGTCCCGTAACGTCAACCGATAGTGTATCCCAATTTTTGCCAGCGTTCCTTGACCATTCAAGCTGAATAACGTCATCAGGAAGAAGCCCGCTCCATTTAATAGAAGCTGTGTCGCCAGCAATAAGCGTTTCTCCGTTATTTGGATATTCTATTTTTAACGTTCTTTCAATTGGTGGGGTGTTTGGAAAGCCACCAGTCATAATTAGCTCCTTGCCAAGGCAGGCAGTCGAATTTATTGTTAATTTAGAAAAGAGAACCGCTGAATCGCTTGGAGTGAAAAGCACAGAAATTTCAATGCTATCTCCTTCTTTTATTAAAACTTCTTCATTTTGAGCTAAAGCGCCCTTTAGCACTTCAAAACGGGAATCCTCGCTTGAAAAGCCCTTTACTATTATATCTCCATTGATTGCCTTTAAATTAACAAAAAGTTCCTTATTCGTTCCGGGCTGCACGGCACTAAAACGCAAATAGTTAGGATTGAATTGAAGGGTTGGCTTTAACCTTGAAGGAGCGATAAATGAAAAATCTACTTTTAAATCCTCATTTCGAGCAATTATCTCATTTGAATATAAATCTTCACAAAGCAAAGGGCTTTCCCAATTTAGATGAAAGGGCTTATAGTTCCATAAAACATTATGGACAATAGCTGCAAGATCTTGCATCTCGAAGCGATTTGCAACATTATCGAAATAAAAGCCGGCACTTTCTTCAGCAAGAGACTTTAAATCTAAAGAAATTGTTTTTTCAAAAGAAATAACGTTTATAGAAATATGATTATCTTTAGCAAAGGAAATAATATCGGGTAGATTTGCAACATTTCCACCTTCGGTAATAAGCAAGATGCTGCTCCTATATTTGGATTTGGCAGCAATGTTTAAGGCGCCTGCAGGATCATCGAGAAAAGCTTGCTCCAATTTTGAGCCAGTGCTTGTTTTTAGTAAAGAAAGCTGTTCTTTTAAAAATTGCTTGTCGTTCGTGTATTCGCTATTCAGATAGCTCATCCAATCAAAAGAAGTTAAAGCAAATTCGTTGTTTTCGTAATCAAATAGCTCAAGCATAGCAGCGAGCAGTTCTTTAGCTAAGTCAAAATTCGACTTATCTCCTTGCTTTGAGTTTAAAGCAAGATCTAAGGAAAGCAATAATGAAAGACTTTCAAAAGCATTTTGCTCTGGAAAGCTAATGCTTGCTGGCTCAATCTCAACCCCATTTGTCCTTATTAGAAAATCGCTTTTACTCAAATTATTTATTGATTTTGAGTTACTATCTAAATAGAAAAGAGTTGCTGAAACATTAGGAAATTGATTTATGCTATATTCAATAAAATGCAATGACTTAGCACATAAAGAATACGATAAATTGAAAATAGCAAGAGCTATTACTAAAAATACTACTACTATATGTCTTATGTTTGTTTTCATTGTTTCACCCCGAATTATTCTTTTTATAAACCCTCTGCTTTTCATCTAAGCAAAAATAATACCAATTATTTTTATTTTTGTAAAAGTTTTTGAATCAAAACTAATATTAAAAAAATTGAAAAAAAATTTGTAATTTTAAATTATTTGTTTAATAAAAGGAGTTAAATGGATTTACACGAAAAACGTATAAAACTTGAAGACGTTGATATGCTTGCCATCCTCGGTTATAATGATGGACATCTCCATTTAATTGAAAAAAAATTCCATTCTATAATAACAGCCAGAGGAAACTCTTTAATAGTAAGAGGGAAGCCAGAAGAAATAAAGGCTATTGAAACAATATTTAATGAATTAGTTTATATTTTAAAAAGAAATGGCTCTGTCGATGAAAGAGATGTAAACACGGTTCTTGAGCTTTTAGATTCAAATCCCCAGACCACGGTGCAGTCGATTAACGCTGATAATAATATAATATACTACGGAGTTAAAGAGCCAATAAAAGCAAGAACTGCAAGACAAATTGAATATTGTAAAAAAGTATTAGAGAATGACTTAGTTTTTGCAATTGGACCTGCTGGAACTGGAAAAACTTATCTCGCGGTTGCGATGGCGCTTTCTGCTTTGAAAAGAAATGAAGTCTCTAAGATTATTCTCTCCCGCCCTGCTGTTGAGGCTGGTGAATCCCTTGGCTTTTTACCCGGGGATTTAAGAGAAAAGCTCGACCCATACATTAAGCCACTTACCGATGCTTTATTCGATATGATTCCAGCCGACAAGTTAAAAAACTATATGGAAAAAAATATTATTGAAATCATACCACTGGCATATATGCGGGGACGAACTTTAAGCAATTCTTTTATCATACTCGATGAAGCGCAAAACGCAACGATTACACAGATGAAAATGTTTTTAACACGTATGGGGCACCATTCCAAAGCAATAGTAACGGGCGATGTTACACAAATTGACTTATTGAATAAAAAAGAATCGGGCTTAATAAATGCGCGCAAAATTTTGAAGAACATACCGAGCATTGAATTTATTTACTTTGACAACAAAGACGTTGTTCGTCATAAATTAGTTGCCGATATTATTAAAGCTTACGAAAAAGAAGAGAAGAAAAAAGAAGACAAGTAGTGGTGGAATTATTTAAAATAGGATTTATTAGTATTTCTCTATTAGACCTGCTTGATGTTGCGATTGTTGCTGCGATAACTTTGTGGGTGTATAAAGCATTGAAAGATACGATTGCGGTTCAAATCCTCTTTGGTCTTATAATTCTTACAATCCTTTCTTTTACAACAGAAGCAATTAATTTAAAATCAATGAATTGGATACTGAAGACAATTAAAGATATTTGGCTTCTTGCATTCATTATTCTTTTTCAACCAGAGCTTCGGCGCCTTTTGCTGAGAATTACCCGAAGCCAGCTTTTTACAATATTTACTAAATCTAAAATAAATGAAGCTTTAAGCGAAGTCGTCTCAGCAGCAGTCGAGCTATCGGAAAAGCACATCGGAGCTTTAATAGTTTTCACTCGCTCTCAAAACGTTCAGATGACAATTGAGACAGGTATACCTATGCAGGCAATTGTCTCAAAAGAGCTTATTATTTCAATTTTCAATACAAAATCACCTCTTCACGATGGAGCAGTTATTATAGACGAGGACACTATTATTTCAGCTCGATGCGTTCTCCCGCTTTCTAACATAACTAAATATGAAGGTAGAAATCTGGGAACGCGGCACCGCGCTGGGCTTGGACTATCAGAGCAAATTGATGTTGTTGTGCTAATAGTATCGGAAGAAACAGGCTCAATATCGGTTGCAGAAAGCGGACAATTAATACTTAATATACAAAAAGACCGCTTGAATTTAGTTTTAAACGATTTTTTATCAAGTAAGCAAAAGTAAGAATGAAATTTAATTTTTCTAAATATTATAGAAAAGACCTAAATGAAAAAAGATGGAATTTAATTGAAAACCTAAAAAGAAGGGAGGAGCTTTCTCCAAAAGTTATTGAAGCAATTAGTATTTTGCCACGCGAATTGTTTGTGCAATCCAGCTTTTCAAGCAAAGCTTACGAAGACAACGCCCTGCCAATAGATTGCGAGCAAACTATTACCCAGCCCTACACAGTTGCATACCAAACGACTTTGCTTGACATTCAAAAGGGCGATACTGTTTTAGAAATTGGGACTGGAAGCGGCTATCAGGCAAGCATTTTGCATATACTTGGCGCAAGGGTGTTTACGGTAGAAAGAATAAAAGAATTATATGAAAAAGCAAGGGAAATTTTTAAAATGCTTAAATTGCCTATTCAAACCCGATTTGCAGACGGAACGATCGGCTGGAGTCAAAATGCCCCTTTCAAAAAAATTATTGTTACCGCAGCAGCTCCTTCTGTTCCCTCTTCCCTACTTGAGCAACTTGCAATTGGAGGACTTTTAGTAATACCAACCGGGGAGCGAGCTTCTCAAGATATGCTTTTAATTGAAAAAGTATCAGAAGGGAATTTTCTTGAAACAAAGAAGGAAAGATTTAAATTTGTTCCTTTAATTGGCAAAGAAGGATGGAAAGAATAATTAATGCTCATCTTATAAACAACCGAACTGTCTTAGTTCTTGCTGGTCCTACAGCTTCTGGAAAAACTCAAATTTCACTCGAACTCTCAAAGTATTTAGACTTAGAAATCATTTCTGCAGACTCAAGACAGATCTATAAACATATTAACATCGGGACGGCAAAGGCGGGTAAAGATGAATTAGACACCGTCCCGCATCACTTTATAGATATTTTAGAGTTGGAAGAATTTTATAGCGCCGGTATCTTTGAAAAGGAAGCAGAAAAGAAAATTGATGAGATTTATGAAAGAAGGAGAGTTCCCTTGATCTGCGGTGGAACGGGTTTTTACATAAAAGCACTGTTAGAAGGAATTTTTGAAGATGAAGAAACTGAGCGCGATTTTTCCATTAGGGAAAATTTGGAACGAGTTTTAAAAGAGAAGGGAAAAGATGCTTTGTATTCATTACTATTAGAAATTGACCCTGAATCAGCAATCAAATATTCTGATAAAAACCCAAGAAGAGTAATGCGTGCTTTAGAATATTATTATACAAAAAAAGAAAAGTTTTCTGAAGTTCAAAAAAGCATGGTAAAAGAAAAAAGTTTTGCTTCAATATATTTTGCTGTAAAAACAGAAAGAGACGAGCTTTATAAAAGAATAAATGAAAGAGTTATAAAAATGTGGGAAAATGGATTAGTGCAAGAAACAGAGGATATTTTGAATATGGGGCATCCCTCGGAGCTGAACTCTTTACAAACAGTTGGGTATAAAGAAACTATTGCATTTCTAAAAAACGAACTTACAATGGAGGAAGCAATTTCACTAATACAAAGAAATACAAGGAGATACGCAAAAAGACAAATAACTTGGCTAAGATCAATAAAAAATATTATTTGGATCGAAGATGCAAATGATATTTTGAATAATTTAAAACAAATTGTTTCACGTGAAACATTAGGGAATGAATAATAAATTCGACATAATTGTAGTTGGGGCTGGGCATGCCGGGATTGAAGCAAGTTATATAGCAGCAAAAATGGGCTGCAGCACAGCTTTAATCACAATGAATTTGAGAACTATAGGGGCACCATCTTGCAACCCTTCGATTGGTGGCACGGCAAAAGGACATTTAGTTAAAGAAATAGATGCCCTTGGAGGCGCTATGGCTTTTGTCGCGGATTTGGCAGGTATACAGTTTAAAATGCTAAACCGTTCCAAAGGACCCGCTGTTTGGTCCCCTCGCTGCCAAATTGACAAAAACCTTTACCCAAAGATTGCTTTAAATGTTTTGCGTGAAACTAAGAATCTCTTTTTAATAGAAGATACTGTGATTGATATAATTCAAGAACAAGGAAAGGCAAAAGGAGTAAAAACCATTTCCAATGAAAATATTTACGGAAAAGCGATTATATTTGCACCCGGCACCTTTTTAAACGGAAAAATGTTTACAGGAAAAAGCACAATGGACGGCGGAAGATCTAATGAAAAGCCCTCGCTTTTTATATCAGAAAAATTGCAAAATCTTGGCTTCGAGGCTGGACGACTTAAAACGGGAACGCCACCACGGATTCATAGTAACTCAATTGATTACTCTAAACTGCAAATAAGTCCCGGGGAGATTCCGCCAATCCCCTTTTCTTTTAAAACAAAAGATGTAAAAAACAGCATTCTTTGTTGGCAAACAGAAACAAATGAAAGAACACACGATATACTAAAAGAGGGCTTTGACGAATCTCCAATGTTTACTGGGCGAATAGAAGGAGTTGGACCACGCTACTGCCCTTCGATTGAAGATAAAATTAATAGATTTTCAGATAGAAACTCGCATAAAATTATTTTGGAGCCTGAAGGACTTGACACTGATTCGGTCTACGTTAACGGATTTTCTACAAGTTTGCCAGCTAATATTCAGCAAAAGGGATTGAACACAATACCGGGATTAGAAAAAGCAAAAATATCCCAGTATGGCTATGCAATTGAATACGACTTTTTCTTTCCGTATCAACTGCAATTTACTCTCGAAACAAAATTAATAGAAAATCTTTACTTTGCTGGGCAAATCAACGGCACTTCTGGTTACGAAGAAGCTGCAGTGCAAGGAATGATAGCTGCAATCAACGCCGTAAATAAAATTCGCTCGGAAAAACCCTTTCTTTTAAATCGTTCTGAAGCTTATATCGGAGTTTTAATTGATGATTTAGTAAACAAAAGCACTGAGGAGCCATATCGAATATTCACTTCCCTTGCTGAATATCGGCTTTTACTTCGTCAAGATAATGCTGATATAAGGTTAATGAAATATGGCTATCAATTTGGACTTATCCCAGAAAACGTTTACAACATTGTTACGCAAAATAGAATTCTAAGTGAAAGATGCTTCGATTTAGCAAAAGATATTAGATTGCAAGCGCAGTTGGTAAATCCATACCTTGAAAGCATTGGAGAATCCCCAATTATCGAGCCAAGCGATTTAAAATCTCTTGCAAGGCGACCTAAAGCATCTATACAAAAGCTAATTTCTCTTTTAGAAAACAGACCCCTTGAACTTAATCAAATCTTAGAAAACCAAAAGGCGCTTGAGCAGCTTGGATATGAAATCAAGTATGAGGGCTATATTGAAAGGCAAAGAAAGGAAATAGAAAGGTATTTGCATAATGAAAAAAAATATATTCCAAAGGATTTTGATTACAGTAAAGTAAAAGGCATATCAAACGAAGCACGCGAGAAATTAATCAAAATTCGCCCTAATTCTCTTGGTCAAGCATCACGCATTTCAGGGGTTTCTTCTTCTGACGTCTCTGTCCTCTCCATTTATCTTAGATGATGTTTCACGTGGAACACTCGCTCTAATATTCCTTTAAAATCATCTTATTTTTTTATTTCTAATAATTATATTTTCTATTTCATTGCATATAAAAATGTTTATATTTGTAAAATAAAATAAGTGTAAATTTAAACAATAAATGGAGTAATTTTGTTTTCTGAACTTAATTTATCGGGCTGGATTTTTCTAATTTTTGGCTGGGGATTTGTCATTTTCTTGGTCGTATTTTGTATATGCAAACTCATCGCTTGTAATAACAAAAAGAAGATTGAAGAGGCATAGTTGAAAAAAGAAAAATCAAAGAAAAAAAGTCTCGCAAAAAGTAAAAACGAAGGGATAAGGATAAACAAATTTATTGCCTCTTCTGGCTACTGCTCTCGGAGAAAAGCTGATGAATTGATAACAGACGGTAGAGTGAGCGTAAACGGCAAGATTATTATAGAATTAGGCACTATTTTAAAAGAAAGCGATATTGTAAAAATAGACGGGAGCGAAATCAAGCATAGTGCAAGACATAAATATATTATATTAAACAAGCCTAAAGATTTTATTTGCACTAAAAAAGATGAGCTTTCGCGAAAAACCGTTTTCGATATTGTAAAATCAAATGAAAGTCTGCTCACTGTGGGGCGTCTCGATAGAAACACAACTGGCGTGATTTTGCTTACTAATGACGGAGAGCTAATCTTCCGCCTTACTCATCCAAAATATGGGATAGAGCGAACATACCTTGTCAATCTTGATAAGCCACTTGATGAAAAGAGCGCTCAAGCAATTTCAAAAGGAGTGGATTTAGAAGATGGTAGAACATCGCCTTGCGAGCTTTTGATATCGCCCGAAGATAATAAAAAAGTTATATTGCTTTTGCGTGAAGGCAAAAACAGAGAAGTGCGCCGTATTTTCGAACATTTTAATTACAAAGTAAAACAATTAGATAGAAAGTCTTTCGCTGGTCTGTCAGCTTCTAAGCTAAGGCGTGGAGAATATCGCCATTTATCAAGAATAGAAGTAAACAATCTAAAAAGATTGGTTGATTTGGAGTAATTTTTGCATCTTGTTTCTACTCCACATCTCAAATATTTTTGAATTTTATTATTTAATTTTTTAAAATAAAAAGGTAATGTAATTAGAACAAAGGAAATTACTTTATGTCGAATATTGCAAATGTTACTCCTGAAGTGCTAAAATGGGCAAGAACTACAGCACATATATCTTTGGAAATCGCTGCAAGCAAGCTTTCTATAGACGTTAATAAGCTTATAAGCTGGGAATCTGGGACGAGCAAACCTACAATCAATCAGGCGAAAAAGCTGTCACAAATATATAAACGACCCTTTGCCATGCTCTTTTTAAGAGAAATCCCCTTAGATTTTCAGCCCTTGCAGGATTTTAGAAAAAAAGGTTCAAAGGTGCTTAGCACAGCTTCTGTTTTTATTATTAGGGAAATACAGCAAAAGCAAGCTTGGGTTAGCGAATTAAATCAAGAAGATATATCTCAGAAACGAAATTTTGTAGGAAGATTCACTTTAAAAGATAATCCAAAAGACATTGCTAATGATATTTTAAATGAATTGCATATAGATCCTCTTAATTATAAAGAAGATAATCCTCTTTTAGAATGGATAAAATCAGCTGAAAAGAAAGGTATTTTTATAGCTCGTTCAAGCTTTTTACATACCAAAATGAAGTTTGATCCAGCAGAATTTCAAGGTTTTTCTATCGCAGATCCATTTGCTCCTTTTATTTTTATTAACTCAAATGACTGGAAAAGCTCACAATTATTTACGCTTGTTCACGAATTAGCTCATTTGTGGCTATCTTTATCTGGAATATCGAACTTGAGTGAAAAAGACTATAATTTTAGCAGTTTCCCAACTATTGAATTATTTTGCAATGAAGTTGCTGCTAATGTTTTAATGCCAGAAAGTAGTTTTAAGCAGATTTTTGATATAAACAATATTCCCAGCGTTTCGAACTTTTTTAACGTTAGCTCTTATGCAGTTATAGTTCGTGCTTTTAAATTGAACCTTATTACTTCCCTTCAATACAAAAAAATAAAAAACAAGTTAAACAAGGAATATAGTGAATTTTTAAAAATTGAGGCAGCAAAAAAAGAATTGCAAAAGAAGGAAGGGAATATTGGAGGTCCCAATCCTTTCTTATTACAAATAAATAAAAATAGCCGTCTATTTACTCATGTTGTTTTAGACGCATATAATGGCGGGATCATAGAACCAACAATAGCAAGTAGCTTGTTAAATGTTCGAGTTAACAAATTCGCAAGTCTGGAGAAATTCCTTTACAAATGATTGAACCACCAAAAATATACTGCCTTGATGCAAATGTGTTAATACAAGCTTGGCAAAAATATTATTCTATCAACTTATGCCCAAACTATTGGGATCTGCTGAATGAGCTTGGTGAACGAAGAAAAATTTTTATTCCTGAAATTGTAAAAGACGAAATAGTTAGTAAAGAAGATGACTTAACAAAATGGTTAAAAGCAAGTAAGATTCCTATTGAAAAAATTGATGATATTGTCATTTCTAAGTGGCATGAAATACAAGATGCAAACCATTTACACAAATTTTTAGTAGACAACACAAAAAACAGGTCATTAGCAGACCCTTGGCTAATTGCTCATTCTATGAAATTGAAAGCCACCGTTGTAACAAAAGAGAGCAAAGTAACTGATCCAAGTTCAAAAAAAATTCGTATCCCAAATGTATGTGAAAATATGAATGTTACTTGCATAGATGATTTTGAATTCTTAGAAGATATTGGTATTAGATTTGAGGCTTTTTTTGAAAATAATCTCCTATAAAAGAGGCATATTTTGCTTTATGCAAAAAAAAACAAAATCTTTTAGCGAAAGAAAACAAAACTGCAAAAGCTTGATAATCATTTTTTCGTAATCCATTTTATAACGCCATTATCAAGATAATGTAAATATAAATAAAGGGAAATACAAATAAGGCGCTGTCTAATCTATCGAGGGCGCCGCCATGCCCCGGGATTAGATTTGAACTGTCTTTCACCCCTGCGTCTCTTTTGATTAAGGATTCAATTAAATCTCCAATTTGCCCAAAAATCCCTATTATTATTCCAACTACAATCGAGTGAATAAAAGGAAAATAGGGTATTAAAAAATGAAAAAGTAAAACCGAGGAGATTAATGCAAAAACGAAACCAGCAATCGCTCCTTCCCAAGTTTTTTTTGGACTTACTGCTTCATATAATTTGTTTTTTCCGAATTTTTTTCCCAAAAAATATGCAGCACTGTCGCGTATCCAAATTGTTAAAAATATAGTAATTACGAAATAAATTGAAAAATTTTCAAATTTTTGTGTATTATTAAAAAATAATGGTAGATTTATATTATTATTTGTAAAAAATTCTTTAATTTTGTGAAGTTCTCTAATAAGTATTAGAGAATAAAAAGGAAAACAAGCATAAAGAATGCCACTTATTGTGGTAGAAACATTAAGCAGATGATTCTCTTTTTTTAGCCAAAGCTCTACAATAAAAGAAGACAACATAAATAATAAGATAAAGCCGATAATTATAAGTCCAGAGCACATTAACGCTTCAGTGTTTTTTAATGCAAAATATATATAAAGAGTTATTATAACATTGAATGTAACACCAAGATACACATTAGGACTTGTTTTTTTTAGCTTAGCAAGTTTATAAAATTCAAGCAGTGAAATTGAAGAAATAATTATTACAGCAAATAAAAATGGGAGTGCGCCGTAAACAATTAAAAACATAGCTACTGGTATTCCAACCACTGCAAATGCAACTCTTTTAAACAATTCACTTTTCATTTTCATTCTTCAAAAAACACAATGGAAAATAACAATATAACAAAAAAAATTGGAAAACTTTATATAGTTTCTACGCCAATTGGAAATAAAGATGATATTTCACTTCGGGCAATTAAAACATTACAAAGCTGCGATATAGTGGTTTGCGAAGAAGGAAAAATAGGCGCTCGACTTTTGCATAGCTATAATATTAGCAAACCACTTGAAATATTAAACGAGCATAATGAAGAATCAAAATCTTTTGAGCTTCTTAGATTGCTAAAAGAAGGAAAGCGGCTTGCTTTAACCTCGGATTGCGGAACTCCCCTTCTTGCAGACCCTGGGCTTTTGCTTGTAAATTCTGCTATAGAAAATAATATTGAAGTCCGCTCTATTCCTGGTGTTTCAAGCATTATGGCTGGAATTGTTTTAAGTGGATTTACAATTGACCGATTTTTATTCGCTGGTTTTTTAAGCAGAGATAACGACACAAGGATTAAGCAAATAAAATCGCTTTCAAAAGAAACTAAAACTGTAGTCATTTTTGAAACTCCTTATAGAATCCTGCCAGTCCTTCAAGCTTTTGCCGATATTATTCCATACAGAAAAGCATATATTGGCTGCAACTTAACACTTCCCTTTGAAACAAATCATTATGGAAATTTCTTATCGCTAAACGAAAAATTTAAGGAATTAAAGTTTAAAGGCGAGTTCATTATTGTTTTTGAAAAATCCTTAAAAAGAATTTACAGCGATAAATTTGAAAAAAAAGAAAAAACAATGAAAAGAGATGAAAATAAGAACTTCAAGAGGAAAAACAATTTTAACAAAAAAGATAGACTAATAGTAAAAAGAAAAAGATAATTATTTATTTTTATTATATTATATAC
>LSQX01119338.1_pt3 | contig 15625 bp, 12 predicted proteins | sample 654561 | NCBI WGS metagenome assembly LSQX01 (sample SAMN04489861, study PRJNA283612) | anaerobic digester metagenome | isolation source: 4 biogas reactors fed with cattle manure at either 37C or 55C with and... | place: Denmark: Kongens Lyngby | collected 2014 | reverse complement strand
CCAAGATGCTTAATTTTGCCCATGGCGATGTCATCATGGTCGGCGGTTACATGTCCTTTATGGCTACAACCAACTTCGGTTGGCCGCCGCTTCTCTCCGTCTTGTTCGCAATGGGGGTTTGTACTGTACTCGGGATTTTGATCGAGCAACTTGCGTATAAGCCGTTGCGATCGGCACCGTCTTTGGCTGTCCTTATCACGGCTTTCGGGGTCAGATATTTTCTACAAAACGCGGCGCTTCTCATCTGGTCACCCAATCCGAAGAGCTTTACCTCAATCGTACCCTTCAATTCTATTCGTCTTTTTGACGGAAAGCTTATTATTTCAGGCACAACTGTCGTCACGATTGTCGCGTGTATCATCATCATTGTCTCTTTGAATACCATCGTCAACAAAACAAAGGTCGGCAAAGCCATGCGCGCAGTCTCTGAAGATAAAGATGTCGCCCAGCTTATGGGGATTAGCGTAAATAAGACGATCTCTATAACCTTCGCTATTGGCAGCGCACTTGCTGCTGTGGCAGGTGTTTTGCTCTGCTCCGCTTACCCGATTCTTATGCCTACAACGGGTGCTATGCCCGGCATTAAGGCCTTTACGGCCGCGGTTTTCGGCGGTATAGGATCGATACCCGGTGCATTCCTCGGCGGAATCTTACTCGGCGTTATTGAAATACTCGGCAAGGCTTACATCTCCACTCACCTCTCTGACGCGATCGTTTTCGCCGTGCTGATCATTATCTTGCTCGTTAAACCAACCGGCTTGCTCGGGAAGAAAGTATTGGTCAAGGTGTAGCCATGGAAAGTTTAAAAACACGTTATAACGTCGACAACTTGCTAACATACAGCCTCGTCATCGTTGCTTATATTATTATGCGCATCTTGATCGCTAACGGCAAAATCTCTTTTGCCCTACAGGGTCAGCTCGTCCCCATTACGGTTTATATAGTAATGGCTGTCTCATTAAACTTGACCGTCGGCGTGCTCGGAGAATTGAGCCTCGGCCATGCCGGTTTTATGAGTGTGGGCGCCTTTAGCGGAGCTATTACTTCTACATTATTGGAGTTATCGGCCACGTCGACACCGCCGGCGTGGTTGCGTCTTGCGTTGGCTATGATTATTGGCGGCATCGTCGCCGGGATCTTTGGCTTCCTTATCGGTATTCCTGTCCTGCGACTTGAAGGCGACTATCTTGCGATTGTCACTCTCGCGTTTGGCGAGATTATTAAGAATGTGATCAACGTCATCTACATCGGTTACGACGCAAACGGCATCCGAATTAGTACTGAAAGCGCCAACGCACTTAATCTCGGCGAAGGTGGCAAAGTGATTCTAAGTGGGCCCATGGGCGCGATCGGCATTACGAAGATATCTACATTCACCGCCGGATTTATTCTTATCTTGATCACTTTGTTCATTGTCCTAAACCTCATCAACAGCAGGGCGGGACGCGCGATCAAAGCAGTTAAAGATGACAAAATCGCAGCAGAGTCAGTCGGCATCTCCACCTGGAAATATCGCATGATGGCTTTTGTCACATCTGCAACGCTGGCCGGGGCGGCAGGCGCTCTGTACGCGCTCAACTATTCCACCGTTGTCGCCCGAAAATTTGACTTTAACACGTCTATTCTCGTGCTTGTCTTTGTCGTCCTAGGCCGCATGGGTAACATCCGCGGATCCATCATTGCGGCGACGGTCTTGACCGTTTTACCCGAATTATTGCGCGCCTTTAATGAAGTGCGTATGCTCGTTTATGCCGTCATCTTGATCATCGTCATGTTAGTCAGAAATAACACGACGCTTCAACATCTCTACCAAAGAATAGTCACAAAACTAAAATATGATCGCCCGCCTGCGGAAGAAGGAGACGAAGCATGAACAGGACAACTAAAAAGACAAGAATGGTTCCTTTGCCGAGTCAATCCATAATCCCTGAGCGTGACACAGCAAAGACACCGATTCTCGAAGTCCATCGACTTGGGATCAATTTCGGCGGTCTCGTGGCCGTTGAAGATTTTAATATCGCCGTCGGGCGCACTGAAATTTGCGGCTTGATCGGTCCAAACGGGGCAGGCAAAACGACTATTTTCAATCTGCTTACAAAAGTCTATAAACCGACGAGCGGCGCGATCTTGCTAGATGGCAAGGACACGTCCAACATGACTACGGTACAGATCAATCAGGCAGGTATTGCGAGAACATTCCAAAATATCCGGCTCTTTCCCTCTCTGTCTGTTGAAGACAATGTCAAAATCGGTTTGCACAATCAAGTCAAATACAGCATGTTCAGCGGCGTCCTTCGCTTGCCTGTTTTCTTCTCATCTGAACGCCGTGCCAAAGAACGCGCTATGGAGCTTCTCGATATTTTCGACATGACACATCTTGCTTCGCACCGCGCCGGATCGCTGCCGTACGGCGCACAACGCCGCCTTGAATTTATTCGCGCACTGGCCACCAATCCGAAGTTACTCCTTTTGGACGAGCCGGCTGCCGGCATGAATCCTTCCGAGACTGAAGAGTTGATGAGCACTATCGAAAAAATTCGTGACGAATTCCAGATCGCCATCATGCTGATCGAGCACGACATGCGCCTTGTTATGGGCATCTGTGAAGGCATTGCGGTACTCAATTACGGCAAAATTATCGCCAAAGGCACACCGGAGGAGATTCAATCAAACCCGCTCGTGATTGAAGCGTACCTTGGCAAAAAGAATGGTAGGCTGTCATGCTAGAAGTTAACGGTATCCACGTCTTTTATGGCAACATACACGCCATTAAGGACGTCAGTTTTTATGTCAAGGAAGGTGAAATCGTCACCTTAATCGGGGCAAATGGCGCCGGAAAGTCGACGATCTTAAAAACGGTATCCGGTTTGGTACGACCTGCTACAGGCACCATCAAGTTTTTAGGTGATAATATCGTCAACTTAAGCCCACATATAATCGTGCGCAAAAGGCTGGCGCACTGTCCCGAAGGACGCCGCCTCTTCTCGCAGATGAGTGTGGAAGAGAACCTCGAGATGGGCGCCTATACGCGTGAAGATACCGACATCAAAGCAGATATGGAAGATGTCTTCCAACGCTTCCCAATCCTTAAGGAACGCCGCAATCAACTGGCCGCCTCACTGTCAGGCGGCGAGCAACAAATGCTGGCCATTGNNAGCAGATGCTGGCCATGGGAAGAGCGCTTATGTCCGACCCAGAGCTCCTGATGCTCGATGAGCCATCAATGGGACTTGCGCCTATTTTGGTTGAACAAATCTTCGATATGATTGCCGAACTAAACGATGCCGGCACAACCATTCTTCTCGTTGAGCAGAACGCTCAGATGGCTCTTTCAATCGCGGATCGAGGTTATGTTCTGGAGACGGGTTCGATCGTAACAACGGGAAATTGCACTGATCTTCTAAATGACAAACGAGTAAAGAAAGCGTATCTCGGCGGTTAAATAATGCTGCTATGCAGCACCGTTTGCTGTAAAATAGTACCGAACCTTGGCTTTAACAAAGTATGGAGACAAAAGATGATCATTAACATTTTGATTGTTATAGCGGTCATTGTGATGATGAGCGTACTTCTAAGTGTTGCATCGGATAAATCAGGAATTCCGATGCTTCTATTTTTTATCGTTTTTGGAATGGTGATCGGCGAAACGATGCCCATTATGCCCACGAATGCTTTTGAAATCGCCAACAAAGTCTGCTCGATTGCGCTTATTTTCATCATGTTTTATGGCGGATTCGGAACGAGCTGGCGCGCCGCAAAACCGGTTGCCGGAAAGGCGCTTATTCTGGCTTCATTCGGCGTTTTCCTTACCGCGGCAATAACGGGCATATTTGTTCACTTTGTTATAGGTTTTCCACTTATCGAATCACTTCTGCTGGGCAGCGTGATTGGCTCGACCGATGCAGCTTCCGTTTTTTCGATTCTTAGGCGACGCAAACTGTCGCTTAAAGACAGTACGGACTCTCTCTTGGAGATGGAATCGGGTTCCAACGACCCTTTCTCCTATATCCTGACTATTGTTTGTCTTGCATTGCTTGTAGAGGGAATTAGCCCCGGGCAAGCTTTCCTAACACTTTTCTTGCAAGTAAGCGTGGGCGTGGCAGTTGGAGCCGTCATTTCGATTGCCATTGTTTTCTTTATACGGAAAAATATCTTTTTCAAAGGCGGCGGCAATGAGGTCTTTACGATTGCGATTGCTTTGTTAGGGTACGCTCTGGCAGAACTGCTTAGCGGTAACGGTTACCTCAGTGTTTACATTATCGGAATTGTTTTGGGCAATCAGGATTTCAAATCGAAGCGAGATCTCGTCGCATTTTTCGAAGGGATCAATATGCTCGCCCAAATTACTATTTTCTTCATTCTTGGTCTTCTTTCAGATGTGAGGAGCATCATCAGCGTTTTTCCTATAGCGCTCGCCATTATGGCATTTATGACATTGATCTCAAGGCCGGTTAGTGTTTTTGGCCTGATGGCTTTTATGCCGAATTCATCTTTGCAGCAAAAAATTGTTGTTTCTTGGGCCGGCATTCGCGGAGCGGCAAGTATCGTTTTCTCTATTGTGGCCGTCAGCAGTGTTGAACTGCATTATGATCTTTTCCACATCATCTTCACGATCGTTTTGTTGTCGTTGGCCATACAGGGCGGTTTATTACCTACTGTTGCTATTCGGACAAACATGTATGATCCACATGGCGACGTCATGAGAACATTTACAGACTATGAGGATGAAAAAAACGTACAGTTTGTAGCAACGGAAATCTATGAGGGGCATCCCTGGATCGGCAAGGCTCTGAAAGATGTTTTCCTGCCTCAAGATATTCGTGTAACTATTGTCGAGCGTGACGACGAGCAGTTTATTCCGGACGGCGAAACCGTCATAGAGCTGAATGACAGTCTTATTCTCAGTGCTCTTCACTACAAGGAAAAACTCGGTAATTTTTCACTTCGGGAACGTGTCGTTAAGAAAGATGATCGATTTGATAATAAATATATTCGCGATATCAAACTACGCAAAAACGAACGTGTCATACTTTTGGAGCGCAATGGCGACATCATCATCCCAACAGGCGATGTCCAAATGAGGGAAGACGACATCATTGTCATCAACCACATTCGCTGATTTTGTAATGTGAAAATTTAGATTCTCCTAACCTAAGTGGCATTAACAGACCGGAGTTTTGACTTGCTCTCCAGTGAGCAGTTACCTCCGAATCGAAGGAGTGGCTTTATATCTGTCATCTCTGAAATAGAACCATTACTCCTCTGTATTTTAGAACGTATGCCAAACATGTAAAGAGGAGAACTAATGTATGCAAGTATTACGTCAAGTGCAATATCGTCAAGGATATTTCGCACAGTTTCTTCGTCACCGTCACTAATTAATTCATTCACAATTATTTCTTTAATGAGCCTTCATTCAGATGTACAATTTTTATAGAAGAAGTTCCCTTTTCTTCCTCAGGATTTGTCTTGAGAACCTATTTACTTAAGTAAGATGGGAACGAGGTTTATACATAGACATTGCGATACATATCGCACGTTACCAAAAGATAGTTTATTTTATTCACTTCAGAATTAGAAGGATCAGATTATGAAAAATGTAAATATCAGCAGAATTTTATGGGGCGTAGCACTGGTGGCTATCGGTGCTGTTTTTGCGTTGAATGCGCTGGGTATTACTGACATCAACATCTTTTTTAGAGGCTGGTGGACTTTATTTATCATCATTCCATCTGCTATCGGATTATTCAGTAGAGGCGGTAAGTTCGTAAGTTTAATCGGACTTGTAATCGGCGTCATCTTACTTCTTTCTTGCCAAGGTATCCTTGATTTTGGCATGGTTTGGAAATTAACGATTCCGATTATCATCATATTGATCGGTCTGAAGATGATCTTTTATTCTCCGTTTAACCGGCAAGCAATTAAAAGAATTAAAGAAATAAAATCCGACGGCACAGCACCTGCGAGAGACAGCGTCGTTTTCTCGGGTCACAAGATTGATTTTGACGGACAAATTTTTGAAGGCGCTATCCTGGACGCCGTCTTCGGTAGTATTACGTGTGACCTTCGTCGTGCCATTCTCGAAAAGGATTGCGTTATCACCGCCTCGGCTGTTTTTGCAGGCATTGATATCCAAGTGCCGGATCATGTAAACGTCATAATCAATTCCAATTCAATTTTCGGAGGTGTCTCCGACAAGAGAAAAAAGACAGAACATCAGGATAACGCATTAACATTGTACGTTGATGCAAATTGTGTCTTTGGAGGCGTAGATATCGTATGAATACTTGGCACAGCATCATAAAATACGCGGCCATCGCTTTAGCCGTACTCATTATCATCGGAGTAATTAGTGGAATTATGTTCGTGTTATCTCATTTTGTTCCCGGATTTGCCAATAATGCCGTAGGTGAAGACAAGACTTATGAAATTAAAGATGAAATTAGCGTTTTAGACATCGATATTCATGCCATTAACATTGAAGTAAGAACGACAACGGATTCAACGATCAGGGTAGAAAGCAACTATAAATACTTAACGGTAACAGAAAAGGACAACAGACTTCTTATCAAAGATAAAAAAGCATTTTTTCTGAACTATCAGGGCAAGGCAATCATTAGGCTCTATATTCCTGATGACAAAGTATTTGACAGAATTGAAATCAACACAGGTGCTGGCAAAGCCGATTTGAAAAACCTACAAACAAAATTCATTTATATGAATTTTGGCGCAGGAAAAGTTGACCTCCGAAATATTTCGGCCAGAGTCAATGCTTCTTTGGAAACCGGTGCAGGACAACTCACGATCAGAAATAGTACGTTTAACAACCTGAATTTAAATATGGGGGTCGGTCAATTTGAGTTTTCCGGGAAGCTCACAGGACGCAACATTTTAAAGATGGGCGTCGGTTCGAGTCAAATTGATTTGTCAGGTTCCCTGGACGATTATACTGTGAAGATCGAAAAAGGAATTGGCGAAATACGTGTAAATAACAAAAAAGTACAAAGCGACACACAACTGGGACAAGGCGATATTGAGCTCTTCTTTGAGGGTGGCGTCGGCTCTGCTTGGATCAACTTCTCAGAATAAGGAGCATGGCAACATCTATTCGGTGTACAGTGTGCAAACGGCTCACGACTTGAGCAAGGCGATATTGAATATTTCTTAGAAGGAGGCACCTGCTTTGCCGGGGTCACCTTTTATTTCTTAGAAGGTGGCACCTGCTTTGCCGGGGTCACCTTTTCTTTCAGTCTAGCGCTTGCGATGCTGATCATTAGAATGATAGGCATCTCTTGCCTTCTTCACATAGGTAAAGATGCCCATCATTCCTATAAAGACACCACCAATTAAGCAAAGGAATGAAATAATACTTAAGATAAAATACGAAGGCAAGACTTTCGCTACTTGCAGTCCAGACAAAATGACGCTCAAGATCAATAGTATCCCGCCCGTTATGATCATCTTTTTTTCAGAAAATCGACTCAAAAATACTCTTCCTCAACGCAGCGACTCGTTTTAGAACAAAACCCACGTATTCGCTTACTCCTCATTAGTCTCAAAGTCGAATATAACGGGACGATCTTTAAAGAGCCAGCATGCCACGGTATGTCTGTTTCCTAAATCAAATTCAGATGGCCTTTTCACATCGCAAAGTCCGCTGATCATCTGATCGCAGCGCGGATGAAATCGGCAGCCTATAGGTGGCGCTACTAAGCTGGGCGGCTCTCCTGCAGGTACCTTTTGAAACTCATCGACATTCTTCGGGTCAGGGTCTGAGGTCGCAGCTAACAGTGCGTGCGAATAAGGGTGCGCCGTTTCATTAATCAACTGTGATTCCGGAGCTTTCTCGATCACTTGACCGGCATACATAACGTAAATGTATTCTGAAAAATATCGAACGGTGGCAAGGTCATGGGTTATGTAAATAACCGCTAAGTTGTGTTCTTCCTGCAGGGTGCGCAAGAGCTTTAAAATTTCGACGCGTACAGAAGCGTCAAGCATGGATACAGGCTCATCCGCCACTAAGAGAATAGGGTTCAAAATCATCGCTCTAGCAATAACAACACGTTGTTGCTGTCCACCACTCAGCTGGTGAGGGAACTTCTTCAGGAAATCTTCAACAGGCGTCAAACGTACTTCCTCAAGAGCTTGCCGTACTCGTTCATAGCGCTCTTTTCGATCCTTGACACCGTTAATTTTTAGCGGCTCCTCTAAGATAGTCTGAACATCCATGAAGGGTGCCAGCGCCCCATAGGGATCCTGTTGGACAAACCCGATCTTGCGTCGAAGATTCTTGAGATCCTTCGACTTTAAATCATTGATGATTTCACCGTCAAAAGTAATTGTACCACCAGTCGGTGTATTAATTCTCAGTATTGTCTTCATCAAGCTCGTCTTGCCACAGCCCGACTCGCCGACAATGGCAATCGTCTCGCCGCACTTCAGCTTTAGATCAACACCGTCAACAGCTCGAACAAAACCGGCGTGTTGAATACCGCGTTTACGAAGTTCAAAGTAGACTTTAAGGTTTTCAATGATCAGGATGAAATCATCCTCTCCACCATCATCTACAGATAGATCAGCATTTATTACAGCCACTTCCTTGATGTATTCTGTCATGATTCTTCACTTTTCCCTTCATATAGCCAGCATTTAACACAGTCTTCGCCAAATTTGTAAACAGGCGGTTCTTCATTGCACTGCCCGAAGCGGTGATCGCAGCGCTCCTTGAATCTACAGCCCGACGGCGGATTGATCAGGGAGGGCGGTGCACCATCGATGAATTCCGGCTCCTCACGCTCACGAAGGCGCGGAACACTTGCCATGAGCTTCCTTGAATAAGGATGGCGCGGTTTACTGAAGAATCGATGCGATTCGCAAACCTCCACAATCTGACCGGCATACATAACAGCTACAATATCAGCAAGTTCTGAAGAAGTCGAAATATCGTGTGTAATGAGAATAAAGCTAGTGTCTAGATTCGCCTTAATGCGCTTCAATAGATTAAAAATATTAGCCTGTGTTAAGACGTCTAACGCTGATGTAGGTTCATCCAAGATGACCAAGTCCGGACCTGTAATAAGAGACATAGCAATTGCCACACGTTGACGCATCCCCCCTGACAATTCAAAAGGATAACGCATGAGGAAGTCGACAGGCACACCGACGTTATTAAACATCAAAGCCGCCTGCTGTATGGCGTCGTCCTTCATCATACCAAAGTGAACTATCATGGGTTCTGCAACTTGGTCTCCAACTCTCAGAACAGGATTGAGGGAATTCATCGCCGCCTGAGGTACCATTGACATCTTGACCCAGCGAATTTGAGTGCGGTACTCCTCCTCGCTCAGCGCCATAGTGTCAACATCATGCAAGAGTACTTCTCCTGAGTAGTGAGCAACGTTTCTTGGCAGCAGGCGGAGAATCGCTTTTGCTAAAGAACTTTTGCCGCATCCTGACTCACCGACGACAACGACAGCTTTATTAGTTACCAGATCAAAGTTAACGCCATCGACTGCCTGAACCGGACCTCTGATTGTTTCAAAATGAAGCTTCAAATCCCTAATGCTCAAGAGTAGTTCATGACTTACGTCACCTACCTTATGAGTCGTATCAGTCATACGACTCATCAATAACGCTTTTTGCTTGGCGACCTCGATCGCATCTACATTTGTGTATGTTTTTTCCTTTGCCATCTTACATACCTCTCAGTCTCGGATTAAAGATTCTGTCAAGCGCAAAGCCCAAGAGCGCGAATCCAAACCCTGTAATCATCAAGAATACGGCAGGCTCCAGAATCCAGTAATACATGCCTTGGTATTGTGCACCAAACGTTCGGGCATCGTTGATGACTTTGCCCCACGTCGGGATCGACGGATCGCCAAGACCCAGCAAGGCAAGCGATGCTTCCAAGAAGACATAAGAAGGAACAGCCGACACCAGACCGGGGATAATCATAGGTATGACGCGCGGAATCATATAACGTGTGACAATACGTAAATCACTGGCTCCATACGCGATCGCCGCCTCAATATAAGTCGACTCTTTAACTTGTAAGAAAATAGCTCTTTGTGACTTGACCGACGCAGAAAACATGTTAAGGATGATCGTCACCAACAATAATGTCCAAATACTTCGGGAATAAAACGTACCCACCATGATGAGGACGGCAAAGTACGGTATAACCATGTTGACTTCGGTAATTCTCTGAATCAGCTCATCGAGCCAACCGCCGAACCACGTTCCTACGGCCGAAATAAACATTGTAATGATCGCCGATCCCAAGGCTGCAGTCAGCCCGAACGCAAGCGCGATCGGCGCTCCCCACATCATCGCAACCTTTAAATCACGACGCAGATGGTCAGTACCGAAGAAGCCGAAGACTTTTCCGTGCATGATCAACTCGACGTCGACATCCGATCCCTCCTCAAAAGTGGTCGCTTGAATCGTAAGTTTATAAGTTCCCTTATCAATCTCAAAAGGATCTGAACCGAGCTTGCTAAGAAGACCTTGCATTGCCGTAGCAGGCTCATTGCCCTTATGCAAACGCTTCAGGCGCGTTCGCAATTTTTCATCCTGTTCAAAGCGATAATTTTGATTTTTCGTAATACCTATGTCAGCAATTTTTATATCTTCACCGGATGGAGTCAGTAGGGTCATCGAGATAAATGGGTTCTTTGACTGGTAATCTGCAGTGAAGTACAAGAAAAAATCCTGCGGAAGCTCATTGTAGTTGTAATCAAATGTATAGACGAATTCAATGGAACTGCCGCCGGAAGCGCGCGGTTCTGACACCTTAGTAAAATCATCGTCCTCACCGGCTACTACATCGACCGAGACAGGCAACTTATCCTTGCGGAACCAGTTGACCCAAGTCGGTCTCGCATTTTTCGGGTTTTTGTAGACGATGCTCTCACTTGCTCGCCACATTTTAATCGCCTCATTATATGGAATCTTCCACATGGTGTAGAAAGAGAAAACAAAGAGAGCAATAACAATGATCATTCCGATGATGGCGGATGGATATCTGGCAACATCTCTAAAAGAGTCCTTTAGTCGCTTCATTTTGTTTACTTGCCCCCTAATTTAACCCTAGGATCCACGATGGCATACAGGAAGTCCAAAAGGAATACGGTAATACCCAGCAGGTAAGCCTGAATAATCGTGGTTCCAACGATGACAGCCGTGTCGTATCGGCTGACTGCTTCATAAATAATTGTTCCTAATCCCGGCCAAAGGAATACCGTCTCCGTTAAAGTTGCTCCGGTCCAGATGCCGACTAACATGAGTGCAAAACTCGTGATAATACTTGGCATTGTGGGGCGTAAGATATAGCGCCTCTCAATGGCGCGTGAACCCAATCCCTTGGCCTTGGCCATGTCAACGTAATCCTCGCTGGAATATATGAGGAAGAACGTTCTCCAAGAGTACGTATTGATCATGAAACTCGAAATAAAAAGCGAGAAAGCCGGTAAAATCATGTGTTTTAAGACACTCAAGAAATATCCTATCTTCGTGGGAGGTGGCGGCGCATCGACCATACCGCCAAAAGGCAGGATCTTCAGCCATGCAGCAAAGATGAGTATCAGGAAAATTCCGTAAAACCAAGGCGGAATGGAGGAAGTCGGCGACAGCGCAACGATGAGCTTGTCCCAAAAGCTTCCATAATGGCGAGATACCGCTAACGCTAAAAACAACGACACAACAAATAAAAGTAGCTGAGATGTCCCCATCAACAGCAGTGTCGCAGGTAATCGCTCCAAAATAATATTTCGCACGTAGCGAGAACCATGATCGCTGATCATGAACCGAGCACGACCGAAATTGAGTGTCAGAGCATTCTTTAAATGTGTCAAAGATCTGCGGATAAAGGGTTGATCGAGTCCGGCAACACTTCTTCGAAGCGCGATCTCCCTTTCGATCATCTCTCGTCGCACATCATCAGACATACCGCCAGATTGAGCGGCAATTTGAGCGACCTGCATATTAACTTCTTCTCTAATGGCCGCATCTAATATTTTGTCGACGTATCCACCCATATTTGCGACAATAATGGTAAGGTAGACACCGACGACGATCGTGATAATCAGCAATATAAGTCGTCTAAAGAAGAATCGAATTAGCCGCTTCGCTGTCGCACGCGACGCTTGTTTGCTATATTCGACCGTTGATTCTAAGGCTATATTTTTTTTTTCAGTTGCCATACGCACAACCTCTTACATATCCTAAGAGGGGCAAGCACTAGGACTTGCCCCTCCGGGTGCCTATCTATCTAAGGTCACGTAGAATTTTTACTTGTTAGTAATGAACTCTACCGATTGGAAAGTAGGCTGTGCGACGACGAGCGGAACAACCGCGACTTCAATCTTGGTTGCGCCGTCACCGAACTTTTCAGTGTCTTCAGCTGAGAGATTGATCACATACTTGCCATCTTCTGCGGCTTCAGCGTCGTCGATCAGTACGACGTTGTTCTCAGAATCATAGGCAAGGAACTTAACTTTGTCGATGTCATCAAGCTTGTAAGGCTCTCCTTTGAACGTGATATAGACTTCGAAAACAGCTTCCTCACCGGCAGTTACCTGACCCGGACCTTCGATGTCAACATCAGCGAGCATGGGCTCGGAGTAGCGATCCCAACGATCTGCAGGATCCGGATAGTCCGCGAAATGAGCCATGACGAGTGACTTACCGTTCATATCGACTGACTTAAGGAAGTAAGGACCAGTACCTTGCCAATAGTTGCCGTAAGAATCAAAGTATGCTTTAAGAGCTTTGTAGCGCTCAACCGCCTCTTCCTTGGTGATGTACTCGCCAAGAGTCGCTTCGTAAGGAATGGTTCCTTCTTCAATCAGCTTGTCGAGGTGCTTGCCCAGAATTTCAAGACTCGGGCCGCCAATCAGACTCATCTGTTCAACGTCCTTCTCCGTCGCCTTGGAATCAGTGTAGACAAGCTCAACTGCAGCCTCAGCGGAGTTCATCATCGCAAATTGCGAGAACGAACCCTGGCCTTGGAATTGATTAATCCAAAGAGAACCGGCTCCAGCGGCCGAGAGCTCAGCATCTTGATAGACAATATCGGAATAGCCTTCGATGGTCAAAGGATCTGTGGAGATGATTTTAATACCACGGAACTTATCCATGAATTTTTCATAATCAGAGACAGCAGCCTCGTCATAGATTGCAGATTCTTCCATGGCGCGATCATAGACCATGATGAAAGACATGATGATATCAGCCATTGAAAGATCACTGCCATCGTGCCATTTCACGACGTCGAAAAGATCATCTCTAAAAGTGACGACAGATTTAACTTTTGCTGTCACCTCTGCGCCTTCATTCTTTTCGCCGGACGTAATGAATTTTTGCTCTACCGGATCCCAATCCAACCAAGCGTCCTCAGGAACGACGATCTTGTCAGCAAAGTCAAGGTTCACCCAGTCCAATGTCTTCTTAATTATTGTGCCTGTTTCAACGGTGAGGTCAGCTTTTTCAGCAAAGAAAGGATGAACCAAGCCGGTGTATGGATCGTATATGAAGTCATAGGAAACGGTCATACGAGCAGCACCCTGGTCGCACGTCGTGTTCGAACCAAGTACGGGATTCCACGGGCCGTTAAATAGGAACGGCTGAGTTGCCCAGCGCATTGTTCCACCTTCTTTGTCCGCAAAGCGGAGCGTGTAAGGCGTGATTTGAGCAGACTCAACGCCAGCAGCGAGGTCGGTTGTCGCAACAACACCGTCTACATAAGGAACGAATTGCTTGCTGTCAACGACGAAGACTTGGAGGGAGTCTTGCAGACAGAGTTCGAGTGCGCGAGCCATCATATCATGGCGCTCGTCCAGATCCTCGTAATCTTTGTTGTAGAGACGGTCACCAAGATCTTGGAACTCAGGATCGGACACGTTCGCTTTGAACACACCAATACCCTGTGCCGATGTATTCAGGTACATCTCTTGGAAAATATTGGACTGGTCACGGCTCAGGACTGAGGCGCCCCAACCGCCGGTGTACATATGCCACTCTCCAGCTTTTGGATCTCCACTGATCCAGATCGGACCGAGGTCAGCGCCTGTGCCTTCCTGACGCACAACAGTAAAACCGACTTTTTCCATCTGATCCGCAAGATAGTTGCCCCAGAGCTTACGTGTTCCGTCACCGTCGCTACGAATCAGGAATACAACCTCAAGAGGCTCACCGTCTTTTTCAAGCTTACCGTCTTTGAGCTCGTAACCTTCCTTTGCCACTTCGTCACGAATGATCGTTGCGGCCTTATCAAAGTCGTAAGCATACTCCGCCTCAAGACGACGGCAAACGTCGACCAAGTCAGCGTAATCACCAAAGTTCGTCATGATCGGGAACCACTTCAGCAATGAACCGCCGGCGTAGTACTCCTGGTTAATGTAGTTACGATCGATCAAGAGGTTGAAAGCTTCGCGGATCTTGCGATTGCGGAACGGGTTATACTCACCTGATGCGAACTCGGCCGGGTTGAACTGAATAGAGTAATACGTGCCGTTAGATGTAGCGTAATCGAGGCCGGACTCCTGCAGTTCAGCTAAGCCATTTGTGCCGAAGCCGTTTACGTAGACGTCTATGGCGCCAGCGTTTAGCTGAGCAACGACTGACGGCTGATCAATAACGGACACGACAACTTCGTCTAGCCAACCACCCTTGCGCGGCTCCTTAACTTCAGGCTCAGTCGGTTTAGGATCAGATTCAGATGGTTTAGGCTCAGTCTCTTTGCTCTCCGAGGGAACGGGATCGGTCGGTTTGGTAGGTTCGGTCGGCTTACACGCCGTCAACATCAACGCCAATACCATGACCAAGGAGAACAAAACTAATGTAAATCGTTTCATACAAACCCTCCTTATGGTTTTTTTGATGCATTGTACAGGTTCTTGGATGAACTTTGACGAAAGAATATGTACGCCTCCAAGCGTACAACAGTAAACGTCGCTAGAACACCTCTTAACCTAATGCTTTTCCCTATAAAATATAAGGGACAATTCGACGTTAATTTTAGCATGACAGAAATACCGTGTCAAGGTGACGAGGCTTTACATAGTGCATAAATTTGCGCATAAACACCTGTCTAATATTTCAATAATTAACTGCAACCGTAATGCTATTGCCACCTCATAGATCAGTCGATGTGCTGACAATTTTCATCTTTTTGATCATAGATTCCGCAATTCAGACAGGCATATAGCTTTACAATATCGTCGTAAAGGACGCCCTTCAGGTATTTAATTACATAATTATGCTGTTTGTATGCATGGAGCGAATAAGAAATATTTCATTCGATGTTACTCTGCCAACATTAAAGGCATGTTAGCACCACAATAACAATCAGGCTGAAAGATACGCAGCCATCTCCGCGAACCCGCGAACCATAAAAACCATAAAGATGTATAAAAGTTAGTGATAATATAAGAATTTCAAGAAGACTATAACTATAGGCAATGGTATTTTGCTAATAACATGCTTTTGTTACGGAGAGTAACAACGATGCTACGTATAGTACATTGTCAAGGGACATCCCCTATCTAAAACTAAAGTCAACATCTAACCTGTTGGAGGTAAAGAACATGACATTAGGAGAAAAAATTAAAGAAGCAAGAAAACA
>LSQX01241565.1_pt1 | contig 15626 bp, 12 predicted proteins | sample 654561 | NCBI WGS metagenome assembly LSQX01 (sample SAMN04489861, study PRJNA283612) | anaerobic digester metagenome | isolation source: 4 biogas reactors fed with cattle manure at either 37C or 55C with and... | place: Denmark: Kongens Lyngby | collected 2014 | reverse complement strand
CGATGTACTAATAATAAAGGAGAGTCCAGTAGCACTAGAGTGCGTCGTGAAACATGTCCTGGAACTTGGAAACCATTATATGTTCATAGCGGAGATTGTAGTAGTTCAAGGGGAGGAGTCGCTACTTGATGAGAAGGGCAAGCTAGTACTTGAAAAAGCTGATCTTATTTGCTACTCTCATGGCAAGTATTGGTCAGTGGGCAAGGAGCTGGGTTTCTTCGGCTACTCAGTAGCAAAGAAAAAGAATATTGTGAGATAATATATTTTGAGCCATGCTGTTTTTTGAAATTTGTGTAATGAAATAATCCGAAGCAGGTACCCTTGCATATGAAAATGATGAACTACACAAATGGCTATTAGAAAAGAGTAGTAAGTTTACTGATTAAGATATTACTAAGAGAAGGGATATTTATAAGGGTGTACCATCATGGGGCTCCGGGCGTTGGATGAAAATTCGCTCTCTATGTATTTATTATTAATTAGTAGTTCACGTTATTATGGGTGTCGGAGGTAATATAGTGCTCTATCTATATCATTACTTTGAACGAAAAGTTGATCCATTTGTATATATGTTGTAGTTAGTAGTTTTTCTAAGAACAACATAAAAAGTTATAATGTCCCTTGATGATACATGGAATTATGACAAATTTGAGTAGATAATATGAACAATGAAGAGAGGATTTCCATGGGATTGATAAAAAACGAATATCCATTTTTAGAAAGGGATACTGAGCAGACTGCAGTAATAATGCCTAATAGAAAGAATGAATATGTTTTTCCACCTAAATGTGTTTTTGCTTTTTTGGGAGATATTACAGATAATTACGCTGCTAAGAATAAATGTGAAAAAATTGCCGAATTTGAATCAATAACAAAAATATTTCCGATTTATAAAACTATGTATAAAGGTGAAGAGATATGTTTCTGCCAAGGCCCATGTGGGGCTTCAGCAGCTACTCAGATTTTAGACTTTCTAATTTCATATGGAGTTAAGCACATAATATCTTGCGGTAGTTGTGGGGCACTACATGATTTCAGTGAAAACCAGATTATTGTCCCCATATCTGCATTAAGAGATGAAGGCACATCGTATCATTATGTTGAGCCTGCTAGATACATAACAATAAATCAAAATGCGGTAGAAGCTACAAAGTATTCCGTTATTAATAAGAACCTAGAATTTTGCGAATGCCGGACATGGACAACAGACGGATTTTATCGAGAAACCAAGGAAATGGTGAAATATAGGAAAGATGAGGGCTGTGCAGTTGTAGAAATGGAGTGTTCTGCCTTAGCTGCTTGTGCTGAATTCAGGGGCGTAATATTTGGGCAAATATTGTTTACTGCAGATACACTAGCAAATATAGATACTTATGATGATAGAGAATGGGGAAAATCATCCTATGAAATTGTGCTTGATTTATCATTTGAAGCAGTTTGCCAGGTGAATAGGTTGAGGGATTGACATCGTGTCAGCCTTCGAACGTACCAAGGTATTTATTGAAGATTAAAAAGGAAATCTGGACTTGATTTCGCCTTCGTGCGAATAAGGCACTCCGCAGATATATATTATGCAAAAAGGTATGGGGGGTCAGATGGAAGGAGTGGCAAGGATTAAAGGCCATCCAAATCTTCTGGAAAATTGAGATGAACTTGACATTTGCCTAGACAAAAGTAAAGAAGCATTTGAGAAGTTTGTTAAATACAAGAATACAGTATTGGTTGAGATAATTGTGGGTCGAGTGAAATTATGGAAGAATAATGGTAGAGAGTATCTGCTCTATCGTTCCTGCAAACAATCGCTTCAGCTTTGACTGAATGTCGCTGGTGTTCTTGCAGTCCTGCATTAGCTTACTTACCAATTCCAGTTCCTTGTCCGTAAGAATGTTTTTTGATGTTCTCATTTACATAATCGTAATCCATTTATGTGGGGATTATTGTCATTTACACAGACTTTTATTCGGCATCAATTTATTTGCTCCTTTTTAATCCAAAATTAAATAACTGTATGCGAAATTATTTACATTACATCCTGCATTTCCGGAACACCAAACGACGTTTCCTTACGTGTTAAATCTTCCCAGGTGACGCCAACAGCGGCGTGACATCAAGATTCCGATATATTTGTTCCTGCTTCTTCAGAACCTCACCTTGTATTGGGGCTCTTCTGGGTTCTGTGAAGTATTCAATGACATCAAGCTCGTCAAGGAGCTGGTGCATAGTGTACTTTGAAAACAGTCCTTTTTCCTCCATCTTCTGTTTGATATAGGAAAGGTATATAAGCGCTACGAATTCAACATTGTCCTTGAGTATCTCGGTAAAGCTGACGATCTCATCAAGCGGCTTCAAGGAACAAAAGGTTCTTACAAACTAAAGTCGTATTCACATGGCTTGCCTGCTAAGCTGCTTGACATTGCATCTACCTTTTGACCTCATTGGTATACAAGACCGCAAGAGAGAAAGGTTTCACTGGCAGCATGGACACTCTCCTTGATTTACTCGGTAACATAAGGCTTGGAACGGTTATTGAGGACACCGGTAAAAAGGCAAACCGAAAGCAATCTACAAGCTCGAAGAGATGGATTGTGCTGAAAAAAGCTCGATGTAGATTTAGAAATCATGAGTCTGCATGAAAAACCGATGAAACCAAAAGGCCTTAGTGTATACATCTGAAATTGCTTTATAACGATTGGAATTACTATGTCCTGGGGATTATATATGTAACTTCGTGATAAACTCACGCTAGGCTTTAGCCTGTATCCTCTGAAGAAGAATAAAATAGTTATGATTTCCCAAAAAATGTACGGCATTTAAACTTACAATTTTCAAATACGGAATAGCTTTCATAATTAACTTGATTTTGCCGGCTAATTGCTATACAATTTGTTTATTGGTGTACAAATTTCCTCAAAAATCGGCTTTGTATGACATATTTGTATAGGAGTTCATAATGAAGCATCAGACAAAGGGCATTCCTGAATTGCAATCTAGACAATCTGTTCACAATGATAGCTATAAATGTGAATTAAAAACGCACAAAGCAAAGAGTTTATGCCGTTGATGTTTTTCGCTCACTGAATTGTGTGGCAGTATGTATGATTGCCAAATACATAATCTAAAATGACAAACAGAGAAAGGGAGTAAATGAAATAAAAAAAATCATTACTTTTCTAGGCGCATCAGATTATGACGAAACCACCTATCAATACAATAATCTACAAATCAAATCAAGATATGTCCAGGAAGCTATCGCAAAAATAATAAACGATGACGAAGCAGTTTTTTTAGTAGCATTAACTGATGAGGCCAAAAACAAAAACTGGATGACAGTTAAAGGCTATAAACCGGGGCTTAAAGAGATATTTGATAGTAATCGTGTATCATACAAGGATCTTTATATAAAGGATGGCCACAACAATCAGGAGATATGGGAGTACTTTGATCTGTTATTTCAGAATATCAGCGAAAATGATCAGATTTATGTTGATGTAACCCATTCATTCAGATCAACACCTTTTATAATAATGGCAGTTTTAAATTATGCGAAATTTGTAAAAAATGTCGAGATAAAAGGAATATATTACGGAGCATACATTAAAGGGGTAAGCATTACCCAGGTTGTTGATTTGTCTATTTTTAATACGATTACTGACTGGACTATTGCAGCAGAAAAGCTTATAACACTTGGTGAATCCAGAAAAATGGTAAGTCTGATACAAAAAACAATTGATCCTGTACTTAAGGAAACCAAAGGCAACAATGAAACTGCAAAAGTCACAGAGGATATAGTAATAGACCTAAATAATTTTTCAAATGCCTTGTATACTGTTAGGGGTCAGGAAGTGTCGGTATGTGGTGTGAAGCTTAAAGAGTCTTTAGCTTTACTTAAAGAAATAAAGATAAATGAACTAAAGCCTTTTGGGGAGATATTAGACAAAGTATCCTCTATTGTTGAGGAGTTTAACGGAGAATTAGTACATGACGTGACTTTAGCAATAAAGAGTTGCATAAAATTCAACCTTATACAGCAAGCATACACCTTTCTTGAAGAAAACATCATTAACTATGTCTGTGAAGCCATTGACGGTAACATTACCCATCATAAAAGGAGAGCATTAATTTGTCAGGCTTTAAATTATTTGCACAACAGAGAAATTGCTAGGAAAAATAATGAAGAACCTAAACCCAGTGAAGCGGCAGTAGTTGAATTAGCAAATACGATTCTCAAAAAAATTGATGCTAATACAGTAGGTGGTTTGGCAAAACTTCTGCGGGATGTTTCAAATAAACGGAACGATATAAACCATGCAGGGTATAGAACTGATGAAATTAAGGTTAGTAGAGCGCATAGATTCATTGAGAAATTGGAGAAATATGTAAGCGAATTTGAAGAGATAGCAGTAAAAAAGGATAAGACGCAAAAGCAAATGAAAAAGCTGTAGATGATAAAAAAATATCAGTTAATCGCATTTTTCTCATGTAATATTTTCAGTGTATTAATATGCTTTATCATTGATTCAACAACTACATCATATACGACTAGCTGCTAAAGTCAATTCGCTTCGCTCAGGGAGTCAGGTGGAGACTGAACTCCACCTGACCAAGGAAACTAATTAATTCGTCTTCATTCATCGCCGACCTTTAGAGGTCAGCGTCTTCTGAAGACATAGATAAAAGGGGGTTTTGCTATTGGAATACTTAGTATTATGGGAAGTATCCAAAAAACAAAGGTATATTTTTGCCAGCAACAAGCTGGTGGAAAACAAGGGGGCCTCATACATAATTGAGTATATAACAGAGGAGCTTCCGGGAGAAGGCTACAGAGGAAACCTTATCTATGGCGGTGGTGGTGGCAGCCTATACAGGTTTCCTGATGAGGCAGCTGCAAGAGAATTTGTGGGGGAAATTAGCAAAGAGGTTCTAGTGAATTACCCTGGCATAGAGGTTTTCATGGTTACACAACCCTACGATGCCCAGAAACCAATAAACCAAACGATACAGGAGGTATATCAAAAGCTGGGGAAGAAAAAGGGCCAGAGAAAGCATAGCGGTTATCAAATATCCTTTGGTATTGAGAGAAGGTGTGAGGCAACAGGCTTTCCAGCTTCCTTTATTGTCAAAGATGATAAAGATAAAAAATATGTGAGTTGTGAGTTGCACACAAAACAAGCTAATTCAAAGAATAGCACCGGAAAATTAAAGAGATTGGTGCCTGATGAAAGACTCCTTAAGCAATTCGAGGAGCTTAAGGATGAGGAAAAAAACTATATGGCACTGGTCAATATAGATGGAAATCGAATGGGAAAGATGTTCAATGACCTTCTATCATATTTCGACTTTAGCCAGGGAAACATTGAAGAAAAAAACGAGGAATATATTAGGGCTGTCAAGAAGCTTAGTGACAATGTAAAAATAGCTTATGAAAATGCATTTATCCATATGAATGTGCCATTGGACTCATAAGTTTGGCGTTAAGGGATTTAGGCTGTGAAAATGTAACAGTTGGTTCAGGTGAGAGCATTGGCCGTGGGCGATTTAAAGCAGAAAGCCTTGAGATAAATGATAATGGGCAGGTCATCAATGTTGATTTTATTAACAAAAGAATAAGTAATGAGGTGCTGTTGCAGAAGTATATAGATTCAATAAAATCCTTTAAAAAGGCGGTGTGTGAGGATGGCTGACATGTTTATCCCGAAAGTACTGTGTGCTGAAAGCATAAAAGAGCTATTCGGATATGAGTTGGGTCAGGACTGTTTCTCTGTGGACAAGCTCCTTAATTGTAAATTCTTGAGGGAGCTAGGCATGGATTATGGAATTGTTTATCATTATGACAATGTCGAGTCGGACATAATTGAAAATATTGATATGACCGTTGATAACATAATCGAAGCCAGATTCTTTTCAGAGGACAGGGAAATCAGGGTTTTCAATGATGAAGAGGGACTGTCGGGGACAGTATTCAAGGCCTGTGAAAACGCTGAAAAATTTGTTGAGAAGTACCTTTTATATCCAAGGGGCAACAAAAGGAATCGCTACGCTGACAGACTTATTGTTAACAAATATATTAGCTACGATAATGAGGATAATCAAGCGTATGTATGTTATGTAGCTCCTGCTAAATTAGATTTTAAGGAGGGCGAAATTGCATGAAACCCATAAATATAGATCATTCCAATGAAATAACGAATTTTGCAGTTGCCCCGTATAATTTTGTTAGCCTTCATAAATGGACATATGACAGATACAAAAAAATAGATGAACTACCGGCTCACAATAGTTTTAAAGGAAGAGACGGAGGGAAATTACATACTGGTTTTATTGAGTATACATTAAAGGCGGAAACCCCTATTATTGTGGCCGATAGAGTAGAAGAGGATGGCGGAAATAAGGTAGCATATTTCTTCAAAAATACTGATGGCAACTATGCAATTCCCGGTAATACGATAAGAGGAATGGTTAGAAGCAATGCCCAAATACTGGGTTTTAGCAGTGTAAGAGATGATATCCAGGACTCAACCTTTCTTTACAGGGATGTTGCCGGGAATAATAGCCTTAGTAATAAGTATAAAACTGTCTTGGGGATAGATGCAGTAAAGAGGATAGCTCTTAATGTCCAAGCGGGGATTATGCATACTGATGGTAAAAGGTACTACATTACGCCTTCAAAAGCATTGGCAACAGATAGAAACTACTTTAGGGTTGACGAAATCTGGCTGAGGAAAAATGTTGGTGATAAGGTGCAAGGAATTCAGTATATGTACAAAAAGGCGTTGCTAGATGAAGAAAAGCAATTGGACGATATCAAAAAAGAGATAAGAGAACTGAAGCGTAGAGATATAATTAGAAGTCCCAAATTAGATAATCTAAATTATAGAAAAAATGCTATTTTGAGAAAACATGCATATGGTGAAAAAATTCATGTGCCTTACCAAATAGAAATTTCATTCGAATACTCTAATGATAACAAAGCAAAGAGAATTACAAAAATCGGTGACAAGAGGATGTATAAAAGCAAAGGCTTCCTATTAACAGGTGGCTTCATCCGTGGGAAGATGAGCCACTATGTAGTTCCAAAAGAGTCAGATGAGGAATCCTTTATGATTTATGAGGATACGATTACTTCTTACAAGGACGATCTAATACGTACAAAAAAAATGAAGAAACCTGAAAAAATGGAGCCGAAAAAGGATTTTTTTGCCCTGCCAAAGGATGATGAAAGAAAGCCTGTGTTTTATATTGATTTAGGTAAAAAGTTAAATGAAGGGTTTCATTTCGGTTTCACCCCTTATTTGAGGGTGTCATATTCAAAAAGTGTTCATCACGGGATTCCGGAATATCATGGTACAGGTCGCGGTATAAGCTATGCAAAGGCATTATTTGGATTTATTAATAAAGACGAGAAGAACTACAAATCAAGAATAAGCTTTGAAGATGCTGTTGCGCTAAAGGGCGAGGTTGACAATGAAAGCTCAGTTAAGATGCTGCTTGGTGAACCTCAGGCTACAAGCTATCATATGTATTTGCACCAGGACAAGAGACATAAAATGGAACTGGACATTTATGAAGATAAATTCAGTATTCGAGGAATAAAGCAGTACTGGTTAAAGGAGATGGTGGAACAACCTGATACCAATGGAGCCAATAAAAATATGGTTTTTTCTATACGGCCTCTGAAAGAGAACACGCTTTTTCATGGCAGAGTCCATTTTAGTAGTCTTAGCAGCGATGAGCTGGGGCTGTTGCTATGGGCAATAAGGCTAAATGACGGTTGCCGCCAGCATATTGGTTTGTGCAAGCCTTATGGGTTTGGCAGGGTAAAGCTGGAGAAGTTGGAGCTGAATATAGAAAATCTTGAAAAGAAATATGGCAGTTTTTCATTTGATTATTATGATACTGCTGTCATTGAAGACTTTGTTCAGTCATACAAGAGTTACTTATCAGAGGGTTTTCTCAATGGGAAGAAGCTTGACCACGTGGAGCCAATAAAAGAGCTGATGTATATTAAGTCAACGATTATTAAATCTGATGAAAGAGAGCATTACAGATATATGCCTCTTGATAATTATAAGAAAAAAATCCCCTTGCCTACGATTTTAGAATATAGTGATAGAATATCAAATAAATTTAATACGAATTATGGGAAAAACAATCAAGGGGGACGAAATCATCAAGGTAGTCCTAGTTATAGTAGAAGCCAGAAGGATAGCTATCGCGGTGCTAACAGGTATGGTGGAGACAGGAGAAAGGGTGCGTCTGGAGACAGTTACAAGACTGGACAGCGGAGCTATAAGGATACTAATGCGAAAGTATATGTGGACAAAAATTCGGATCAGGGTTTTAATATGCCCCTTGCTGGTTTAGGCGGTCTTTTAGAAGAGAGGAATAAGAAGAAATAGTGGCTATAGTTATACTCGGGTGTGTTATAAAAGGGTAATAGATAATAAATGTGCTGAATAATTATAAATTTTGCGTATATTTTGGAGCTTTTTGTGAGTACGGAGCCGCTGTGCTAAAATAATGGGTTTGAGGATGATTTTACATGTTTTGGGTGACTGAAAATGTGTATACTGATGTATGAGCCGCAAAAGCGGCTTCAAACGTGCTGATGGTGCGGGCTAAAAACGGTAGGGTTAGAAACACATTAACCCCGTAAGGGGACGGAAACTGCAACTCCAAGATACTTACTTAAAATGTACCTCTGCATTAACATAGCAAAAAGTGGTTGCAAAGGATATGGGTGACACCCTACCTTATACAACCACTTTTGAATCGTATTCTAAAGCTTCAAATTTAATTAAAAATCACTTGTCGCAAAACACTGTTAAGACAGCATCTTGGAGCACCAGTCGGGAAGATTGAGACTTGGGAAGCTTAGAAGATCGCACTCCTTTATTTCAGTAAACTTCAACGTTATATTCAATAAATCATTAAATTCAGTTCCTGAAACAGGATCATCCCCGTGGGCTAATATAGAATTATTTCTTTTGATAATAATTTTATCCAGACTACCCTTATGGGCCCCATACATTTCTTTGAATGTGGGATTAATTTCAGCCAATAGCTCACAGGATTGCACTAAACCGAATTTCAGCAGCTCCTGTCCAGTTTTTTCATCCTTATATAAATATTTTTCATACTGTGCACGAATAGCTTCAGGGATATCCTCCAAGCCTGCCCGTGAGTTATCGATGCCATGCTCGAGAAGCCTCGCTTTAACATATTTCTCCAATGCGCTGTAAAGTCTTGCAACCGCGTCATCGTATCTGTTTTCTTTTTCAGCCCGGCGTTTTGCATTAGAGATCAGGTCAATCAATTTATACCTTCTTAAAAGGCTTTCTTCCTTTGATATAGACGGCTTGGTACTATGTCCTGTGCCCTCGTCAACAATGCCGTTTTCAGCCGTAACACTGGCACTGTTTTCGCACCTTGTTATTGTTTTTCGCTTTAATGATTCTCTGATACTAATATTTAATTCATTTACAGTCCTGAGCCATTCCTCGCCTTTTTCGAACTTCTCTATCATTTCTACAAAGGAGGGAATGCATCGTATTTTCATATTTCTGAAATCATATATGCTCTGCTTTAGTTGATTGTAAGCCTTCGAGTGCATAAAGCTATCCCAGTAATTATATGCCAGGGATACTTTGGACAGCATGGCAAATACAGTTTTGAGTTTGTGGTCGACACTGTTTGCCATTTTATTCAAGGTGTTTGCGGCCAATTGAAACTGGCAGCGATCAAACATCATGTCGACCAGTGCTGCTTCCTTGACACCAAGAACCTTCCAGGGGTTATCCAGATAATAGTGTTTTTCGCTTCCTGTCAAAACAATTCCCACGCCCTCCTTAGCTCTTTTCACACCGCCGATGTAGCTGTATCTTTCGCATTCCATAACGGTAGAGAGGACTAATGCAGCTGTCATGCTCTTTGTGCCGCCGGTATAATCGGTAATAATATTATTCATGCCCAGCATCCATAGCTTGAGTATCCGGGGGAGCCTTGTCTCCAAGGTGCGATAGCATTCATTAAGATCATCAGGATTTTCAGTAACAATGCGTTCATAATCCAAGGGCCTGTACGCATCTGATATAAGCTCCATGGCAATTTTAGGGTATTTGTAAGTATCATTGGAGCAAAAGAAAATCACATGCTCACAATTGTTTAATTTTAATGATGCAACAGTCTGCTCTGTAGATCCTCCTACAGAAAGCAGCAATACCTTTTTATCACTCACTAAACTATCCCTCCTTTAGGCTATTATCTCCACAATAAGTGTTATGTGTATTATACCAGTATTGGTACAATATTTCTGAAATTATTAGGCGGGTAATCAAGCAATCATGTTAGTTACAGGTCACTTATCTAGACAGCTTTTCACCTAGCCTGTCGCCGAAATCCGGATTTTTTATATCTTCCAGGGTGAATACATTTATATCTATACCTTTTGCCCTTTCTAATACTGTGTCCGCAATGCTGTAGGTGGTTACCAGGGCCTTTCTTGCATAGATGCCCCCAAATTTTTTGGCATAGGTAGTAAGCTCATTTAATGCAGAGGTTGCCACCTTATGGAACTCGAGGTTGCAAAAGCCCAGGAAGTCAAGTCTTTTTCAGAGACTGAGTTTGCTGAAAAATATCTTGTTACAGAGCCATATGCTACAAAAATCAGGATCACGCATATCACTCCATGCTCTTTTAAAAGTAATGAACAGTATACGATATTCCCTTCTCCCCATCTCATTATAAAGAGTGCAGTGCAAAAATGGAATTTGTATCCCGAAAAGTATTCTGTAAATGACGAAGAGGCGATAGAGCAGCTTATTGAAAACACCAGAATACAGAGCTATAACCTGCGAAGCACACGATATCACGTCAAAGGCGCAGTAATTCCTTCCTTCATTGGTGACACAACTATAACGGTGCGAGGACCCGAACCCTTGTTGCAACTTATCAATTTGTTAATGATGTTTCTGGAATTCTCAGGTCTTGGAATGAAAACCTCGCTGGGAATGGGCGGTTGTAAAATCGAGAGAATAAGCAGGTGAAAATTGAGGGAATTATTAGTAAAAAATGAAGGAATATATCCCTTTATGTCGAACTTATAAATGTAAAGGCATGCCTTCTATATGGAGTTGTTTCATTCCATAGCAGCTGAAGGTCATCACGTAATGTATAAGTGTGTTTTTAATTATAACCAGTAAGGTTGATGATGATGAACAAAATTGAGTACTGGACCGTTAGCTTTGCCTCACTGCTGCACGATATTGGAGATTTCATGACGCAGGATCAAATTTCACCCGTAAACAAATCATCATATGTGCATGATTTACTTGATGAAGAAAAATGCAATAAATTAAGCAAATTTCTGGATGTTGAGATCTTTAAAAAGCTTTTGCTTTATTTCGCTGACCCGGAAAATAGCAAAGATAAATGCGAAATAGAACCATATCTTCGTTTTATTTCTATTGCAGAAGGGTTTGCTGATAATGATGGCGGTACAAGCAGGAAATCTGGAGAAAATCATGTATATCTGGATAGTATTTTCTCAAGACTTGATATTGGAAATGGAGTTCCTGAGATTAAGAGATACGCATATGCACCACTGGAGTCAGGCACAATTTTCCCAGGCAATCTTGACAAAGGTGAACCAATACATAAATTACAGCAAGAATTTTTGGAGCATTGGGAATTAGCCCTGGCGGAAGCGAATACCGTAGAAATACTCTACCAGATGGTACAAAGAGTGTTGGAAAGATATACATGGTGTATTCCTAAGAGTGGCCAATTAGGGATTACTGATATTTCACTTTATGATCATCTGCGGCTTAGCTCAGCGATTGCTGCATGTCTTTATAAAATACAAAGTGAAAATCCGCAATTCGATACATGTCAAATAGAAGACGCGTCCCTCGAGAATTTCATTCTCGTAGAAGGGGATTTCTCAGGAATACAGAAATACATTTTCAGTGGAGCATCAGAAAAACATGGAGGGATGGCAAAAAAGCTCAGAGCACGCTCCTTTGTGATTACTTCGCTAATCAGTCTGGCAACAAGATCTCTTATTGACCGTTGTGATATGCCTGCATCCTGTATTTTGATGAACTCAGGCGGCAACTTTTTTCTTTTGCTTCCAAATTTAGAAACAACAAAAAACATATTGGCCGATTTTCAAAGAGAAATTGACAGCAAGCTGTTTGGCATATTTCAAGGTGATACAGCACTTCACATTGCGCATACTGGGCTGTGTGGGAGGGATTTTGCCCACTTTGGGGATAAAATTCAGGAAATCAATGAGCGACTGGCTGTCAAGAAAAGGCAGCCATACTCAAGCCTTCTGCAAAAGGATGATTGTTGGGTTAAGATTCAATCCTTCGGTGATGCTGCTTATGGCAATGAACTTGGAATTTGCAAGGGCTGTGGCAGAGAATTTGCTGAGTATAAAACAGATGATGGTGCTATTGGTTGGCGCTGCAAACAGGAAATTGAAATCGGACGGCAACTTGTTCAGGCTAAAGCTATTACACTTGTTCGGTCTGGAGAAGGCTTTTTATCACTTGGCGGTTGGTCAGTGCTTCTGTATAGGGCTGAGGGGGAAGTATACGCACTGAAGAGTAACGATAAGGATTATCCGATAGCTACATTGTGGCGTCATGCCAATCATGTTCCAATTGATCAGGGAGGCAGGATTCTTACATTTGAGGAAATTTCAAATAAATCTTCAGGAACAAATTGGCTAGGTTATCTGAAAGCTGATATGGACAGGCTTGGAATGTTGTTTGCCGTTGGATTCAGGAATGAGACTGATGAGAACTTTGGCAATATTACAAGAGTTGCATCTTTGAGCCGTATGATGGAGATATTTTTCTCTGAATGGCTAGACCAATATATTGAAAGAGAATTCCCGGAATGTTACGTGGTGTTTTCAGGAGGGGATGATCTATTTATCATTGGACCATGGAATAGGGTTATTTCATTATCCATACAGATTCGTAAAAGGATTTCTGAGTTTGCAGGAAATAATCCAAATGTCACACTTTCCTGTGGTATTTCTTTCAGCCAGAGTAGATTGCCTGTAACATTTGCTGCCAATAGTGCAGAGCATTCTCTGAGCCGTGCGAAAGAAGAATATTCATTCCTATACTCGTCGAATCGGGATCAGATATGTATGTTCGACCATGTAGTGAAATGGAAAGACATTGATAAAGTTATGAATGCGGCAGAAAAAATTATTAGGTGGATAAGAGAAAGTAAGCTAACAATCGGTGATGTCAGACGCATGCGTGAATATGCGGCAATGTTTGAACGATATACCAGCTCAGATGGAAAGGATATTGGTGGTCTCAGGTATATAGGTCTTTTAGCTTATGATATAGGTCGTAAAGAAAGTGAAAAAAGAAACGGTATGGATCCACAGGTGAAGCGGTTTATGGAATCATTGCGAGACATATCACAAAATAGCTTGATTCACCATTTGAGTGTGATATGTGACTATGCTCTGCTGATGAGCAGGAAGAAGGAGGGTTAAGCTAATGCAAAATAAATATGACCAAAACAGAAGAACTAATGACAATCGGAATATGAACAACAGATCTGGGGGCGGCTTTTCAAAACTACAAAATATAAAGAATGAGATGGAAAAAAAGCTTATAAATGATTATTACACTGAGCTTAAAAAAGGTTATTTTACACATAATGGGGTACTTAAAATAGATTATATAATGCTATATCCTGAAATCATAGCTGACTATCTTGGTGGTGACGGTAATAAATTGACAAATACACAGCTAAGAAATTTTTACGATTATGTACGTGTTGCAGAGAGTACTTACAAGTATTCAAAGGATGCGGGCAATACTACTGAAACAATCAAGGAGAACTTAATTATCAAGATAAAAAAGCTTAATGGAATGGTCACTTATTCCCTTGGCCGTGACAACTCTACGGTTTCAAAGGAATTTCGACAATTCCTGTTGGCCAATGTGGAAGCATGCAACACTGTTGAGGATGTGTTAAATGGATTTATACCACATTTTGAGGCGGTCGTGGGGTATTTTAAATATAAGAATCCGAGGAGTAAATAAAAGTAAGGGGGATCATTATATGAGATTAGAAAAAATTCATAAAATCACAGGAGAAATATCTTGTGTAAGCAATCTGCATATTGGTGGAAGTAAAGACAGTATTGGCATAGGAACCATGGATAATCCGGTTATTAAGCATCCGATAACATCCGATCCCTACATTCCTGGCTCCTCTTTAAAAGGTAGAATGCGTTGTAATATGGAAAGACAGCTTGGTAAATATGATTCTGCAAGAGGCGGGGTTTGTACTTGCGGTAGGTGTTTAGTGTGCACGGTATTCGGATCCCTGAGGAATACAGATGCAGGTCCTACAAGACTTATTGTAAGAGATGCGCTTATGACAGATGAATCGAGGGAGCAGAATAGAAGGTTCATGGATGAAGAAGGAAAAAGCATATATGGAGTAAAGTATGAAACCAGTATTGACAGAAATACCGGTAGAGGGTTTGGAGGTTCTCTAAGACCAATAGAATTTGTGCCATCCGGTACAGCTTTTAATCTGGAGATAAACTTACAGGTATATGACAAAGACAATGATAAGGACATGGTTGACTTTGTAAAGGTGGCATTAAAAAGCCTGGAAGAAACATATGTTGGTGGAATGGGCAGCCGTGGCTATGGCCAGGTAAAATTGTTAAATCTCAAGATGGACGATGAGCCATTTGAACTTGAATAAATCAGCTTCTGAAATTTGGAGGAAACTAATGAAACTTCTTCGTATAAAAATCAGGATGCTATCAGGTGGAAGAACACCATTGCATTCCGATACATTGTTCGGGAGTATTTGCTGGGCTATTCTTTATCTGGAGGGCGAAGCTAAGCTAAAATATCTGCTACAGAAGGTTAATGGAGATATGCCTGTATTTATCTTGTCAAATGGGTTCCCGAGTGGATTTTTACCGCGTCCAGCTGGAGGCAACTATGCTGTAAGACGAGCCAAAGGCCTTTCGAAGGATGATTTGATAAACAGTATGACAACAGCAAAAAAGGAGAAACAAATTACTTATATACCTGTTGATGATATACAAAGGCTTATACAAGGAGAGAAAATTGACCTAAAGGATTCCAAACAGCCAGAAGAGGTTTGTATACATCTCACAACTCACAATACGATTAACAGAATGACAGGAACATCAGCAGAAGGCGGATTATTCCGGGAAACATACCGTTGGGACGGAGATGTAGATATTTATGCTTTGGTAGAAGAGGAATGGCAACCATTACTGATGCAATGCCTTGAACTAATTGGTGTCTGGGGATATGGCGGTGGAGCTTCCCACGGGAGAGGCGCTTTTGAAATAGAAGCTGTTTATGATGCGAATTTTGAATTACCGGTAGATTCCAATGCATATATGACGCTTTCAAGATGTATTCCAACCTCGGAAATGCCGGTACAATGCCAATATAAACTGGATGTGAAATATGGACGCTTCGGACAAAAACGGAGTAAAAATGGCTATCCGTTCAAAAGGCCGGTACTAATGCTGGAGCCGGGGGCTGTCTTTTGGAGTAAGCCTCCTGAGTGTGGCTGGTGTGGAACGGTTCCGG
>LSQX01345433.1_pt1 | contig 15637 bp, 15 predicted proteins | sample 654561 | NCBI WGS metagenome assembly LSQX01 (sample SAMN04489861, study PRJNA283612) | anaerobic digester metagenome | isolation source: 4 biogas reactors fed with cattle manure at either 37C or 55C with and... | place: Denmark: Kongens Lyngby | collected 2014 | reverse complement strand
GCACAGTCCACACTCAATCTGTTTTCTCTGAAAGCTGCATGTCCATTGATCTGCAAACGTTGCCGGAGTCATATGAAGGAGTTGGCGCACATCTCACATAGTAAGCGCAAGTTTCGTTGTCGCAATTGTGGGGCTGCGCGCATGCAGAAGTGGTCGCGAGGCCGCCGTTCACGAGCCGCTGAGGAGAAATGGCATGGCTTATCGTAGCTGGTTACTGGCAGTTGTCGCTATCATCCTCATTGGCGTGGCGTGGCACCAGGTGTTCGTGATGACCGGTATTCTGTGGTGGGACGCTCCCGACACTGCAGTGCATTTGGCGCCACCACCTCCACTGGCATTGGCGCCACCGGATACCGGGTGGGTAGATCTCGAAGTGTGGCAGCGAAATCATCCGATTTGGCCAGCGCTTTAGAAATGCATGATGCGTGCTGTCCATGCTCCGCCTGTCTGCAGGGTGTGGTGTAGCTATGCATGATCATCTGACCGTGATTGGAGGCGGGGTGGCCGGTGTAGAAGCAGCGCTTCAAGCTGCTCGGCTGGGCATCCCGGTCAGACTATATGAGATGCGCCCCCATATGCAGACGCGATTGCATAGCAGTGAGCTTCTCGGCGAGCTTGTAGGCACCAACTGCCTTGGAGTGAATCGACTTGATCGTGCCTCTGGCCTCCTCATCAGCGAACTACGGCGGATGGGTTCAGCAGTTATTCAGGCCGCAGACGCTACTCGTCTCAATGTCGATGGCGTGTTGTGCGTGGACCGCCGCGCTTTTGCTGAGTACCTCACCACCCTTGTAGAGCAGACTGGCCAGATAGAGCTGCGCCGCACACAGGTCGAGGCCATTGCGCAAACGGGAGTTACCGTCATGGCCACCGGGCCGCTGACTACTTCACCTGCGGCTCGCAGCCTTTTCACTATAACAGGGCATGAGTTTCGTTTCTTCTACGCTGCTACTGAGCCGTTGTTTGATGCGGCTTTTGTAGACTTGCAGGCAACATGGTGCCAAGGACGATTTGGCGAGGGCCAGCCACAGTATCGGAATTGCAGACTGGATGCAGGCGGCTTTGAGCGTATCTGTGAGATGCTGGCAGAGACGGAAGATAGTTTGCCTGTTGGAGTAGACAGCAATCAAGTGCATCGTGACTATGTGGCATTGGAGACTTTAGTGGCACATGATGGCGTTGAAGCACTGACGCATGGCCCGATGAAGCCGGCGGGTTTGAACTTGCCGGGCACAAATCAGACACCCTTTGCGGTCTGTCAGATGTGCCCTGATGATGCTACGGGATCGAGGCTGCGGCCAGTAAATATGCGCACAGGGCTTGATCACAGATACCAGCAGCGCTTGTTTCGAGAATTCATAGGCCTCCAACACGTCGAGTTTACCCGCTTTGGTCGACTGCAGAGAGCCGTATATGTTGACGCGCCGACACTACTTGCACCAACCTTTCAGCTAAAATGCCGACCACAGCTGTTTCTGGCCGGTGCGATTACGGGGTTGGCAAGTTACACGGCAGCAGCCATGTCGGGATGGTTTGCGGGCGTTGGCGCCGCACGGCTGCTGCAGGGTAAAGAGCCATTAATGCCGCCACCCCAAGCGCTATGCGGTGCCATGAGTCGGGCGCTCGTCCAACCCTCGGAGGCTGCATTCAGGCCTCTTCAAGCTACGTTTGGCATGCTGCCTCGCACAAATGGCAACGGTGGCATATCCAAAAAAGATAAGCGGGAGAGGCAGTTAGTAGCCTCCACGAATGCTCTGGCACGATTCATGGAAGATGTAGAGTTGTCTTCGATAAATCCTTGAGAAGATTTCTGGCTTTTGATGTTTGGGCAGCCGATGCATGACTGGATGGTCCTCTCTGGCGAGGTCGATACTTGAAGTATCCTCTGTACTCGGTGGGGAATGGCCGGGGTGTACAGAGAGCTTGTCTCTATGGCAGAAAACAGGAGAGCACTTACGCATGTCTGCAGCCTCAGTTGATGCGTTTATTGAGTACCTGCTAAATACGCGTAAAGTCTCATTTCATACCGCCGAAGCATATGCTCACGACGCAGTTCAGTTCATGGATTTTTTGGCATCAGTCTGGGGCGAACAGCGGGCGGCTGACTTTGCCGCTGTCGATTACCGCACCATCCGCGATTATGTGGCCCACCTGCACCGAATGAAGTATGAAAGGCGTTCGATTGCGCGTAAGCTGAGTGCTTTGCGCAGTCTGTTCCGCTTCCTTGTGGCTGAGGGCCTGTCCGTGGCAAACCCGGCGATACTTGCGCGTCTACCTAAACTGGCTCAGATGCTCCCCGAGTTTCTATATCCGCAAGAAATGGCAGCTTTGTTGGCCGCGCCTGATCCTAGTACAGTTTTGGGTCTGCGTAATCGAGCTATTCTTGAGCTTCTTTACTCAACCGGTATGCGTCGCTCTGAGATTGTGTCGCTCACTCTTGGTGACATTAGTATGGATGAGCGGCAGATTCGGGTGCTTGGCAAGGGTGACAAACAACGCGTAGTGCTTTTTGGCGAGCCAGCTGCAGAGGTTTTGGAGCAATACATGGACAGGTCACGTCCGTATTTGTTGGCGAGGCGCTCCGACGGCAAGCAGGAGAACACGTGCTTCCTGTCGAAAAGTGGACGACCGCTAGACAGCGGATATATTTATGAGCTGGTGCACAAATATACGGTGCAAGCCGGGGTGAGTAACGACATCTCCCCCCACGCCATACGGCACAGCTTTGCCACTCACATGCTGGAGGCCGGTGCGGATTTGCGCACAATTCAGGAGCTTCTGGGACATGCCAGTTTGAGTAGCACAGAAACATACACTCATGTCACACTGAGACACATGAAAAATGCTTACGCCAGGTCGCACCCACTGGCCAGAGGAGGCTCACATCAAGATGCACAATCTTGATAGCCCGCGGGTCCGATCTACTACGGTGCTTGCAGTGCGCCGTGAGGGTACACTGGCGTTCGCCGGTGACGGTCAAGTAACCATAGACCAGACTATATTCAAGAACCGAGCTATCAAGCTTCGCCGGCTACATGACAATCGGGTGTTGGTTGGATACGCTGGGGCTGCAGCGGATGCGCTAGCACTGTTCGAGCGTCTGGAAGGGAAGCTGGATGAGTTTTCGGGGAACCTGCCCCGTGCTTGTCTGGAACTGGTCAAGCAGTGGAGAACGGACCGTGCACTCAGACAGTTGCAGGCACTTTTGATCGTCGGCGATAAAGACCACTTGCTGTTGGTGTCGGGTACTGGAGACCTCTTGGTGCCTGATGATGATGCGGTGGGTATAGGTTCTGGCGGACCGTATGCGCAGGCAGCAGCATTGGCGCTGCTTGCTCATACCGACTTGCCTGCTGAACGCATAGCTGAAGAAGCGGTGCGGATAGCTTCGCGAATTTGCGTCTACACCAACGAACAGATCACCGTGGAGGTACTGTCTTGAACAGAGAATTGACACCTCGAGAAACGGTTGAGCAGCTTGACCGATTTATCGTGGGGCAGCAAAAGGCTAAGCGCGCAGTAGCCATAGCCATACGCAATCGTGTTCGACGCCAGATGATTGCCGAAGAGTTGCGCGATGAGGTAATACCCAAAAATATCCTGATGATCGGGCCGACAGGAGTAGGAAAGACGGAGATAGCCCGCCGTCTATCCGCGCTGGTTAAGGCGCCGTTTATCAAGGTCGAAGCAAGCAAATTCACGGAAACTGGATATGTTGGCCGAGATGTCGAGTCGATAGTGCGGGATCTGGTCGAAGTCGGCTATCGCATGGTCGAACGCGAGGCATTTGTTCAAGTGGAGGAAGAAGCCAAACGTCGGGCAGATGCTAAAATCCTCGATATTCTGGCACCGATGCCCTCGCGACAGGCAGGCCGGACGTCTTGGGTAGGTGACCTATTTCGGGGTGAAGAGCAGGAGAGGCACGAGAGCGGTGCTGAAGCACAGTATGAAATAGAGCGCAAACAGCGCGACCAGGCGGAGCGCGCAAGAGATTTGACGCGTCGTCGGTTAGCGGCAGGAGAACTGGAGCATCAGCAGATAGAGTTTGAGGTCGAACAGCCGCAGATGCAAAACCTGCAAATATTCTCAGCTGCCGGCATGGAAGAAATGGGCTTCGACATGCAGGACCTGCTGGGGAGTATGTTTCCGCGCCAGAAGAGCACCAAACGCACGACTGTTGCCGAAGCACGACCGCTGCTCGTTCAGCAGGAAGCGGAGAGACTGGTCGATTCCCAGGCGATATCTCGTGAAGCAGTAGGCCGTGTCGAGAACAATGGTATCGTATTCCTCGATGAGTTAGATAAGATTGCCGGACGAGAAGGTGGGCATGGGCCTGATGTATCGCGCGAAGGCGTTCAGCGCGACATACTACCTATCGTCGAGGGCTGCACTGTGATGACCAAATATGGTCCGGTGTCCACTGACCATATACTGTTCATCGCAGCAGGAGCTTTTCACGTGGCTAAGCCGTCGGAGCTTATCCCCGAGCTCCAAGGGCGTTTTCCTATTCGTGTCGAGTTGGACAGTCTGACGCAGCGTGACTTTGAGCGGATTCTACGGGAACCGGAAAACTCGCTAATCAAGCAGTATACTGCGTTGCTGGAGACTGAAGGGGTGACTCTGGAGTTTACTGATGAGGCCATCGATGAGATAGCCAAATTGGCTCAGCACGTGAACGACAAGAGCGAGAATATAGGTGCGCGACGGCTGTATACGTTGGTCGAACGGCTGCTGGACGAACTGTCGTTTGTTGCTCCTGAGATTAGTGGTCAGCATATCAAGATCGACAGAGCGTACGTGAACGGTCAACTCGCAGACTTGGTCGAAGATTCCGACCTCAGCCGTTATATGTTGTAGACGCTAGTTGAAACTCTGAACATTATTCACTCTGTGAACGTTGGTTGAAGAACGGGCGCCTCGGCTGGGCCATGAAACAAAGCGTGTGGGCGGACGATGGCCGGAAGTTTGTTGCCAGCCCCGGGCCACCATCCAGGGTGATTGAGTGTGTTCGGATATGTTATCTCGCTGAAGTTCAGAGGCTTACGGTCGAAATGGACGCGCCCTGTTGCCGTCGAAGAGTGCAGTTGGCGTACATTGCGATAGTTGTTGTCCCAGGTCCAAATCCCATCGGAGTCTCCGAGCACCTTGATGCCGATGTTGGCGCTCACGATCAGATGGCGCCAAACCCATGCCGAATTGCCTCGCAGGGCCACCGCAGATGACATCGTGCCGTTTTTCATCTCCACATAGTTATCGTGCGCATAAAGCCAGCCGCACCCATGGTGAACGTCAATCTCATGTGAATTCACCTGGCTCCAGCCTTCTGCCGGGACTGCATGTACGTCTTTGACAAAGCGATTGAAGCGACATATGTATGTGGCCATGGAATTGGCTGAGCCCGCGACCCCGTGCCGGTGGTTTTCAAAATTGTTGTCTTCGATGAAACACTCTTCGGTGGCGTGGGGAACCACTCCATATCCGTAACCGTAGCGGAAGTTTTTCTGGAAAAAGCAGTGATCCACCAACGCTAGTCCTTTGCCGCGAATGAAGAGTCCTGTGTGCCCAAATAACTCTACTGTGCAGTGGTCAAAGCGAACGTTGTCGCAATTGAGCACATCTACTGCGCTTGTCATGACGTTGTCTTTCCTGCCGACATCTGAAATGGTGGCGGCGTGAGCGCGTTCTGTATAGCCGCGGAAAGCGGTTTGAGGCCATCCCCGAAAGCGTAAGCGAGTAACCCGCACGTTGGTCTTACCGTCCATAGTGAGCAATGCTTTGCTCTCGTACCACGTCGCCTTGAGTACAGTGTCCCGCCCATCGCCATAGATGGTTACGTTACTGCAGGGCAGCACGATCTGGTCGCGTATTTCGTACACGCCTGCAGGGATATACACCACTCCACCATCCTCGCTCAGGGAGTCCAGTGCGGCTTGAATGGAAGTGTGGTCTTTTGTCCCCTGCACTGTCACGTCAGGCTCGGGCAGCTTTTCCACGGTGCAAGTGAGGCGCAGGCTGAGCACATCAACTGGTGAGCCTTTGATATACAGTCGGACTGTACGGAGCATGGAAATAGGGCGGCCTACCTGTTGTATGTCAACGGATATTTCAGCCTCCTGGCCGGGTTGGAGTTCAGTAGGAGCGCCACGGAATTCTTGGTCTATGATATCCACAAACGCGATAATGGCAACTGTCCTGCCGGTTGATCTGATGGTGGCGGTTGCTCTCACATAATCGCGCGGGGTCCTCTCCAAATCGCCCACTGAGATCAAGTTGAAGCCTCGCTCCTGGTCATGACTGCCGTCAAGATGTAACGGTGCGAAAGCTATGGGACGGTATTCTACGAGGGATACAACAGGTAACTGCTCGTTGGATGTGGGAGGCAGTGATTGTGTGCATGCACCAGTGCATAGCAACATTATGAGCCCGCTAAGAACACTATGAATCTTCATCATCGGCGCAGGGATCTCTCTGCAAGCAGTTGGCGTAGCCTGTCCATATCTTGGTATAGTTGTGGTAAGTATGCAGGTCGGTGGAGAGCAGCGGCGGGGTGGAAAAGCGGCAACCAGATAATTCCGTGCTTCTCTTGAGGACAGCCGTGTAGTCTCGTTATAGAACCAGACGGCATCAGCAGCGCCTGCAGTGGTACACGGCCCATCAGGCACACCACCTGGGGTTGGACAGCAGCTATCTGAGCGTCCAGGTATTCTCGGCAGGCAGCAGCCTCTTCCGGACTGGGATCGCGATTGTTTGGCGGCCTACATTTGAGTATGTTGGCAATGTAGATGTCGCTACGGTTTAATCCGGCTCGCTTCAATAAATTATCAAACAATTGGCCGGCTTGGCCCACAAATGGACGGCCTTGCTGATCTTCATGATAGCCGGGGGCCTCTCCTACGAACATCACCTGTGCCATGCAACTGCCCTCTCCGGGGACCGCGTGTTTGCGGCCCTGGTGGAGCGGGCACTTGGTGCACACTCGTATCTCCTCGGCTATTTCGTCGATAATATGTTGTCTCTCGGTGTCATCAAGCATAGCCGCAAGGCCTGTTCACACGCGGCTCTCGCAGTTTTGGGCTAGCCCCAGATTCTCGCAAGCCGCGCGAATGGTAACAGTGTCGGCATCCGAGGCAGGCACCACGGGCAGCCTCGAACCGCCGATCGGGAAGCCACAAACTTCAAGGGCTCGCTTGACGCACGCCGGATTACCGGAGGCGAGGAAACAGGCTTTGAACAGTGGGCTTAGGCGCTGATGTATTGTCGCTGCACCAGACACATCGCAAGCAGCGAAGGCTTGGCACATATCGGCTATCATCGATCCCCCCACGTGGGCCGCAACGCTGATGATACCTACGCCGCCGACCGACATAATAGGAATGGTCATGCTGTCATCGCCCGAGTACACCTCGAAGCCGTCTGGCGCATGTGCGCAGATTTCTGTTATCTGCTCCAGATCTGCACTGGCTTCCTTGATGGCCACGATGTTGTCCAACCCTTCGGCCAGGCGAATTACTGTGGCCGCTTCGATATTTTTGCCAGTGCGTCCCGGGACGTTATAGAGTATCACCGGCAAGTCGGTTGATTGAGCAAGTGCTTTAAAATGTTGATACATGCCCTCTTGTGAGGGTTTGTTGTAGTAAGGTCCAACTAACATCACACCGTCTATAGGCAGTTGTACGGCTTTTTGAGTGAGTTCGATGCTGGCGGCGGTGTCGTTACTGCCAGTGCCGGCAATGATGGGCGCGTCACCTACCGCCTCTTTGGTCACCTCGTAGAGCCTCAGTTTCTCTTCGGCACTCAGCGTCGGCGACTCGCCGGTAGTTCCGGTAATGACGAGACCGTCAGAGCCGTTTTTGATCAAATGTACAGCCAGTTGAGCCGCGCGGTCATAATCAACTGCAAAGTTTTCATCAAAAGGTGTGACCATGGCGGTCAAGACCCTGCCAAATCGCGCCATATTGTGCCCTCCTGTGTCAATTCCATCTGTTCGAGCGGTATTACTATCAATAGCTTCTACAAGCTATGAGCACACACCTCTCTCTGCTTATCAATCCTCTTCCTCGAACAGTTCTCCTCACACAAATCTGCTACTTCGTTTCCGCCGCAACAAACATGGTAAAGTATGTCGGCGACGCCGATCGCGTCAGACAAGTGAAGCTCAGATCTCTGTACAGGTATGTCAACAGGAGCCAACGAGTCGGTTCAGAACTCGTTGTGCCGCTGATTCGTAGATTTGCTGCCACTCTGGCGCTAGCAGGCACTCTGTGACTTCATAGCCACCCATAGGATAGTCACCTGTGGGAGCACCGTAGTGGATATAGCCATTGGCGAAAGCTGCGACAAATGTATGTTTATGAGGGGAGGCGGCTTTGACGTTGAGACCTACCTCAGTGAGGATCTCTGCAGGAGAGCTGACCAACACGAAGTCGCCAACGCGTATTCCTAACACTTCTGCTGAGATGGTGGCCTCACCTGAAGCGTCGTTGTACTGCTGGTGCCACTTCAGAGTGGCCATATCACTCTGGATACGCGCAAGCTTTTCCATGGCGCGGATGTTTTGCAGGTACTTATCCAAGTTGTGCCGGTTCCATACGTCCAATTCTCCAAGCGCATTGCTGCCGATAGATGCTTCGTGAAGGTAGCGGTACGAATAGTCGGATGGGTACTCAGGGTTGAGTGCATATTTCAGATAAAGCGGCAAGAAAGCTCGAAAGCTGAGGCTGGTGTTACTCAGGCTGGCCAACAGCTCGGCCTGTTGCTGCTCCAACTGCTTCAGACGGTCGGGTATATCAATCCGACGTGGCAGCTGTACTGTCTCAGAGGCGACACCAAGTGCCGCTGGCCCGGTATGGATCTCTCGCCAGGCCTGCAGAGTACTCAGGCCCAACAGAATGCCAAGCGGTTGTGAGTCCCGAGTAGTGTTGACATTCTTATATAGTACTTCAGTCACATCTCCGCCAGCGCCCTGGATAAACAGAGCTATCGCACCGTGTCCAATGCCTTGCTCAATTACTTGCGCTGCAAAGCCCGGATAGTTGGCAGTGATCGCACCGCCCGGCACGCCAATGAGTGGATGGCAGGCGAAGTTGAACAGCACTGCCAGAGGACTGCCATCCAGACGATCCACCCGTAAGATGCCGATGTCTGGGTCAATCGGGCCCAAATCGGCCACCTCATCATCCCAAGGGCAAGGATGAGCCTGACGGATAGACTGCCCAGTGCCGTCTTTCAAGCGCAGCGTACGGTTGATTTGGATACGCTTTTCATGGCCTACACCGACCCCTACCTGCACCGGCACCATGCTTGCGGCAGCACGACTAACTGCGCCGAAAGTGCGATTCACCAGTGCGTCATCATCACAAAGCAGTCTTCCCGGCGGATGAGTATGAGTGGCGCTGACCAGCACATTGCTCGCTGGGATATCGAGTTCGGCTTCGATACGATTACGTAGATTTGCCAGAAAATCGTCGCTGACATCGCTGATACCACCGATCGCGACCACATCCATGGCAATAATCACAAGTACTGTGTCACCGTAGGTCAACACTAACGCTTTTGCGTGTAACGGATCATGTATCCTGGCATTGGCTTGGTCAGTTGTGATGTCGCTACAGGCAACTCCGGCTTGCAACATCTTTTTTTCAGATTGTGACTGACTCTGCTGTTGTTTCATAGTGCTCTCCAGGTTTGTCATGACCCGACGGTGTGTCACAGTGCTGACTTCGACATCAGATGGATAACACCTGCAGACGTACTCGTATGCTCGCGAACGGTTAATAACATGATACCGACCGTTCAACATCTGTGTGATGATGGCAGGTATATGCCTTCCTATGCGGATAGATAGCAGATACAGAAGATGGCAGGGATAAGAGAAGAGCTATATGCTATTGATTGTCGAATACTTGCTTGATAAATTAATAAGCCTATTAGCGAGAGATTATCATGAAAAATGGATCATGCTCGTAAAACTTGAGGACTTTCATATCCGCGCTCATCAGCCGGAAGGCGGATGGCGCGGGCCGACAGTGGTGAGCCACAGCGGTCGCGTGCCGGAAGCCTGTCCACAAGCATAGGCTGAGGGGGGCCGCGCTAGAAGCGCCGCTTGCTCACGCGCGATCTGTGTGTCTGTGCGTGCAAATTGTGACCTTAGATCATGACAGGTGCCTACCACTGTATCGCCACGTGTGGGATCTGGTGGCTGAGCACAGTCCGACAGTGGAGTCGCTGCAGTTGCACTACGGTTTTGCTGACATCGCCAGCATGGTGGTCGATACCGTGCAGGCCCGCCACTAACAGCAGCGACTTGGCGACAGATTGCTGCAGCAGACCGGCCTGCGAGCAGCAATCGGCATTGGGCCGAACAGGTTAGTCGTCCGTGTAGGCGGCGATGAGCGATGCAGTGGTGGCTGCTATAGATGCGCCTCGCTTCCTGCCATCAGTACTACTTACTGAGCTTGACTGGCTGGACGGTCGTAGTGAATCTTCCGTCCAGAAGCTGTAGCCGCCCCCCGAGCAGCGCATATTGTACCACTCTTTTCTGCACAACAATTCTCACTGATGACGCAATCTATCAGATTGACAGCCTGTTCAACGGTTGTAGACAATCGGCATGTCGGAGTACAATGCCACCGCCATTGTGAATTTTAGTCTGAAAGGAGAGAGACCGACAACATGGCATGGTTCATGCAGCAGACGCCGGTCATGCAAGCTCTACTGGCCACGCTGTTCACCTGGTTTGTGACGGCACTGGGGGCAGCGATAGGGCTATACGGTAGGCCTCTATCACGCAATACACTGAGAGGTTTTCTTGGTTTCGCATCCGGAGTGATGATTGCAGCCAGCTTTTGGTCTCTGCTGGATCCGGCAATCGCTATGTCTGAAGACGGGCCACTGCCAGCATGGTTGCCCGCTGCGATCGGCTTTGTACTGGGGGGACTATTCTTATGGATAGTGGACCGGGTGTTACCACACATCCACCCAGGATTTGGCTCAGGACATCCGGAGGGTTTGAAGACTACATGGCAACGTTCGACTCTGCTTGTCCTGGCGATAACATTGCACAACATCCCCGAGGGATTGGCAGTGGGAGTGGCCTTCGGAGCGGCTGCAGCCGGTCTGGATGCAGCAACGGTCACCTCGGCTATCGCTCTGGCTATCGGCATCGGTATTCAGAACTTCCCTGAAGGTGCTGCAGTGGCGTTGCCGCTGCGGGCGGCGGGGCTGGACAGGTTCAAAAGTTTCATGTGGGGGCAGGCTTCGGGCATGGTGGAGCCGGTGGCAGGGGTACTCGGCGCCGCACTGGTGCTGCTGGCCAGACCTCTACTACCTTACGCCCTCGCTTTTGCTGCAGGTGCCATGATTTACGTTGTAGCCGAAGAGTTGATCCCGGAATCTCACCGCGAAGGTCATACTCATATGGCCACTGCAGGGGTCATGTTCGGCTTTACGGTAATGATGATTCTCGACGTAGCTCTAGGATAGATGGCCAGAAGAAAGCCATAGCTGCTGACTGTGCACCGCGTAACGCAAGCTGAGCACCAGCAAATTGACTAAGCTGAGAGGCATTTGCCTCGACATCTGCCGAGAGTTTGCACGGGACACCATCATATTTTGTTCACTACACAAGACAATTCGAAGTGAGCTATTTTCGGTAAGCTTTTAGTTACGGGTTGTGATATCGTGCGTCCAAGTAAATGTGTTCTTATGCGTGTCGATTGCCCCGCAATATAATGTAATAGCATAACATTGTCTTTGTAGAGTATCTGACCTCATGCTTCTAGAGCAGGTCTGAGCTTTTTGTTTGTGCCGATTATCCCTTCATATAAGTAAAGGATACGACGGGGTTGTTTGGGAGAGCGGGCTGGGCCATCGCTGTCATGGCTATGCCTCTATCACACAGGCGCAATTTGCAGATGGTAGTAGATTGGTCGGAAGACAGACTGAACTTGCTATACAGTAGATTTGCTGCTATACTTGGCTGTCTCGATGGCGGCATCATCGCCCATACATGATACAGAGAGGTACGATACAGGTGGCAGACGACAGAGACAGCAGGCCCAGAGGGGGCAGGCGGCGCAAAGTATGCCGTTTCTGCGCACGGCGTGAAGACAATGTGATTGACTATAAGAATCTGCAAATGCTGCGCAATTACGTCGATGACCGAGGCCGAATCAAAAAAGCTCGGCAGACCGGCACTTGTCGACGACATCAGAGCCGGGTAGCGCAGGCGATAAAGCGTGCCCGCGAAATAGCTCTGCTCCCTTATACGATGGATTAAACGGCCGCGTTAGAGTGGCCGCGCATAGGTCTTACAGTCTTACACAAAATACAATCTTGTGTTTTTCAGAAGCCGCCCCAATCGGGCGGCTTCTGACGTGTCGGCAGGAGGAGTTAAGATGACCTTATCGCAGTTGAGAAGTGGGGTGTATTTCATCCTTCCTGAAGGACTTGAGCGTGCGGAGTTGACAAACCTGACGGAGAGTGCACTCACTGGTGGCGTCGGTCTTATACAGTACCGTGAAAAATGCAAGTCGACGCGACAGATGATCGAAGAAGTGTCAGCACTGCTGGAGTTAACGCGGGCGGTGGACGTACCGCTAATTGTGAACGACCGGGTGGACGTGTGCCTAGCAACCGAAGCTGATGGCGTCCACGTTGGCCAGGAGGATATGCCGGTGCAGATAGCCCGTCGCCTACTTGGCCCACGAGCTATCGTCGGTGGCACAACTCCTTCAGCGCAACTAGCTCAGCAGGCAGAGACTGAAGGCGCCAGCTACGTTGCTATCGGACCGGCATTTGCTTCGCCCACCAAGCCGGGCAAGCCGCCGATAGGTGTCGATGCTGTCCGTCAGGTTAGTGTCGCCACTCGTCTGCCTGTATGCGTCATAGGGGGGATAAACGCGCAAAACATCTCCGCGTTGCCAGCCGCAGGCGCTTCACTTTTTGCTGTGATTTCGGCCATTAGTGCTTCAGCGGATCCTGTCACAGCTACAGCGGAACTGGTCAGAATGACTAACTGAGCTCACCCATCAAGTGGGCATCGGTCCTCTATCGACTAATGTTGTCTGACACCGTATAGGTAGCGGAGCAGAGTGTCGCCGACCTGGTACAGAGAATTTGGCGAACAGTACTGTGGAATGTCGTCGGTTGTATGCCATTCCGGCGGGAAGTCAATTATGTCGACTGCGGAAATGCCCTGCAGGATGAATGGCAGATGGTCATCGGTTACGTAGCCGCGCTTGGTGCGCACGAATGCGGTATGGCCGGCCTGTTCGGCGATACTCCATATCTCATCTACAAGCTCCGGTGCAGAGTTGAGCGAGTAACCTTCAGTTTGTAGCTCCATGTAGTCCTTCGCGCCTCGAGGGTTGCCCACCCTAGAGTTGTGCGCGGAACCACGGCCCACCATATCGACAATAATAGCCGCTTCAGGTGTGGGAATTTCCTCCGGCAAGTTCTGGGCTAGATATGCAGATCCGATACACCATCCGTCTAGAGGGAATTGTGCAGCGTTAGACTTGCCCGAATCCTCGGCATCGAATAGGGCCACTATAAAAGACCGTCGTTCGGGCCTGTCGTGGGCCTGTCGGGCAATTTCTAATAGTACTGCTACCCCCGATGCGCCATCGTTGGCACCCAACACTGGCTGTTTGCGCAATGCAGGATCAGGATCCTCGTCGGCTTCGGGACGAGTGTCCCAGTGAGCGCCTAACAATACTGGCCCGCCTGGAGCGTTACCCGGAAAGTAGGCGATGACGTTGGTGAAATCGAATGGTCCGCCAAAAGGCGTGCTAGCGCTGAAGCGCTGCGGTATAACGGTGCCACCGAACCTTGCCAACTCCTGGATCAGCCAATTCAGGCATTCTTGATGTGGCTGGGTGCCGGGGACGCGGGGGCCGAACTCACACTGTGTTTCTAGAAATGCGAAGGCGGTTTGACGGTCGAATTGCGGGTAGGGGGGGAGGAGGGGGTCAGCAGTTTGGCTGCCACCCGACTGCGAACAACTGGTACATGAACTCAGCAAGAGAGAGAGCAGGACTGCATGGGGTACCAAATATCGCAGGCAGATACGCATGAGCCTTCCTCAATCATGTAGGTAGAGTATCAACAGATGCGTGGCGATGCGCTCCAAAACGGAGCAAATAGCACACTTGCGTCGAGGTTCGCCGCTCTTGCTACGATTACCTGCAAGCGCGGGCGGAGTTTACTTAATCACTACAATTGCGGGAGAAGCAGGGGCCTGTTTTAAGTCGCCCAATTCACGCGAAATGCGCTCTGATGCAGTGGCCAGGCGCGACGATGCAGCCGGGGGAGCACTGTACACTGATCTCGTGGGCTCATGGACTGGCAACCAACTACTGGAGGCGGAAGCCAGGCGAGTGGGTGGTGCCTCGACAGCCGTGTCTGCGGCTGAGCGGAGCGTAACCGGGATTGGCGGAGATGCCTTGGCTGGAGTACTTCCGTCTATGGCAGGTCGGGGAAGTCTCCGCGATTCTGGCGCCATAGCAAACTCAGTGGGTGATGTCGGAGCTTCGCGATCGGAATAGGGATCGGTTTGTATGGTTCCCACTCGCGTCGTCGGTGGTACAGAGCGTTCACCGAGACGGGCTACATCCACGGGCTTAGCTTCGATCAGCGGCGTCACCGTCATGAGGCCTGCTCGCACGCTGGTCTGCACGTCAGCCGGCGCCGGGGTCGACGAAGACGTAGCTATCGTATGGGCAGCATCTGATGGTCCACGTACGTCTCGGGTGGATGCAGCCGACGCCACTCGAAAACTCTTCGCTGGTGTCGCAGCCGGTGGCCGGTGCAAAGGCTTCGAACGCCGACTAGTATGGTCCTTCGCAGGATTTGACTGTCTTGCAGAGGGTGGCAACAAATGGTGCGTCGTCGCGGCTAGAGCGTGGTCGGGGGGCACTGCCGGTCTGTTTGGAACGGGTGCGATGGCGGATTCGGGCGCTTTGCCAATCATTGCAGAAGGGGCGGTCTCAGCAGCGGCGATAGTCTGCGATGATGGTAGGGCCATCTCCCTAGAAGCTGGTGGCGCACCTAAAGGTTGCATTACTACAGCCACCAGGATCGCAGCGGCGGCGGCCAGACCAGCCATGGCAGCCAGGCTCTGACGCCAGTCTATTGTCAGGTTTCGATGAAGTCTTGGCGCACTCGCGCCGGCTGCCTGTGCCACCGCTACCTCGATGCGCCTCCGTAAGCTTCTCGGTGTCTTCACAGTGGCTACCTGGCGCAGACCGCTGACAACCTCGGTCATGCTTTCGTCATAGAAGCGACAGTCAGCACATTCACTCAGGTGGCTGTCAAGAGCGTTGTGCTCCATCTCAGAAAGTTGGTCATCAAGTGCGATAAGCACCATCTCACGGGCGTGACTGCAGGGTAGCCCTTCTCCATGGGTTCTCACCGCAGCCTCTATCTGTTCGGGTAGGTCGGATGGTGGTTCGTGCGGGCCAACAGCAGCCAGAAGAGTGTGGATCTGTCGCATGCGGGTTACAGTCTGCCTACAGGAGGCACAGCTGTCGAGATGGCTTGCTATAGCCTGAAGTTCAGCGACGGTAAGCTCGCCATCCAGAAATGCTTGCAATATGATTTCGGTCGGGCAGGTCGTCATCGCAGTTCAGCCACTATT
>LSQX01080428.1_pt1 | contig 15638 bp, 12 predicted proteins | sample 654561 | NCBI WGS metagenome assembly LSQX01 (sample SAMN04489861, study PRJNA283612) | anaerobic digester metagenome | isolation source: 4 biogas reactors fed with cattle manure at either 37C or 55C with and... | place: Denmark: Kongens Lyngby | collected 2014 | reverse complement strand
GCTGTATACGAGGAGCCGGTCTCAAGCATCTCCCTGGAAGAGATCCGTAGGGGCTCATTTGATTTTTCCCATGCCAGAGTGGTGGTTTGCGATTCTGAAACCGATGAGGATATGCGCACCCTCGTAAAAAAGGCTACTTCCTTAGAGGCCAAGGTCCTGTATGTGGGGACTGCCGCCCTTGCCGACCACCTCTGTGAACTTGAAAGCCCAGCCAAACCGGCCCTTGGCCTTATTGCATCACTAAACTCCGTTACCGCATCCCAAGTGAGGTATGCACAGAAGGCAGGGGTCGCCTCGGTAGTCCTCCCCATTTCAGAGATTCTGTCGGAAAAAAAGAGACTGGACTCATATGTTAGTCAGGCGATCACCATACTCAAGGAAGGAAAAGACCTGTTGGTCGTTTCCTCCGGTGTTTTGGATTCCGCTTCCTATGAGTCGTCGATCTCTCGCGGTGCTGGCCAAGGGTATTCCCATGAAGAGATTTCCAGACAGACCCGATCCCTGATGAGTGAAGTAGGTAAGGCCCTCATCGATGAAGTCGAGATTTCAGGAGTCGTCGTCACAGGAGGCGATACCGCCATGGGTCTGATGGAGAGCCTCTCGGTCCGGATGACTGAGATATTGACAGAGATCGCCATTGGAATCCCTTTGACAAGGCTTGTCGGTGGTCCGCATGCGGGTATGAACGTCATTACCAAGGCTGGAGGCTTTGGTAAGAGTGATGCGATCCTCTTCGCCCTTCGGCACTTGAAAAGCAACTTGCAATAGGAGAACATATGAAACATTTTGGCATCACAGTAGGCGATCCTTGCGGGATTGGACCTGAAATAACCTTGAAGGCTCTCCATGCCCATCCGGAGTATCAGGATCAGGCTATCTTGTTTGGGACCCTTTCAGTCCTGGAAAAATATAACAGGGATTTGGGGTATGGTTTCGTATTTCACCTGTTGAAGCAGGGAGAAACCCCACAAAAGGGTGTGGTGAATGTCGTTGATCCTTTCCCTTGTGATTTTTCAGAAATCACCGTGGGAAAGGTGAGCGCGCTTGGAGGGAAGATTGCATTTCTCAGTGTGAAAGCAGCCATAGACGCCGCTTTGGCAGAAACTATAACATCAGTGGTGACGGCGCCGCTGAACAAGGAAGCTTTGCACCTCGCAGGGTATGACTATGCCGGACATACGGAAATTTTCGGTGCCTTTGCGCATGGCCCTTCCTATGCAATGCTGCTTTGGAGTGATCAGCTTAAGGTGATTCACGTCTCTACGCATGTATCACTCAGAAAAGCGTGTGACCTTTGCACCAAGGCGCGAGTAGAGGAGGTCATATCCCTCGCACATGAGACCTTGCGCAAGGTAGGCTACGACAAGCCGCGCATAGCGGTTGCGGGCCTGAATCCCCATGCCGGAGAGAATGGGATATTCGGAGATGAGGAGATCAAGGAAATCATCCCGGCGATCAAGGCGAGCATTGAAAAAGGGATGGATGTCCAGGGTCCCATTCCCCCTGATACGGTATTTCTCAAAGGGCTTCAGGGCAATTATGATATAATTGTTGCAATGTATCATGACCAGGGCCACATACCTTTGAAGATATTGGCTTTCGACAGCGGGGTGAACATAACCGTAGGCCTTGATGTCATCCGAACTTCAGTTGACCACGGCACCGCCTTTGACATCGCAGGCAAGCTTATCGCCAATGAGGCGAGTCTTCTTGAAGCGATTAAGGTAGGTAAGAAATTATAGGGTGAAGCATCTGGTCTTGGATTGAATGCACCTGTTTATCTTATCGCTAGAAGTAAGAAAGACGAGCCTAAGCTCGTCTTTCTCCTGTTGGATCAAACCGAAAATGATCAGAGTTGCGGACCTATAGCTTCTCCGACAAGCTCCTCAAGAGGATCTGCCGTATCTTCGATAAGGCCTCTCTTCAACTCCCACTTATAGAAGAAGTCTACAAGGAACGGTACTAAGAGAGCCGTTACGATGATGGAAGCTGCAACTTGGACGGTAGCCTTTTCTGCAAAAGGAGCCCAGGTTGGGTCAATCAGAGCGATAGCGGCAGGAGTAGCAATGGAGTTTCCTGCGGAAGTTCCAATACCGGCACCGACTGCGGCAGTCCTTCTGTGTTTTTTGGGAACCAGCCACTTATACAGGAAGTAGGAGGGGACACCGGTGATGAGGAGGGTCATAAGGCCGAGAAGTACGCCAGGAAGGCCTGCTTCCAGCAAGGTCTTGAAACTCAAGCCTGCACCGAGAGGGAAAGAGAAGAGGAAAATGGCGATGAGCATACCGGGTTTGAGGAATTCCCTGAACTTTTCATCAAGGTTTCCAAGGATCATACCAACAATGATCGGGACAATGACAGCTACAAGAGCCATGAACGGGATTGTGGCGACGCCGGCAATGCCCATGAACATCATCTCAAAGAATGGTCCGTCATTGGCTGAGATGACTGCAATGGCACCGACGTCCGACTCATCACCGTACTTTGAGGCTAGGGCTGTGTAGAGTCCGCCATTGGAGTTTGACATGGCAGAGATCATTGCAAGGGGAGTGACTCCCAGCAAAGCGGCACCAGGGCCTGCGATCTTAGCAAAGGTGACACCAATGATCAAGCCGAAAAATACTTTACTTGTATTGAGGACGAGACCTTTATACAAGGATACTCCAGCTGTTTTCAAATGTATCTGGGCACCACTGCATAGAAACAGGACAGCGATAAGTGTTGTCGCTCCTGTTTTGAATAGGGCGGTCGTGAAACTACCTATAGTTAACATACCTGGAAAGAACGTGTTAAATATAACACCTAAAAGCAAAGGCACAACCATCAGTCCGCCAGGAATCTTGTTGATCGTGTCAAGAATCGGAATTTTACCCATCTTCATAACTTGCATTCTCCTTTTTGCATTTTAATAAACCATAGCACAAGAAACAAAAAAGTCTAGGAAAAAACAAAAATACACCAAGATAAATTGTGGCGAAGTGGGGGATTCTATGCTAATGGTGTGAGCTTGCATATCTGTTAGTGATTATTCTCATTTCAGGTGGCTTGCAATGAGATAGGGCCTTCCGGCGATTGGTTGGAAGACCCTTAAAAGGTATGGACCTCGTATCTGTTCAGGAAAAGATGTTTGCGCTCTTTCCCCAGTCATAATCTATCTCCTTCAAGGCATCCCTGCTCGGCATGGGGTAAAACAGGATGCTCTTTCCCCTGGCGATGTAAAAGCCAGTATCAACTATCTGGTACGTAAATTTCGAATCAAAGGAACGGTCTATGGTCTTTGTGATCTTGTTCTTATGGCTTTTCACTTCATCTATGCAATCGATCAGGTGGTCCAGGTCACGCTCGAACATGCTGCCAATATTGCCTGTCTTCTCCTTCTCTTCGAAATTGATACGCCTAACATCGTTGAAGATAATAGCGGGGACTGTTATTTTCTTCTCGGTATTGTTGATGATGTAGTCTGCCAAGGCCTTTGGTTCCAAGGAGCTTGCAATGAATGGGTGTACGGGGCAATGCTCCTTGTACAGGCCATAGCCAACCCAGTTTTCTGGCTTTCTATAGGGCTCCTGGGACAAGCCCAGTGTGCTCCCATCCTTTGTTACAAGGTAGATGTTCTTATAGTATTCAAGGGGAATGTGCTCGATGACACGGTAGATTGAAAGATAGAGGGAGTGTTTCAATGTGCCATCTGCTCTTGAAACACATTTTTCCTTTGCATAGCCCCAATCGAAATACTCTCCAAACCCACCCTTGATCTCTGCAAACATCAGCCTTTCGGCTGCTCCTTTCTTTGAGCCTCTTGCCATGTATGAGCCGAACATCTTTGGTTCGAGTTGTGAGGCTATCATCGCTTCAATAGGGGAAAACACCACATAATAGTACAACATCTTCGTCCTCCTTCCTTCTACTTCATGAGAAGTGAAAACAGGTTGTATTTGCTAAAGATCGATACGGATATCAAGGATACGATCGCCATGATCTTTATCAGGATATCGAGGGATGGCCCAACTGTGTCTTTCAAGGGGTCGCCTACGGTATCGCCTACAACAGCAGCCTTGTGCGCACTGGAGCCTTTCCCTCCGTAATGACCATCCTCCACATACTTCTTGCCGTTGTCCCATGCCCCTCCTGCATTTGCAGTGAATAGGGCAAGCATGACTGAGGAGAGGGTAGTGCCAATGAGCAGGCCTCCAACAAATTCAGCACCAAATATGAAGCCACACAATAGGGGGGTTGCCACCGATATCAGGGCGGGAACCCTCATTTCAGAGAGGGCTCCGGCACTGCTGATGCTGATACAGGTCTTGTAGTCAGGAAGCGAAGTCCCGAGGATAATGCCGGGGTCCGCTTTGAACTGTCGCCTTACCTCCTGAACCATCTTTCTTGCAGCATTGGCTACAGCCTCGATAAGAAGGCCGCTGAAGAGATAGGGAATTGCTGCTCCTACCAATGCGCCGACGAGCGTGAGCGGGTTGACCACATTGAGTATCATTAAGGAGCCGTGCACTACGTTCTCACCTGCCTGGGCATAGAGGTAGGATGAGAAAAGGGAGAGTGCAGCTAGCGTGGCTGATCCGATTGCAAATCCTTTCCCTATCGCAGCTGTGGTGTTGCCGACTGCATCCAGCTTGTCGGTGATGCCACGTACGTCGGGGTGAAGTTTTGCCATTTCACTTATCCCTCCTGCATTGTCTGCAATGGGGCCGAAGGTATCAACCGAGACTGTCACGGTGACAAAACTCAACATGCCTATCGCTGCCATGGCTACCCCATACAAGCCAGCTGTGATATTTGCCGCTATTATGGCAAAGCCAAGGATGAGTACGGGTGCGATAACAGAGACCATACCGACACTCAGCCCCTCCGTAATGGTAAGAGCCGCCCCTTCCTGGGCACTTGCAGCAATTTTTTGTGTTGGCTTGAAATCATAGCTGGTGTAGTATTCGGCGATCTGTCCGATGACGATGCCGCTTACGATTCCGAGGACTGCGCATATCCAGGGTGAAAGCGCACCTAAAGCGAAATGTATGGTGCTGAGGTCTTCGGTCCTGAACACAAGGTAGGAGACTGCTCCTGAGGAGATAATCGTCAGGGCCGCACCCATGAAGGTTGCTGAATTCAGTTCCCTGTGGGGGTTGGAAGAGACTTTTTTTACCAGGAGGAAGAGGATTCCCAGCATTGACGAGATCAGACCTACTGCCGCTATGAGCAGAGGGATGTAGAGTAGCTTTGCAACAAGTGAGGCTGATATGTCTCCATTGGAAAAATAGATATATGCGGCCAATATCATCGCTGAGACCAGAGCTCCGACATAACTTTCCAGTAGGTCCGATCCGAGACCGGCCACATCTCCAACGTTGTCTCCAACGTTGTCTGCAATGGTTGCAGGGTTTCTCGGGTCGTCCTCAGGGATGCCTGCCTCGGTCTTCCCTACGAGGTCAGCACCCATATCAGCGGCTTTTGTATAGATGCCTCCCCCTACGCGGTTGAACATCGCTATGATGGAACACCCCAGGGCATAGGCGCTTACAGTCATTGTAAAGGGGATATCGGAAATGCCGAGCCAGTTGGTATGGAACCTGAGGTTTTCCGGCACTGCCTGCTTGAACACCATGCCAAACACCACATAGACGATAGCCAGCCCTAGCAGGGCGAACCCTCCTACACAGAGGCCCATTACCGCACCCCCTCGAAAAGCTACTCTCAGTGTCCGTCCTAGGCTTTTTGTAAGACGGGCCTCATTGGAGACCCGCACATTGCTGATCGTGGCAATATTCATGCCGATCCAGCCTGCGGCAGAACTCATGGTCGCCCCAAGGATAAAGGCAAGTGCACTTGGTATGGATACTACAACTCCAAGAAGTATGGCGATAAGGATGGCTACCTTGACGATGACTGAATACTCAAGCACTAGAAAGGCTTTCGCCCCTTCCTGTATAGCAGACGCAATTTGTTGCATCTCCTCAGTTCCCGCCTCCTTCTTCTTTACACCATAAAAATTGATTAAGGCAAATACTAAGGCTCCAATGGCTACAATGAATACGAATCCTATCATATTATATACCTCTGCTTATAAGTGTAATGCACGAATGTGCATTTACCAAGAGTGACTTGCGCCTGTTTCCACACCTAGCCTTGCTATCAATTGTACCTCTGCCCAGGGTGAATAGGTTTGACAAACCAAGATGCATCGTCTACATATTAGATATGAATAAACGGACCTCTCTGTGCCTTCTTTTGACGTTCCTTCTGGTGTTGGCTCCAGTAGGTGCGTTACCGCTCGCCACGCAGCTCTCTTTTTCCAAAAGTTCTGCCTATCTTGGTCTGGACACCAAGATAGGCCAGCTGATACAACCTGTAGAGGGCAGTAGCGAGGCCTACACTGCAAAAGCCCTTGCAGAGCCCTATTCCTTGGACTGGGTGGAGAAGTATGTTGCAGAGGATGTCAGGCCCTCCTTTGTACGGGCCTTCGACCAGGTTCTCTCCAATCTCCTGCCTCAGACAATCTTGACTTTGGGGAAGGCTGTACGAAGCCAGGAAGGTGTGGCAGTCCCCTTCAGATACGGAGAGGAGCTGAGGTATGGGACTTTTGTCTGGATAGAGGTTGCAGAAGGGGCGTATGCCCTTGTTTCCATCACTCTCAACCCTTAGACACGAAAAGTGTTGAGGGATTCCTAGGTCTATAGCTCTTAGAAGGCCTGTCTTGTTTCGATGGTATCTCCTAGACGATAAAAAAGGAGGCTGCCATATAGGTTGCCTCCTGCTTGGGTACCCGCCCTTGAATTGTTTAGGGGTTGGTCTTCTCGATCACCAGCACATAATTACCGCTTTGAGGGATTTTCACTGAAAGTTCCTCAAGCACCATCTCTTGGTCTCCTTCCTCAAAGTCATTGTTGCTCTCATTATACTCAGCAAGGAGGATCCGCAAGTCGCCATCAAGGCTCTCCATGTCCAGTGTGATGGTGCGTTTGTTGGGTCTGATGTAGATCCTGACATTTTCCATATCCGCGTCTTGCAGTAGGGGACCGGACCAATTGGGAGTCTCATCCGGATTTACCGGGGGAACTTTGCTGTATACTCCACAGCCGGTGAGTAAAAAGAGAAAGAGAAGCAGACTGCAGAGGAGTATCCCCAGTCTGGTTCCTGCTATTGTCTTGTTTTTACTCTTTTTCATACTTTCCCACCATTTGTTCAGAAAAACACTCTCATCATAAAGGTAAACCAACGAAAGGATGAATAATTACAAGAAAAACTGATCCTTTGGAAAAATCATGTGGTTTTTGTTTGCAAGACGGCTATTCGTTGTGGTGAGATCTGATATTCCTTATAAATTTAAAAATCCGTATTTGCACAGTGTTGATAAATCCCCATTGAAACAGGGGAAAGCAAAGACATATACTGTGGCTGTAATTTGTGAAGACAGTTGGCTGGATAGTTGCGATGTGGTAGTCCCTATCTGGCCTCTGTCTTCTTGCAAAGGACTACCACATGAAAAGAATCAGATCGAAATCCAGGAGGAAGACCCCCTGGTCCGATATGCCTGAAGCCACAGCGCTCCAAGCATTCATCGATGAGAGCAATCAGGGCAATTATCACAGGAAACATCCGGTCATCTCTGATACCGGCGAGGTTGAGCTGCTCAACTCGCTGAATGTACAGGAATGCAGGCACTGCAGAAGCCCTGCCATCCAGAGATTTGGCTTTACCTCCAACGGGGTCCGCAGGTTCAGGTGCAAGGATTGCGGACGGACCTTCAATGCCTTGACCAACACAATCTTCGATTCCCACAAGCTACCTCTTACCGAATGGCTAGATTTCTTGCTCTCCATATTCGGGTACGGCAGCTTCAGCCTGACATCGAAGAGCAACCGTAATGCTTATACAACTACAAGATACTGGATGGAAAAGGTCTTCCTGGTATTGAGGGAGTACCAAGGTACCCTGGTACTGTCAGGTGAGGTTGAGCTTGATGAGACCTTCTATAAGGTTCGAAATTCCGACATTCAGAGAAGAGCCGATGGCAAAGAGTACCGGGGATTGTCCCGAAACCAGATTTGTATCGGTATTGCCTGCGACCAAAGCAGCGTCATCTGCTTTGTGGAAGGAGAGGGAAAACCAACCAAGCAGGGAACACTGGACATATTTGCATCTCACATCAAGCCGGAATCTACCATGAGGCATGACATGGAACAAGCCCACGGGCCGCTGGTAGAAGCTCTCAGGCTCAGGAGCATCGTGTATGATTCGCGACAGATCAAGCAGTTGCCTGATTCCGAGAATCCGCTGAACAGGATCAATCAATACTGCAGGATGCTGAAACTCTTCCTTGCCTCCCACTCAGGATTCATCAGGGATGACCTACAGGACTATCTGAACCTATTCTGCTTTGTCATGAACCACCCCAAGGACAAGCACGAGAAGGTAGAAAAGTTCATGAACATGGCAGTGGACTGCCGTATTTTGCATAGATACAGGGGGTAAAACCGCAATTCATGCAGTATATCGCGGATTCCTATCAACACTGTGCAAGTAACGTTTTATATCTTTAAGGTGGTATCCTTAATTCCAGGTGGAAGAGACGTACAATCCCTTTGTGTTTGCCGGTAAGAGTTGAATACCTTAATGCCTCTAGGAGATTCTCCGCGCTATTGGTGATGTGCTCTTATGCGTCCAGGCCGGTCTTGGTGGAGGGAGCCTCCATGCACGAAGCAATGCTCAACAAATAGCATACCTGTTCACCAAATAGAGTCTATTAGCTATACTCCCTCTTGGAGGATCTATATGGCCTTGCTACACCTTTCCCTTTATTCCGATACCCTCATGATGGACTCTTCTGTTTCCATCATTTTCCCCCAGAACAGCCAGCGTGTTCTTGATGAGCGCAAGCCTTTTTTCAAAGGTCCCTACAAAGTGCTCTATCTGCTGCACGGTCTGAAACAGAATGAGACGAGTTGGATCCGAATGTCCTCCATCGAGCGATATGTGAGCCAACTTCCCCTGGTCATCGTCATGCCTTCTGTCCACCGTTCCTTCTATACCGACCAGGCTCGTGGCTTCCCTTACTTTACCTATGTTGCTGACGAACTGCCGTCCCTGATGAAGGAGATGTTCAACATATCACCAAAGAGAGAGGACACCTTTGTCGCAGGGCTCTCCATGGGGGGCTATGGAGCTTTCAAGCTGGCACTCTCCCGCCCGGAGCAGTATGGCTATGCTGCAAGCCTCTCTGGCGCTGTTGATCTGGTAGGCTTGCGATCCCAGCAGGATGATCCCTCAGTAGAGGCTGAACTGGAGAATACTTTCGGTGACCTTGACAGGGTGGAAAATAGTCGACATGACCTGTTTGCATTGGCAAGATCCCTCAAGAGAGTAAAACCAGAGCTTTTCATGAGTTGTGGAACCGAGGATTTTCTATATGCAGGGAACAGGCACTTTCATGAAACATTCTCAAAAGATCTGAGTATCGCGTATCACGAAGAGGCGGGAGCCCATACTTGGGATTACTGGGATAGGAATATTCAACGGGTCCTGTCGTGGCTTCCCCTACTCGATGAAAAACAGTAAGGACCCTCAAAGTGAGCGTCAGCATATTTCCTGTGGGGAGAAAATACCAGAAGGGCGATCTTCTGGTATTTTTTCCTGTGGGGAGTAACTGGTCTTTTATATTGTGGAAGCAACCGCCAAAGGCATGGCCAAGGGGACCCAGCTTGCATCAAGAGTGAAGACGACATCTGCTTCACACCAGGAGGAGTAGGACCTGAGATCCTGCAATATCTTGGCTCTCAGGGCATCGAGCTCGCGTAGGGAGCGTTCTTCCTTCAAGTAGAAATAGAGCGTGACAGAGAGCCCGCGCCCTTGCTGGATGGCAAAGAGCTTGGATTTTCTGAACCCTTCATGCTTGACGTGTTTTTTCGCAATCTGTTCAAGGTCTTTCTGGATAGATGAAGCAGGGGCGGCTCCCAAGAGTTCCCTGCTGCTTTGCAGAAGTTCCCGGACCAGCATGGGTGCGAGCCCTACTATGAAAAAGATCGTTACTATGGGGTCAATATAGAGGGCAAGCTTCGCATAGCCTCTCTTGTTTGCAAAATAGATCATGATCATGGCAAGTACGGCAGCAAGACTAATTGCCGAGTCTATCAGCCATGAGCGTCCTTCAACACGGAGCACAGGAGATTTGAGCCGTTTTGCCTGGATGGCCAGAACCACATACACTATGATGCAGACTACCAAGGATAGCAGGTTGATCTTGAATGCGATTGCCACATCGATGGCATACCCGCCGGTAAGCACTGCATGAAAGGCACTGGCTGCGATGCTAAATGTCATCAATAACATGACTGTGGAGCGGATGGCGATAAAGAATGGCTCGAAAGCACTGTAGCCAAATTGGAATTTTTTGTTTTGCTTTCGGAACAGCAACGTTACGATGCGCCCGGAACCAAGAATAAACATGCTTTGGATCAGCGAATACAGCCCGTCAAACAACATTGAATTGGAGTTCGCCTTTAAAGAAGCGGCAACGCTCAATATGCCAAAAGCAAGGCACACGACTGTTGTTACCCGTAAGAGAAGAAGTTCAGTTTTTTTGTTACTCATATTCCACATATTATTATGCATGGCGTTCATTCGCCTATCATATGGATAGATATCCATAATACGCCCGCCGTTTCTGTCCTACGTATAGGGCATGCGCACAGAGGTGCGCTTCTTTCAACGGGATGCATTTTTAGTATATGATGATTTTAGCATAATCTCTGCTACAGGTGCAAGGGTGTACCCAGAGATCTTCTTTTAGACAATACGGGCTCTGTGAGCACAGATATTTCATTGTTTTNNATTTGGTATCATTATAAATATTATATCCTATCCCTAATTCCCTTACAGAGGTATTTCATGAAACGTACGATTAAGACCTTATCCCTCATCCTTGTATTCTCTCTTTCATTTTTCTTGCTATCGTGCATGAAAAACGAGGAGGAAGTCTTGGCCCTTGATGAGCTTGGCGCAGCGACAGACTATACTCAAGTCGTATCTTCTGCGGTGCAGGTACAGCAAGCAGCATTGCGTGACCGGGTTTTGGGAAGCGGAACCATTCAAGGCAGGGAAGAGGTCAGTATAAAGGCCCGAGCCTCTGGAGTGATCAAGAGCATAGACTTTAACCTCGGAGCAATGTTGGAAAAGGACCAGGTACTCCTGACCCTTGACGATACCATTGCCACATTGAATGTCAGCCAGTTGGAAAACCAGTATAAGAACAGCCTTAAGGAGTTGAAAGCGAACGAACAACTCTACGATAGGGGCGCAATATCACTGGTTCAGCTCACTCAGACGCAAAGCAGTGTTGATGGGCTTGCCGCCCAACTCGAGCAGGTGAAAAACAATCTCAAGAATACTCAGATAAGGACTCCCATAGCCGGTAGTGTAGCCGAAAAGACCAACCTGGTAGTCGGTGATCTTATCCAGGCCGGTCAGCAGATCGTACGGGTTGTCGATCTCGAACATCTGCGCATTACACTCCCTGTAGGGCAGAACCAGCTCTTTCTCATACAGGAGGGGGCTCCTGCCATCATAACAATCCGCACTCCGACAGAGACCATTGAAGCTGAAGGATTTGTCAGCGCCATAAGTGCAGGAAGCGATTCCCGTACCGGTAGCTGGTCAGTACTTGTTGACTTCATCAATCCCAGGCCTTCTCTTATCAAGGCTGGTATTTCAGCCCAAGTGGTCATATTCAACGAAGATGCTCCCATCTACACCTTGGTACCAAATTCAGCCATGGTCTACCGTGACGGCATGTCCTCTGTCTATATGGTAGAGGGCAGCAGTGCCAGAAAGGTCCGTGTAAAGGTTGTAGACCAATACGGTGATCAAAGTGCGGTAGAAAGCATGGAAGACGGGGTAACACTCACAGGTAAAAAGGTATTGGTAAGTGCCTTGTCGCGCATTTTGGACGGTAGCTCTGTCATCACGAAAGAAACCTAATAAGGAACGGAATATGGAAAATCAGAAAGGATTCAGCATAGGCAGGTTTGCTGTAACCAAGCCTGTGTTGGTCAACATACTAATGATAACTATCCTCATCCTGGGAGCCTTGAGCTTGGTTCGCTTGCCTCAAGAGCAGTTTGCTGAGGTTCCCTTCTTCTGGGTCAATGTCATCGTCCCCTTTCCTGGGGTCGGGGCTGAGGACCTTGAGTCCTCAGTTACCATCCCGGTAGAGAATGCATTCCAAGGAATGGATAAGCTGAAGAAAATCAGCTCCACCACCAGTGAAGGCCTCTCTGTAGTGAGAGTCGAGTTTGATGACGGTATTTCCAAACAGGAGTTCAAAGCCCTCTACCAGGATGCCCAGACGAGGTTCAGCCAGGTATCCCTCCCTGAAGGAACCCTTAACCCTATCGTTGATGATTTCTCGTCTGCCGACTTCCTGCCTGTTATCGAGGTGGTGATAAGCGGAAACCTTCCCTATGAAGAACTTCGTGAACAGGCAGTCTCTCTCAAGAATAAAATCCTGAAAGTTAAGGATGTCTCAGATGTTGAGCTTCTTGGCCTTCCAGATCGCCAAATTCTGATAAATCTTGATAGTTCCCGCCTTATAGCCCTTGGCCTTACTGTAAATGAGGTTGTCAGGGCCATCTCTGATCAGAATAGTGCAGTCCCCAGCGGTACGTTGAGTACTGACTCAAGGGAGTACCTTCTGAGGACCTTAGGATCCATCAAGGAGATTTCTGATTTCGAATCGGTCATAGTCAGACGTTCGGCAACCTCTGAGGGTGTGGTAAGGATCAGTGACGTTGCAGAGGTGGTCGACGGTTTCGATCCTGACTCCACTCTTGCACGTTTCAATGGGAATCCATCGGTAAATCTCAAGGTAACCAAAGTTGTTAATGGCAGCTCAGTATCTGTAGTGGAAGGGGTCACCGAAATTGTTGAAGAGGCAAGGCTTACAAGTAACGGAGGAGCTACTCTAACCCTGTTCAATGACTCGACGGTGCAGATAGCCTCAAGCCTCTCTGTCCTTTCATCCAATGCCCTGATGGGTCTCTTCCTGCTTGTACTCATCCTTTGGTTGTTTATAGGCTTGCGAAATGCCCTGATAACAGCGTTAGGGATTCCAGTTACCTTTGCCCTTACTTTTTTGGTCTTGGATCTTCTTGGCGAGACCATAAACACCAATACACTCTTTGCTCTTGTCCTGGTCCTTGGTCTTATTGTCGACCATGGTATTGTGATCATTGAGAACTCCTACCGCCTACAATCCAACGGTATGCTGCGTCATGACGCAGCGATAGAGGGCTCGAGCCAGGTAATCTGGCCGGTCATCGCAGCAACGGCTACCACAGTTGCCGCTTTCCTGCCGCTGATGCTCCTGCCTGGAACCATTGGTAAGTTCCTTAGGGTCATCCCCCTTACTGTTATCATCGCCCTCATGGTAAGTACTGCAGAGGCGATATTCTTCCTGCCTAGCCACTATGCAGAGTGGGGTCCAAGGGAAAACTCCAAGCGTAAGAAGAAAAGAGAGCCAGGTACATGGTTTAATCCCATACAGCAAGGATATGTCAATCTTCTGGCAAAGCTATACCGATTCAAAGGGTTATTACTATTTTTGGCCTTGGTCCTTACCCTTGGAGTACTGTCCCTTGTGGGCATGCTCAAGCAGGATCTGTTCGCTGCAGAGGACTATAGCTATTTCAATATTGAAATTCTCACCCCTCGGGGAACAGCCCTCGAAGAGACCAACAGGATTGTCGCCGAGTATGAGGCAGTCCTGCTCGATAAGGTAGGTAATGGGGAAATCCTTTCTATCAGCACCAAGATAGGGACTCTAGGCAGTGGTGAGGCAAACTCCACCAAAGCCCAGATAACTGTAGATCTCGCTGAAATGGACGAGGGAAGAAAACGGAGCATAAATGAAGTGATAAATGAGGTGCAGAATGAAGTCTACTATATCAGTGGTGCTGAACAGGTTTTCTTCCGCAAGGCTCAGAATGGTCCACCAACGTCCGATCCCTTGAGCTTCCGTTTCTCAGGTGATGAGTACAAACAGCTCATCGATTCATCCAATGCCATCATTAACCTGCTCAACTCTGTTGAGGGGGTCAATAATGTGGAGAGTGATTTTGTCGCAGGAAGCCCTGAGCTTCGTATACGCATCAACCAGGAGCGAGCCAGCGCACTAGGAGTGAATGTGAAGAGTGTCGGATCGTACATACGGGCACGTTTTGATAAGATCCCTGCTGGAATATTTTTCGAAAAGAACGAACAGATAGATATTGTAGTCAGATTTGCAAGCGTTGATTCAAAGCGCTTTGAAAATCTTGAACAGCTGCTCATCCCCACCGATGATGGAAGGCTTGTCCCCCTTTCTAGTGTCGCTACCATCGAGCTTGATAACTCGCTGGGTACGATACGACGTGTGGAAGGGAAGCGTGAGATCACCGTGACGGCCAATGCACTCGATAGCGTTGACCTCAAAGAGGTCAACAACCAGGTAAAGCAGCTTTGGCAGCAGACCCTCAGTGAGCGCTACCCTGATGTCGCCTTTGGTGTAGGTGGCGAATTCGATGATTTCAGTACTTTGATATTTGATATCCTGAGGGTATTTATCCTAGGTATTTTCCTTATGTATCTTATCCTGGGAACTCAATTCAACAGTTACAGCCAACCGCTTCTGATCCTTTTGTCTGTTCCCTTTTCGTTTATCGGTGTCGTGCTCTATCTCTTTGTTTCCGGAACGCCGCTTTCAACGACGGTAATTTACTCTGGCGTTGCCTTAGCAGGCATTGCAGTCAATGATGCGATCGTCCTGATCAGCTTCATCAATGAGTTGCGCGCCAAAGGCAAGAGTGTAAAGGAAGCGATACGGGAATCGGCACAAACAAGGCTCAGGCCTATCGTACTGACCTCCCTTACCACCATAGTTGGCCTGTTGCCTACTGCAATTGGTATCGGCGGGTATTCAGTGGTCTGGTCACCTATGGCAAGTACCATCATTTTTGGACTGATGTTCTCAACGCTGACAACCCTGTTCGTCATCCCGATGTTGTATGGAACCATTTACGATAAGAAGAAGAGGATTGCAGCATGAGAAAGCACCTAACAATCACCACAATACTAGTTTTACTTGTCATAGTTTTACCGGTCACGGCCTCATCCTACCCGAAGCTTACCACTCAATACGAACTGGATAGAGAAGAGATCGTGCCTCTTGAGCAGGAGGCCTTGCAGGCCTTCATAGAGGAGTGGCAGGAAGAGAGCCTTCCTACCTTTGCCCAAGCAGACCAACAGCTACGCAATGCTCTGAAAAAAGGGAACCTCAATCTTGAACAACTACAATCGCTGTACAGGATGCAGGCGGACCAACTGGAGTACCAGAAAAGTGAACAGGGTTTTAAGTTTGGCCTCTCTTCCTCCCCCCTATACTCAGTGAGCAGAGCTCCAAGCAATGCTCCTGGAGGTCTCTCCTTCGATACCAAGCACTCCTTTGGAATCGGTGCCACCGTAAGCAAAAAACTGGCAACAGGAGCAAGCGCCTCCCTTTCGCTCAGGCAAAGCTCCGCATACTCTCTGAACAGTGCAAAAACCGACTGGGTTTGGACACACTCGCCCTCCGTAGGGTTGAGCGTAGCTCAGCCCCTATG
>LSQX01141681.1_pt1 | contig 15639 bp, 14 predicted proteins | sample 654561 | NCBI WGS metagenome assembly LSQX01 (sample SAMN04489861, study PRJNA283612) | anaerobic digester metagenome | isolation source: 4 biogas reactors fed with cattle manure at either 37C or 55C with and... | place: Denmark: Kongens Lyngby | collected 2014 | reverse complement strand
CAGCCTGCTATCTATGCTCACCGAGACTCAATTCCTCTCATGCAGCAGACGCCCGTGCTTTTTCCATATCAGGAAGTGGTATGGGGCTATCCGCAACCTTGCCAAGCTCAGGAATTAGAAACTACCCTCAAGACGGGGCGCTACACTTTTGAGGTGCTATCTACCCCCGGTCACTGCACAGGCCATGTAGTTTTGCTGGAAAAGGAGCAGGGCTGGTGCTTTAGCGGTGATCTATTTGTATCTGAACGTCCCAAAGTGTTAAGGCCCGAAGAAAATGTCTACCAGATCATGGATTCACTGCGCCTACTGCTGGATAATGCCGGAGCAGATTTCACCTTATTCACTTCCATCGGTGCGGTAGTTGAAAACGGAGCTGAGGCGGTAAACAACCTGTTGGCTTATTTGGAAAAAACCATCGAAACAATTCTTGATTATAACAGACGTGGTTATGCCATAGATTCAATTCGGCAGGAGTTATTCGGAGGGGAGAGCCGTATGGCTGGAGTAAGCAACGGTCAGTTCAGCGTAGATAATCTAATTAATTCGGTGTTGTCCAGGGGTTTCAGGTAAATGAGGATTTTGCATAATTCAATTAATCCTTCAATAAAGTCACTCTGAGCAATAGCAAAGAGTCTTGTAAGTGGCATAGATCCTTCGCAACCGCTCAGGATGATACTGTAAAAGCTACATGAAAATTAAAGAAAAGCTTATTATGCAAAACTCTCAAATAGGTAAGAATGTATGTTCATAGTAGGATTACTCCAGGTATCTTCCAATGTCCCTTTTTCCATGGAGAATACGGTGAATTTCAATAGCTTCATCCAACAATACATAGAATACTAAGTAGTTGTCTACTACCATTCTACGATAGGCAAAGCAGTAATGTCCGACTTCGTATTCTTCGTACATTCTGGGAAGGCGAGGCAGTTCTTGGATTTTAGAAACAATACGGTCGTACTGTTTTATCGCCGTGTTTGCGTGAAATTGTGCCAGATAATCGATGATATCCTCCAAATCCTCTACAGCGCGAGGGAGCATGACAATTTTATGCATCGGTTCCGTCTACCTTAGCAATCAGCTTCTTGCGGAGATTGGAGGAAACCTCATCGAAGCTATAACGGATGGGATTCTCCATAGCTTCCTGCTGGGCTTCCTGCAAAGCCACATCAATTCGGCGTTCTCTCCTGAATGTTTCGAACTGTTCAATACTCATTACAACCATATCGCCATAGCCGTGTTTGGTCAGAAAGACCGGCTCGCCCTCCTCATGGACGATGCGAGAAATCTCCGTAAATTTATTGCGGAGATCTGAAATGGGCCTGATTTGCGCCATAAAACATACCACCCTTTGTTAATTATCATAAGTTTATCACAGTTATGATATGAACTCAACCGATGGGCACACCACCGAACCCTCTAATTATCTGAAAGTTTGAAAAATATTATAGGAAAAGGGCTGGTTTAGGCTTTACGCTGAGGCCAGCTTTGCCCGAAAGGTTTCTGCCCAAAACCAGGATCATAGGGCGAGGATGTGCTTTCCTATAGTTCTACCGTGGCCCTTCTAAAAGCTTCGATCATCTCACCGGTCAGGGATATGTTATCATCCCATTCAGGAATATCTTCCCGGGACAACCAGACTCCCACCGCCAGTTCATCCTCATCATGCGCAGCCAGGAAGCAAAAAGAACGTCGCCGTGGCTTCTGGTGCTCTTGTTAATCCGTCACTTTGTTTGCCCGATCTGCTTGGTTACAAAATCGTCAACTACCTGGGAGAATTCTTCTGGGCGTTCTTTCTGGGGCCAATGCTTGCAGCCCTGCATAATATACAGCTGACAATCAGGAATTACTTCACTGGCGGCAACTGCATCTTTAACGGGTACTGCCTTATCTTCGCTTCCATGAATGAGCAGGGTGGGCATCAGTATCTCACCAAGTCGGCTGAATAAGTCGGTTTTTAAGCCATTTTGGGTGATTTCGCTTTTCTGAAAGGAGATAAATGGCTGGCCTGCGCCTGGCTCCAGCATGGCTCTTTGCACTTCTGCTGCTAAAGCATCGGTGATTTTGGATTTATCACCGATAAGGCTGCTGGCCAGCGACCAGCGGACGATCCAGTCATATTTTCCGGTCCATTTATAGATATTGTCATTTATTTTCGAGCGGGAGTACCAATAAGTTAACCTGTGGTAGGGCAACTTTGGGAATATCCCCCAGGAATCGACCGGGATCAGTAATCTCACTAGTTGGGGATATTCCAAAGCCATATTCAGACAAATGCCGCCACCCAAAGAAAGCCCAGCTAGTATGACCGGGCTGCATTGAAAGGCTTCAATCACACCTTTTACGATTTCAGTATAAAAAGCCAGTGAATACTCCCCGTCAATGCGGTCACTGTCTCCATAGCCTGGCAGATCCGGGGCGATCACCCGGTAATTCTCAGACAGCAACTGCATAACCTCTGACCAGGACATCATGGCTGAATCCACCCCAGCACCATGCAGTAAAAGGATAGTATCAAGACCCTTACCTGTCCAATAGCATTGAATGTTAATGCCGTTTACGGTAATTTCTGTTCTATCAATATCCATTTGACCCTCATTCATGTTTAATTCAGGCATGAAACCGAAATCATAGCTAACGGAACTAATATCCGATAGTATCCCGCTTTTAAGGTACAGTCATTCCTAACATAAGGGTGACAGTCGGTGATCAAGCTGTCAACGGCTGATCCCAGAAAGAATCAAGACAGCCCGCAACTTGATCCAAAAGTTGCGGGCTGCAGTTTCTATCTTAATGTCTGTCAATCTAAGACGAAGTCGAAGAATCTTCACCGGTACAAGAGGGGAAGATCCTTCGGTCATTCCTCCCTCAGGATGACAATATAGAAGTCGTTAAGATCTATTTATGCTTTTCGGCGTACATCTGGCGCAAGACGTTTTTCTCAATCTTGCCGATGTAGTTGTGGGGGATAGCGTCTACAAAAAAGTAACCATCGGGGAGATCCGGTATCCACCATTTCTCGATTTTGCCCTCATCCGCGAATTTTTCCAGATGGGCTCGGACATCTTCGGCGGTGGCTGTTTCTCCTGGTTTCAGGGCAATGCAGGCACAGGGCCTTTCATCCCAACGGGCATGGGGTATGCCGATAACCGCACATTCTAATATTGGTTTGAATTGACTGACGGCATCTTCCAGGGTCAAAGTGGATATCCACTCTCCTCCTGATTTAATAGCGTCCTTATTGCGGTCAGTTACTGTTAAATAACCTTCCGAGTCAATATAACCCACGTCTCCGGTGTTTAGCCAGTCATTCTTCCACAATTCCCGAGTCTTGTCAGGCTCATGGAAGTACTCGTGGGTGCACCAGGGAGTGCGCACCACTACATTGCCGACTGAAAGGCCATCGTTGGGTAAATCATTAAAATCATCATCGACCACTTTGACGCGGGAAAAGATCCAGGGAATACCACTCTTAATATAATAGGAAATCTTATCCTCCATGGGCAGATCAAGATGCTCCTCTTTCAGGTTAGCCACGGTCATGGCCGGACAGGTTTCAGTCATGCCATAACATGATTGGGGCAAGATACCTAGTTCCCAGGCTCGTTCTGCCAGCTGCCGGTTGAGCTTAGCACCGCCTAAACCAACGTGCCAGTTGCTAAGGTCGTATTTTTCTGCATCGGGGTGGAAGACCAGCATGTGCAGGATAGTAGTTACGCAGTGGCTGAAGTTAACCTTTTCTTCGGCCAGCCATTTGAGGATCTTGTCGGGCTCATAGCGGCCGGGCAGAATATATTTACATCCCAGCATGAAGGAGAAATAGGGTACACCCCAGGCCTGCACATGGAACATGGGGGTGAGGGGCATATATACCTGATTGGCTCTAAATTCCATCCCACCCGGATACAGACCCCAGGTCATACAAACCGATACGGCATGCATGAAAAGGTCACGGTGAGTGAAAACGACCCCTTTGGGATTACCGGTGGTACCAGAGGTGTAACACAGAGTAGCGCGGGTGTTTTCCGATATCTCTGGAAATTCATAATCTGTGGATTGCGTGGCCAAGAGGTCTTCATAAAAGTAAACATTCGGCAGGGTCGTGCTGGGCTTATAGTCTTTTTTATCTGACATTAACACATAGGCACGGACGGTCTTCAATTGATCCTGGATGCTCTCGATAAGGGGGAGAAAATCTTCGCTGACGAATAGCACTACATCTTCGGCGTGGTTGATACAAAAGGCGACCTGATCCGGTGCCATACGTATGTTTACGGTGTGAAAGAGACTGCCGTACAAGGGGATGGCCCAATGGGCTTCCAGATAACGGTGGGTATCCCATTCCAGCATGCCGACCGCTTCCCCTGGTTTTACACCCAGATAAGCTAGGGTATTGGATAATTGTTTGACCCGAGCATAGTGTTCCAGATAGGTAAACTGCAGCTCATCTCGATACTTGATCACTTGGTTGGGGGCATACATTAGACCGTAATCCAGGAAGGTTCGTAGCGTTAATTGATACTGGTAACCAATATTCTCCATATTACTACCTCCTATGCAAAATCTGTTGCTTGATAGATGAATGAATAATAATATTCCCCCTTTTATTAATAATTAACCATTTAAACGCTATGTTGCGGTCATCGAAAACCAAACCACAGGGAGGCACTCAAGGAGCCCCTGCGGTATATGCTATAATTATCTCAAATGACGATAAGGGAATGTATGGGTTATGAGGGAGCGCTTGCTATCCTTTCTGTATAGATACAGCAAAAAAACGGTATCCTTGGGAGAATTGGAAAATTTGGCGGCAGGGGATACCCGTTATGAAGACTTTGTGGTGGTGGTACTCGAACATACCAATGCGGGTGTTCTGCAACCAGTTAAAAGCCACGGGAAAAGTTTGAAAAATTCGTTGCTGCATAATTCCTACCGGATTGTAAAATCGAAACTGCCTCTTAACCATCATCAGGATATACAAAACTGCCAGCTGGCTCTAGATCCCCATATTAATCTGGATCCTTATTATAATCTGCCGGCGGCCAGCTGGGAACAAGAACGCCCCTGGGTGAAAATGATTGATATTTATCTAAAAAAACACGGTCTGCCTACTGTCCCGGCGTCTGTACCGGAACGCTCCTATCAGCTGGTCGAGGATGAGAAGTGGATCGAGGCGGGCGGTGGAAAAGCCTTTTTGGAACGTATTAATCTATGGGAGGCTATGAGGATAATATCCCAGCCGGATCCGCTTATGCTGGCGGTGAACCCCCATGCCTGGCAGCGTGAGACTCTGCTACATCTGGCGGTGGAGAACAAAACGCCTTTTCACGCTTTGCTGGATACTTTACCGAATACCGAGTTTTTGAGCCTGATCTATGGAGCAGGGTGGAAGATAACTGCGGATATAGTCCTCTTGGACAAGCAGCTGGGCACCGCCGGTAGACCACGCCGCATCTATTATTTCGGTGATTTGGACTATGAAGGTATCAGCATTTGGTATGCTCTGTACAGATCTTGTGCTGCCCGCCCCGCTGTGGAATTCTACCAGGCTCTGTTGCAACGGCCGGCCGCCCAGGGGAAGGAATACCAGCGCTGCAACGACCAGGCGCTCCAGAATTTTCTGGACTTTTTTACTTTAGACCAAGCGGAGCAGATCAGCCAGGTCTTAACAGCAGGCCGTTACTACCCCCAGGAGGGATTGAGCCGTACCGAATTGGCGGATATCTGGAGGAATACAAAGTGGATATAGACAGCAAGAATTTAACCGCCAGCTACCGGGAGCGTATGCAGCGGCTGGCTTTATTTGATCCTTTGTACCGCTTGGAAAATAAGAAAACCACTGACCACAGCGGTCGCCCGATCGACTATTATAGCCTGGGCCTGCTGACCTTGCTGTTCTTTTTTGAAAACATGCTGGTACGTAATCATAAGACCGGTGTTCGGGAATTAGCCCGGTTTCTCCAGACCATAAATCAAGGAGAACTGGATCTGGATGATCGCGGTTTTGAAAAATTAGCCCGTGATATCATAGAAGTATTCCGACCACCTAGTGGCAAAAGAAATGCGCGCAACTTTTACAACTGGGAGACTCGTTCTCTGGATACGGTTTATTACACGATCTTAAAGGCGGATCGCTTTGACACACGTACTAATAGCCAATATTACAGTCTGGATGAGGACGGATTGGAACTGGTTTTTGCTACCCGCGAATACTTCAGTGAGTTCCAAGTATCTATCAACCAATTACTGTTACGTAAACAACTGGAGCGCGGTCAATTCTGGGGAGCTTTGCGCCAAATCGATGAAATGCGCATTGCCGTGGAAAGCCTGCAGGAGCGTATCACCCGGATGCGCCATGAGATCCAGCGCAATATCGTGTCAGAGCAGATATATCAACGTTATCGGGATACGGTGGAGGAGATCCATATGCGTCTCAGTCGGGAAGACCGCGAGTTTGAAGAACTGCAGGCTTTTGTAAGGGAGACTAGTGAGCGCTTGAGTTACGAACGGCGCACTGTCAAAGACCAACAGACCTACGAACTGGTGATACGCATAGATGCCGAGTTGAGCCAGGTACATCATCAACATGGACTCTTGCTGCGGGATAGTATTGAAATGAAAACTACTGCCCTGCAGGCTGCTCAGGAGTCCTTGTATTATGCAGGTATTGACTCTTTTAACTTCCAAAAGGAAATTGGTGATAGACTTTTATCCACTCCCTTACCTTTAGCAGCCGCCCGTCAACTACTTAAACCATTTCTATTTCTGGAAAGAAAACAAACCTGGTCATTGTTGACGGTCTTTGCACCCCAAAGGCTGGAAGGACGGCGGCAGGCAGAGCGTAATGCAGAGTTTCTGGAATTACTGGATGAACAACAAGTGATGCAGGAATATAAGAAATTACGTCAGAATTACCAGTATATAGCTGAGTTGATCCTGGATTCTATCGGTGAAGAAAACCAAACCACCCTGCAGGAAGTAGTGCAGTACTGCCGCGCTAATGGATATGAACAGGTACTGGAAAGCCGTCATTTCTATGAATTATGGATATTGCTGCATCAACGTACACCCTTGGAGCTTAGACAAATAGAGTCTGAAGAACTGGCAGGATTATTGGGGGGCGTAAGGGAGGTTTTTAGTCAGCGAGCTGCGAAAGTGACCGTGCGGGAGAAAGATCCGGTGCTTGAGGTCACTGACCGCTACACTATAAAAGATATGGAACTGACATTGGAGGCAGAGGGTAATGTATTATGACCAATCCCAAGTAACCACAGCTTTCAAAATATACGCGGCGCTCTCCACCCAGGGAACTGCGGATAGGGAGGCCTTGCGCCTTTATCTGGCCGATGATAGTGTACGGGGCCTGGTGGAGCAGTTCGCGAAGGAAGTTGACTGCACGGTGATTCCCGCCGGGGATCAGCTTTTTCTAGTTCCTCTAGCACTTGCTTCCCCTTATCATGTATCCAACGAGACCCTAAAAAACCGCTACTTGACATCTCGGGCTGTAAATGCCGACATTTACCTGATGTATGTGGCGATCATCGTTCTGCTGGGAGAGTTTTATGATAGCTATCAGACAGCCAATCCCACCCGTGATTTCCTGCCGATGAACGAATGGTTGAGTAGTCTGAATCAGCGTCTTTTGGCACTTAAGGAGCTTGAGGGGGAGGAATTGGAAAAAGTGGAACGCGATCAGGAGTATAATTGGAAACTTATTATAGAAAAATGGGACGCTCTTGATGACTTGAAGGAAACCGTCAAATCCCAGGATGGGCGCACCGTCAGTCGCCTGGCCTTCTTAAATCAGGTCAAACGTTTCCTCTTGGATCAAGATCTGATACGGGATATCGGAGAAGATCAGGTGCAACTGACGGAAAAAACGCACATTATCGTCCAGCGTTATTATATGGAAGTGGAACATAACCGGGACATCCTGGAATTTATGTATCAGCTGGAACTTCCCAAGGAGTGAGGATAAATGCCGGCTATATCTAAAATTCGCTTTACAAATCTGGTTTATGAAAATGGAGCCAAGCGCTACGGTGACGAAATCTTCCGTTTTGACAGTCATAATGGGGTTATCCTGTTGGAGAACGGTGGGGGCAAAACGGTACTGGTACAGGCAGTTTTACAGACTATCCTACCACATACCGCGCTGGCTGAACGCAAGGCCAAAAACACTTTTGAACTGGAAAACAGCCCCGCTCATATTGCGGTAGAATGGATCATTAATGAAAAACCGCGCAGGTACGCCCTGACTGTCGTTACATTGTTCAGCAGCAAAGATGGCTTGGATTCCTATAAATATGTTTATGAGTATGAGAGCGAGGAAGAAAACTCGCTGGAGAGGCTTCCTCTGGTACGTCAGGGTAGCGATGGACGTCTGCGTCCAGCTAGCAAAGAGGAAATGTATGACTATTATCAGACCATGAGTCGCAACTCCATGAACGCTCATTATTTTCCACTCATCCGTGAATACCAGCAGTATATAGAGCAAAATTACAAGATAATTATCTCCGAATGGCGCAGTATTGCGCGCATCAACAGTGCTGAGGGCGAAATCGAAGGATTTTTTGAGGGCTGTAAAACCACCGCTCAGCTGGTAGACCAGTTGCTGATTCCTACCGTGGAAGAGGCTCTGGCCGGCAGTGGCAGCCAGGAATTTGTAGAGACATTTCAAAAGCAAAGAGAGCATTTTAAGAAGCACCGCCAGTTACGGGAACGCATTGAAGAGAGCCAGAAGGTAAATGTTCAAATTGATCACTATATCAATACCTTTACCGCCTATCATCAGGCCGAGCAGGCCATGGCCCAGGTGAAAGGCCAGGCTAAATCCTTATATAAATTAGCTTTGCAGGAAGAAGAGCGGGTGGAAGGGGCCCTGGGGCAGCATCAGGAGGCCAGCCGCCTCTGGCAGGAACAGCGGCAGGAACTAGACCGACGCCTGGCCTCCTATGAACTGGCTAATTTAGAACTGGACATGGAGCAGGCCCGTCAAGCGTGGCAAGAGCAACAGGAAGAATGCCATTCCCAGCGGGAGGATTACCGTGGCCAGCACAGCCGCCTGCAAAACCTGAAACTGGCCAAACTGCGGCAAGAAATTCGTGTCCAAACTGAAAACGCAAGCTTATGTCAGAGTCAACTGGACAACCTGGATAAGGATGCCGATGTACAGGCCCTGGCAGCCCAATTGCAGCAAGTAGATGCCGGGCTGCGTTATATTTTCCTGCGCGAGGGGAGCGATCTGCAAAGCCAGGAACAGAAAATTATGGCGCGGAAACAGCAGTTGAAACGGGAGAAAGATGAAAAAAGCCGTCACTATCAGCAGCACCAGACTGAATATCAGAATCTGCGTATTAAAAGAGCCCAGGCTCAGACCCAGATGGAACTGGCGGAAGCGGAAATGCAGGAAATAGCTCGTAGCATATTGGATAATTACCAGCATGATGAGGTAGCGCAGGAGAAGGAACGCTGGGAACAGCGGGCTGCCTGGCTGGAGAAGGATCGCCAGACTAACGAAACTGAATTGCAGCAGATGACCCAGGAAAGGACTGCCTTGCAGGAGCGGTTACCGTCACTGCGTCAGCAGTTGGAAGCAGCTGTCCGTCAGGAAGCCAAGCTACAGAATCAAGTCACTGGCATTGAAGAACAGCAGCATACATTGCTGTTGCACTTGCAGGAGATATCTCCGGAGTTTTCTACTATTAATTCGTTATATCTGCACCAGAACCGGATCAGCGAGCATCTGACTCACCGGGTGGAAACCTTACATGACCAAAAGGAGCGGGCGCTGGTCAGGGACAGCCAGGCGTCAGCTTTATTTGCCTTATATGAACCCAGTACCTATTATAGCGCCGACCCCCGGATGGAGGGCTGGATCGAGGAAAGCCGGGAACAGTTCTCGTATTTAGAAGCGGGCACCTTATTTGTGCAAAACGCAGCTCAGCAACGCCACCGCTCAGAAGCTGATTATTTCGTGATATATCCTTTTTGGGCTATTACCTTGATTTGCCGTGCCAGTGAAGCCGATCGTTTAATGAACCGCTTGGCAAAATATCAAAAGGAAATGACTCATCCGCTCTTTATCCTTACTACCGAGGAGGCGCGGCAGCTGGTGGACGCGATCGAACAACCGGAGGCGAAAAGTAGGGAAGTTAAGCGACAGGTATTTCCGGCCGGATGGGAAACCAACCTGGCTCGAGGCGTTTTCGAAAACTGGAAAAGGGGACTGGAGGAGACCGCAGAGCAACTGCGCCAAGCCCGTCTGCACCGGGAAGCGGAACTGCAGGCCTTGCAGGAGTACTGGCGGCAGGTGCAGAACTTCTGGCACCATTATCCTTATGAGCAATATGACCAATTACGGGAAGAGCTGCGCACTACACATGAATCAGTGGTTCAGCTGGATCAATCTATCCGTGCCCAGGAAAACCGGGAGCAGGAAATGTCCCGGCTTATTTCTCAATTACAGAAACGGCTTCAAGAAACCCAGGATGAGATCAATTTTCTTAGTCAGCGGCTTTTGGAAGCGCAGAGATACCTGCGCAAGGCGGCTGAACGGGAAAGGCTGCGCACCGATATCGAGCAGGATGATCAATTGATCAAGGTAAGGGGGCGGGAACTGACCAGGTGGGAAAAAGAACTGCACCAGCGGCAGGAGCAATTGAATGAATGTCAGCAAGACCTGAACATAGTGCATCTGCAAATCAGCAATCTCCAGAACGAGGATTTGTTTAAGCAAGTGCAGGACTGTCTGCCCCAACCCACTGATTTGTCACGCCCGGTGCTAACTCGTCAGCGTCAGGATCTGCAGGATAATTTGCAGCAAAAACAGCAGGGGCGCCAGCTGATTGAAGAGCGTTTACAAGCCGCACGCCGGACTAAAGAACAACTGGAAGTGGACTTGAAACGCAGTAGTCAGGAATGTGAATATGAGATTGACCCCCAGTTAGTCTTTCCGCCGGGAGGAGATCAGGAGATCGACCTTCTGCTTCCCCGGGTGCAGGCTGGCAAAGCTAAGCTAGACGTGCTCAATTCACGGTTAGAACAGGTTGACAAAGATTACCGCGTCAAAGAGGATCGCTTTAAACGCCAGGAAGAGGAATTTTTACGTAACTATAGGGAAAGGGTAATGTTTGCAGATCCCTTGCGAATAGTGCAGCAGTATCTACAGCAGGAGAGTGCGAAACTGCAGCGGCAAAAGGAATACCTGCAGGAGCAGGAGGTTAGATTGTCCCAGGAAGAGAAGCGGATCAAGCAGGCCCGGAACTTATTAGAACAAAAAAATGAACGCTATGATTTCCTTCCCGAGGGGGATGGTGAATGTGCCCTGCCGGCAGCAGTTGAGCAGGAATTTCCCTACCAGCCGGTGCAGGTGATTAATCAGTATGTCCAGAAGCTGCAAGAGCAACAAGACGAGTTGGATCAGCAAATAGTGTACCTGAATCAGGAAAAGAACCGAGTGAATACTTTCTGCCAACAACAGGTCAGTGACCCCAAGCTGAGGAAAATGGTGACGGCAGGGCTTAGTTATGAGGATTACCAGGAGGTATGGTCCTGGAAAACCCGCATGACAGAAAGCATAGCCCATATTGTGCGTATGTTCGAAGATGATATGCGCGAGCATGACCGGGAGTTACAGCAGTTTATCAACCATTTATATGGCTATTTGGTGACACTGGCAGGGGAATTGCGTCTTATTCCGCGTAAAACCAGAGTTAAGGTAGAAGAAAGCTGGAAAGAGATCCTTATTTTTGAGGTACCTTCCTGGGATGAAAAGGAGGGCAAAGCCCGGCTGCAATCCCATGTTGATTGGATAATTAACCAGATTGAAGGCCCCCACTATCGTGATGAATCTGGCAAGGAAGATTATGGGCTTATTCATAAAGACCTACTGAAATGGCTGCAATCGCAGCAATTGCTACGAGTTGTAATGAATGATAAGACCATTAAAGTGAAATGCCGTAAGGTAACCGCAGACAGTCAGGTGAGCAGCTATCCCAGCAGTTGGGAAAGCTCTAACCAGTGGTCGGGAGGAGAGAAGTGGAGCAAGAATATGGCGCTTTTCCTGGGCTTGCTCAATTATTTGGCGGAAAAACGCCAGGCTATTGATCCCCGGGCCCAGCGCAGCCGAACTGTCATTCTCGATAATCCCTTTGGCAAAGCCTCCAGTGATCACGTTTTGGATCCGGTTTTCTTTATCGCTGAGCAGCTGGGATTTCAGATTATTGCTTTAACTGCCCTGGCAGAAGGCAAGTTCGTGCGGGAATACTTCCCCGTGGTCTATAGCTGTCGACTGCGCCCAACAGCCAGTTCCGATAAATACCTGGTGACCACCGAACAGGAAATTCGCAAAGCCTATTTCCAAGATCACGCCCCCGAATCCCTGCGCCGCCTGGGAGACACCCAGCAGATCGAACTTTTCTAAAGCAACAAGGGGCATTTGTGTGCCCCTTGTGTCATAAAGGTTTGTGCTTAGACTCTACCTTGTTAAAGATCACTTGGCCGTATTTTTGTATTTCAGCAAGAAAACCACTTCTATCATTACCTTCTTCAATTAATACCGGTTCAAGCCGCTCGTCAATATTTCTTCTTAGTTTGTAAAGAAGTGCTGCATTTTCTAAATAGTCGTTCCCTATGTGATCTACGACAACAGCCACGTCAATATCACTATCTGCCTGCCAGTTGTTCTTAGCATAAGAACCATACAAAATAACTTGCCTAGGCTTTAAGTGCTCGTCAACAACAGCAGCATAGTTTTTGACTATTTCAATAATCTGCTCTTTATCCATAAATATGTAGCCTCCGTTTCCTCGAAAATCCGTTGGCATTTTTCGGAATCTAATGATTGCATAAGTTTGTCATTTTGTTCCTAGCCCACATTGTTGACCTGCACGGATTGATAGCTGTCAATCCATTCCTTAACTTCGCTCCAGTGTCGAACGGGGATGATGCCGTCGGACTGCAGATGGCAATTGTAGGGGTACTCGAACATGATTACCGGCAGGACCGGGCTTATTTCGCTGACCAGTTCGTAGTGGTCTTCGATCATAATATCCACCTGATATTCTCGGCAGACAGCTAGTTTACTGAAAAAGTGCATGTTGCTGGTAGCATTCAAAACTAAGCGGTCATAGGCAATGTTATTGCGGGCCAGCCAGTTACGGGTTACTTCTTCTACCTGAGGAAATTTACTATTGCGGGAAGTGATCAATATCAACTCATGCTGTTTTTTTAGTTCCGCGAGAACCTCTACAGCCTGTTCCTTGGGCTGCATATCGTGATAGACATGCCCCAGATATTGGTCAAAGAAATCATCTGCATGCTTGGTTTCCCATCCCAGTGCCTCTTCCAAATAGTAATAGCGCAGGTCCGGTATGGTGTTTAGTCCATTTTCCTGACCGTAAATTTTAGCATAGTGCATGATCATTTCGGTAGTATGAGTGATGGTATTGTCTATATCAACGCCGATTATCATTGTGCAATTCCCTCCTGACAACTCTACCTACGTTCTTCCCCTTATCCATCTTATCGGCAATTGTGGCAGGTTACAAGGGCCTGATCGCTAAGCCGAAGTGCAAAAACTGACCTGATTGATAAAATTCGGCAGATTCTATGGCGGTTTACGGATATAGTATTAATAAGGCTATTATGTTTATGTAAATTATGGTAAGGGGGATACAGATGGCTGATATAAAATATGAAATTACCAAGTCTTTGGGGATACTTTCCGAGGGATCCCGCGGTTGGCAAAAGGAGATCAATCTGGTCAGCTGGAATGAGCGGACACCCAAAATTGATATTCGGGACTGGGCTCCTGAACATGAGAAGATGGGTAAAGGGGTTACCCTGAACCGGGAAGAACTAATACAGTTGAGGGACATTCTTAACCAGTTGGATCTGGAGGAGCTTTCCCTCAGCTGATCCAGAGATAACTTGCATATCGGGGCGCGAAGTGACAGTCAAACTTGCCGGGGAGAAAGGGGAGGGGAGTATGTCTTTTCCAGACCGCAACAATCCATATAATTTCGACGAGTTTTTGGAGTGGCGGGATAAGGTCGATTATTATGCAGATGATCCGTTTATCCAGCAGGTAGTAAAACATTTTGCCGCTGAGGAGTGGGAAGCAGTTGACCGGGAGGCCCGGTCGGTATCGCGTAAGGCCTCCTATCGGTGGAGAGATATGGCCGAAACCATTGCCTGGCCGGAAAAGCGCCCCTATATGATGCATTACGATGGGCACAAGCACCGTATTGACCGGATAGTCCGACCCCAGGAAACGGAAATCATGGAGCAGGAGGTTTTTTCCGAAGCCCTGTTTTCCGGCAAAACCTCGCCCTGGGTGAAACTGATCAAGATGTATATCATTTATCAAAATGGTGAAGCCTGTGTAGCCTGTCCCATGACCTGCACCGAGGGATTGGTGGAGATTCTCAAGAAGTATGCCGACAGTGAGGAGACCCGGCGAATCCTGCAGCACTGCCAGGAAGGCATTGACGGCCATTTTGCTATTGGCGCTCAGTATCTTTCGGAAATACAAGGAGGTTCCGATGTGCCCGCTAACGTCCTGGAAGCCATATCCGAAGATGGCCAGTGGCGTCTGTATGGCGATAAATTCTTCTGTTCAGCAACTCACGCTGAGTATGCGGTGGTAACTGCAAAACCATTGGGTTCAGAAAAGGTGGCTTTATTCGTGATTCCTTCCTGGCTGCCGGGCGACAAGGAAAGAGAGATCCGCAATGGTTACACTATAGATCGCATTAAGTGGAAGATGGGCACCAGTGAACTGACTACCGCAGAACTTACTTTTAATGGGGCAGTGGCCTACCCGGTAGGACCACTCGACCGTGGAGTGGCCAATGTGGTAGGAATTGTCTTAACTTATTCCCGTCTTACTGTAGGTTTATCAGCGGCCGGATTTATGACCCGGGCGGTACGGGAGGCGAAAAAATATGCTGAGTTTCGGGATGCATTTGGTCTTAAAATAGGGCAATTTCCTCTGGTAGCCGGACAGCTGCAGAGGATCGACCAGCTTGCCAAGCAAACAGTAGCCGGTGCTTTCAAGGTGTACCAGCAGTTTCTTGAACTGCAGGAAGGAGCGGTCGGTGATGAACTGCAGCAACGTAGACGCAATTTCGAAGTCCGTGAGCTGATAATGCTGCAAAAGATGTCGGCTTCCTATGACAGCACAGATGTCATTCGCACGGCTATGTCTATCTTTGGCGGACACGGAGTAATGGAGGACTTTTCAGCGTTGCCCCGTTTATATCGGGATTCGGCAGTCAATGAACTGTGGGAAGGTCCGCGTAATGTTTTGCTCATGCAGATTCATCGTGACTGTCAAAAGGCCTCCAGCTGGTATCCTCCCGAAGAAATGGTAGCCAATGTTTTGGCTGGATATGATGCCGGCCTGGTGGCCGAATTGCAGAACAAATTTAAGACATTACTGGCTCACCCCAGTCTGCTAAAGATGGATGAGGAGACACTACAGGCTTCGGAACGGTGGGATAAATTTTGCCATGATTTCTTCCATGCCTACCAGCTCAATGCGTTAAGAGAAATACACTTTGAGTAAAATCGGATGGAATTTGTTGTATAATATACCGTATACGAATAAAATGTAAACTAATGCCAATAATATCGAAA
>LSQX01025382.1_pt1 | contig 15639 bp, 11 predicted proteins | sample 654561 | NCBI WGS metagenome assembly LSQX01 (sample SAMN04489861, study PRJNA283612) | anaerobic digester metagenome | isolation source: 4 biogas reactors fed with cattle manure at either 37C or 55C with and... | place: Denmark: Kongens Lyngby | collected 2014 | reverse complement strand
TAGGATTCATTGGTGCACTGGTATTAAATCTTCAGCATACCACATCTTTTGTGGCTGGAATTATTGGTTTTGGCAAAGCCATAGTTTGGCCGGCTTTCCTGGTTTATGATCTATTATCTTTCCTAAAGTTGTAAGTGACAGGTGACACAGAAGTATTGTCACTTTCCAATCTAAATGTCAAATTCGGAATTGCATAATATAATTGTAAAACAGAACATATATTCTAAAACTGGCAGGGAATTTTGTTTTTATCGAGAAGTTAATAATAACTGCGTGAAAGTGCCAAATGAATAGTTTTATATTTAGCATCAGTTAATCTTCTTTCTTTGCTTTCAATAGATATGTGGTTGAGAGGAGAAGAACTCATGGGTGGTAAGTTTGAATGGCATAAGTTCTGTGAAGTTGACTTATCGGATGCTTTTTTTGACTCCCTGAAAGAAGATTATAGTGAGTTTCCTTCCTGGTTCCAAAAGAAAAGCGATTCAGGTGAAGAAGCATTGGTCTTTACTGATGAGTTAGGAGTAGGCTCATTTATTTATCTTAAGAAAGAGTGCGAAGCAATAGAATTAAAGGAAATGACATTGCCAGCCAAAGAAAGGATTAAAATCGGGACTTTTAGAATTGCAGACAGGTATAGAAAACAAAGGCTGGGGGAAGGTGCCCTTGGGGTCTCACTGTGGAACTGGCAGGAAGAAAAATATGAAGAAATCTATTTAACTGTATTCGAAAAGCATCGGGAATTGATCAGCCTATTTGAACACTTTGGCTTCAAATGTATTGGCCATAATACACGTGGGGAGAGAGTATATCTAAAAAACAGATTGCAAATTGATTATAGTGATTCCTATAAAGCGTTTCCGTTTATAAGTCCTGGAATTAAGAAAGCTGGGATTATACCTATTTATGAAAGCTATCATGACAGACTGTTTCCATATTCGGAATTAAAGGGCAATAAGCGTGTTATTGAAGAAGAAACAGCTGGTAATGGAATTACAAAGATTTTTATCGGTTCACCGTATAGTGCAATGCATTATTTTTTAGGGGAACCAGTTGTTATTTACAGAATATCGGAACAAGAAAAAGGCAAAACATATAAATCTGTGGTTACTTCTTTTTGCACTATAACAAAAATAGAGACAATTAAAGATAAAAGACGCCAAATCGTTGACAGTTCTGAGTTCATCAAAAATGCTGGTAATAAAACGATATTTACCCCAGAAGAATTAATGAAAATATATAACAATAACAACAATGTAGTTATGTTGGAGATGGTTTATAATGGCTATTTTGGTAAAGGACATAATGTTATTCACAAAGAATTAAAGGAGCAAGGATTATTTGCTTTACATCCGTATCAAATAGAGTACAACCGGGAGCAGTTTATAGCAATTTTAAAAATGGGAGATAAAGATGTGCAAAATATTATTATCGATTAACCCCGAACATGTAGAAAATATATTAAATGGCTCCAAAAAGGTGGAATACAGGAAGGTAAAATGTCGCAGCGATGTTGATAAGATATTGATTTACTCGACTTCTCCGGTAAAGAAGGTTGTTGGAGAAGTTGCTTTACTTGAAGTGATCGAGGATCTGCCGAACAATGTCTGGCGTTTGACCTCGCAGGATGCAGGGATAACAAGGAGTTTCTTTGATAAATATTATGAGAATAAATCAAAAGCATTTGCTTTTAAATTAGGTAAAGTTACGAAATACAAGGAGCCTTTTAGCCTGAAAGATATAGGGATCAATTCCGCTCCCCAATCGTTCATATACCTATAACTGAACGATTTCTGCACGGACTCATGATTCTATATATACCCGTTCCAAAGGTATATGGGTTACGCGAAAGAGTACCGGGCGGAGAGCGGGCAAACCTTGAAAGGGAATATCATCGGGCTGGAAGATGATAACCGCATTCGTAGGGCCCTGTCGGTTACGAGTAGCTTTGAGTTTTATAGGTATAAGGTTAGTTTTACGCTGCATAAGTAGTGGAGGGTATTGCTTTGGTGTAATTCCTGGTTGAAAGGGGGAAGGGTAATGCAGCAAGTATTATCCATATGCTTGGCATGATTATAAGTTGCTATTTTAAGGATGATCCAGTTTGGATCCAAAATCTCCAATACGATTTGTACTGGGATATTATTTCTCTGCCTTTTAGCATGGCAAGAGAAACATACTTAAGGGCAGAAAAAATATTAGGTATTGCAACTCAATTGGGCAAGGATTGCCTGCAAAAAGACGGGATCGATCATCGTGTTCTCCAATATTATCATGATACAATTGCTGCGAAATTCCGTTATGAATATGTAGAAGAATTTGGAATACAAGTGCTGAGTACTTTGTTATCCGATGATGCATTTGGAGAAGAGATAAAACAGAGGTGGGTACATTTCTTTACAAATAAAATTAGGTTCATGCTTGATGATTATCCACATTTAGCGCGGCAAATACTAATCGCTGTCACATATCCAAACCCTGACAAAAGAGGTAAGGATGCTGAAAATATAATATATGGGATTTGTGAAAATATGAGACCCTAGGTTACACCGGGACGTTCTTCCTGTAACATAAACCTGTGCCGAGGCATTTGAACCGTATTATTCCGCAATGGTGCGACAGTATCCATACTATCGGATATATGTCGGCAATTTCATGATTTTTTATGTAGTCATCGAAGATGTGATGGAGGTTCGCCGAATCGTTTACAGCAAACGAAATCTTCAGGAGCAGCTATAATCATTAAAGGGTTGATTATTAAATTACCATAGCATTTATCCAATTCTTCAAGGAAATCGCTTGCTGCCATAAAGTTGGCTAATTCCACAGCAATGTAACAGGGAGAAATATATATGATTTTTGAAACAGAACGCTTAATACTGCGTCCCTGGCAGGAGTCGGATGCAGATGATCTATATAAATATGCAAGTGATCCCCAGGTAGGCCCGATTGCAGGATGGCCTGTACATACCAGTGTGGAAAATAGTTTGGAAATAATAAAGGGTGTGCTTTCTAAACCAGGGACTTATGCGGTTGTTCTAAAAAGTGCAGGACATGCGGCAGGAAGTATCGGTCTCATGATTGGAGATGAGAGTAACATCGGACTCCCTCAAGATGAAGGCGAAATCGGCTACTGGATCGGCGTGCCGTTTTGGGGCCAGGGACTGATCCCTGAGGCAGTCAATGAGCTTATTCGCTATGGTTTTGAAGATTTGAAGCTTGAAAAATTGTGGTGCGGATACTATGATGGCAATAATAAGTCTCAGCGGGTCCAGGAAAAGTGCGGATTTGCCTATCATCACACCAACAAGAATAAGCCATGTTCCTTGATGGGTGATATCAGGACTGAGCATATTACCTGCCTGACAAAAAGAAAGTAAACACAAGGAGACGGATCCCTTGTGCTTATAAGGTGATTGGGAATGAACAGCAAAAAAATAGCAGTAAACGGTGTAAATATTCAATGCTTTTATGCAGGTGAAGGAACTGATACGATCCTGCTTTTGCATGGTGCCGGAGTGGACTCGGCTATGATGTCCTGGGCGGAAGTGATTGCGCTTTTGTCTGAAAAATATCGGGTGATCGCCCCGGATTTGCCGGGCTATGGAGGCAGTGACCGTATTAGCGGTGAGTATTCGCTGACATTTTATACGCAAACTGTAAAAGGTATCATCGAAGCCTTTCAATGCACCCCTGTGATATTGGCGGGGCTTTCTCTGGGCGGCGGCATCAGCCTGAATCTAGCTCTTGAAAATTCCGAGCTTATCAAACTGCTTATTCCGGTTGACGCCTGGGGGCTGTTTCAGAAACTGCCATACCACCGTTTGACCTATTGGTACACCCGCTCCAAACTCAATGAAAACCTTTATAAATGGACAGGAAAATACCCCTCTTTTGTCCGCTGGTCACTGGAAAACAGCCTGATCGGGGATAAAAAGAAAATATCTGAGGCATTGGTGAAAGAAGTGCAAAAATCAATGTTGGAACCGGGTGCAGGCTATCCATTTATCTCCTTTCAGAGAAGTGAAATTACGAAGACCGGTCTGAAAACCGACTTGTTCAGCCGGCTTGGTGAAATATCGATCCCCACCCTGCTGATCCACGGCAGTGACGACAAGGCAGTACCAGTAAAAGACGCCATTGCCGCCAGTAAGATCATACCTGACTGCCGGCTGCACCTCATGGAAGGCTGCAAACACTGGCCTCAGAAAGAACGTCCGGATGAGTTTTCAGGTATAGTAGATGATTTTATACGGGAAGCAAGGTGACGTTCTTTTTGCTTCCATTACCTGCCAGAGTGATCTTTCAGATGTTGATAGCTAAGGAGAAGTCTGATCATGATCCCAACAGAAAAACTATACGCTCACGGTAAGTTTATCACCGAAATCGAACTGCAGAAGTTCTCCCGGGAAAAGGATTATCTGCTGTTTCATGGTGAAGTAGAACGAATGCTAAAAGATGGATTGCTCAGTCCGGTAAAAGCCTCGGGAAAGAATGGGAAAATACCCCCTTTATTCAATAAATATCGCATCATCAAGCCTAAGGAGGATTTTACTGAATATCTGGAAAGCATTCGCCGGCTCAACCCGCGTTTGAACATATCGGATTATCTCAAGCGTCCGGAATTGTATAAAAAACATCGTGAACTGGTGGAGGGCATAAGCCATTATTTATGGTATCATTCGGGATTACTGGAGGAACCAATGTCCCGCAAGGAGCGTTCCTTTTCCATCTGGGGCCGGGAGAAGCTTATCGATGAGAAATTTGCTCTGGTCCGGGAGGTCCTGCGCTTCAACCACCTGGGGGAGGATTTCCTTAATTATTATGATACCCCGGAACCCTTTTTTGAATATGTTCACCGCCAATCTCCTGAAATGTCGGCACTCATCCTGGAAAACAAGGACACCTGGTTTACTTTCCGCAAATTGATGCAGTTTACCGGCAAGAATGTTATTGCTGGTCAGGCGGTGGACTTGCTTATTTACGGGGAAGGCAATAAAATAACCAAAAAGGGAGCCCTGGAGGATTATGCCGGGGGCATGCTTAACAGGCAGGCGGGACAGACTATAAAATTTTTATATTTCGGGGATCTGGACCGGGAGGGGATCCGTTTGTTTTTACGCACCCGGGAGGCAAATCCCGGTTTATCTATTGAGCCTTTTACTCCTTTATACCTGCTCATGCTGCAGTTGGCAGAGGGCCGGAAGATGCCTGTATCAATGGATAAACGCGATATACCGGTGGCAGCAGAAGATTTTGCTCTGGGCTTGGGCTACGATCCGGCAGAGATTTTAAGCTTACTCAACCAGGGCTTTTACATACCCCAGGAAATTATCAATTATCAGATTTTAACGGATATTCTTACTTAGAACCCGCGCCTTTAAGCAGCAGAAATGTAAGGCGATTTTGCCCTGGACGGTATTTTTATCTGGGAACGGGGATAAGGGATAATGCAAAATTTAGGATTTCTTGAAGATTTCGAGAAAAGAATGCAAATAATGGCTGCCATTGACTCTATTGTCAACCGCTATAACCGCAATATGGAAATGGAGGGGCTGTTTGAGCGCGGCCACCTGGATAATATCATATTTTCCGTATTGGTTTTTATTATGGAAAGAACCTTAAGCGAGGATGAGGAATGCAGCCTGGACAGCATCACCACTTTCCTGAGAGGGATCATTCCCGCTTACAACCCGGACTTTCCCGCCGAGAACACTCGCTCACTGGCTGAATACATCATCAAGGATATTTTACAAAATGGCGGAGAAGCCCGCTACTATCCGGTCATGAAGTATGGGGAGGGGATAAGTCCCGTCCGCATACGGCTGATCGATGATAAGCTTAAGGAAAATGAGCATGGCTACAATGTTACTTATCAGCTGACCAATCAGGGTTATGACCTGCTGTTTCGTACCAAAGAAGTAGAGCAGGAGATCAGTTTCACCATTGAAGAGCTGAAGCTGCGCGAGCTGATCAAGCGCAAAAACTATAAAAAGGCCATCAGCCAGAGTGCCAACCTGCGGCAGATGATCAGGCAGAAGCGCAATGATATCAGTCAATTTATCCAGAAGATCCGGGAGAACATTTATGAGGTGGATATCCGGGAATACGAGAGCCTGGTCAGCAGTACTTACGCTCTCCTGGAGGAAGAGTACAGCACCATGAATGAGATCCGGGATATGATCGTGCTTTCAGAGCAGCGCCTGCAGGAAGAAGAAAACGCCCGGGGCGGCCTGGATGAAGAAATGAAGAAGGCGCGGAGGGAGATTGCCGTTATTCGTCGAAATATTATTGATACCATAGACGAACAGAAACAGGTGATTCTGGAGCGGCACAGCCTGGCCAGTATTTATAAGGAAATGATCGAGGATTCCTTCGCCTTGTCTTTAGCCCGGGTCTATAATTTTGAAGAGGAGATCCTGATCTCCATGGAAAGGTGCAGGGAGGAAATCATCCCTTCCCTGTGGCAATTATTAAATCCCTTGTTTAAGCCCGATATAGATAAGAACTTGAGCTTGCTGACAATCTATGAACGTCAGGCCCGCATACGGGCTGAAGAGGATACAGCGGAAGGGATAGCCATGGAAGAGCTGAGTGAAGACCGGGAATGGCTGGAAATTAAAAGAATGAATGAAGCCCACCTGGCTTTGATCCATGCCTTGTTAAAATTCGCCGCTGCCAAAGGCTCATCTTTTCGTTTCAGCGAGTTTTATAAGTATTTGCAAAATCAGCAGGATGTTTTTAACCAGGTAGTGCAGGGTGAGCTTTTATTTAAATCCATGCTGAAGCTATATGATCTGAATTCCATTGACATCCTGGCCTGGCAAAAGAGCCGTGATGAAGTGGTAGCCAATGCCACCGGGGAGCTGGATCTTAATTATTGTTTGCATCGAATTGAATTTGAACAGCCGGATATGTACGGGGTCAGAAGCATGGAGATAAAAAAACCGGATGAAGAGATGTTTGAGGACGATTTGTCCTATAGCTTAAATGATGCGGTTTTCAGCCGGCATATCCTGATCAGTGACTTTTTGATCGAGGTAGATACCAAATGAGTTCATTAAATACCGCCTTAAGGATTTTCAAAAAGCTTTTGGACCGGGGACAGATCGACCGGGACAGTGACGGTGACCTGTTTTTGGAATACCGGAACGGGGAGGTCAGGTCGATTCTGGCCCAGATGGAGGAGGAAATGGAGTTTACCATCGTGGAGGCTTCCAGCACCTTGTACCTGGTTCCGGATAGCAGCAACATCTTGCTGGGCTATGTCAGCAAGGATCTGCGGGAATGGGTAGCATCAGATGCCAGGCTCCTGGACAGCTATCTGCTCTGCTATATTATCATGTTTATGCTTTATCTGTTTTACGGAGGCCGTAACCGTAATCCTAAACAACGGGATTATCTGCGGGTTAGCAAATTATCAGAGGAACTGGATCAGAGACTGGGACTGGCCCTGCTGGACCTGGAAGGTGCCTCAGGATTAGAGGAACGCTATGGCCTGAACTTTATAAAAATAGCTGAGCTGTGGGAAAGCAAGCAGGACTATGAGGAAAAAGCGCGCAAGACCAAGACCGGTACCATCCTCAATGCCTGCCGGCTGCTTGAGCGCCATAACCTGATCCGGTTGGTGGACAATGATCGGGAGATCCGCTGCACCCGCAAGCTGGATGACTTGATGCTGAACTATTATTTGAGCGACAACCGGGTGGATGAGATTCAGGCCTTGTTTGAAGGGGGGGCAGAACCGGATGCCCAATATTAACCGGATCAGGATCGTGAATTTTTCCTATAATCATGATTCCCGCCATATTGTTGATGAAACCTTCAATTTCCATGGTGGTGAAGATGCCCTATTAAACCTGTCCAACGGCGGGGGCAAAAGCGTTCTGGTTCAGCTGTTTTTACAGGTTATCGTTCCCGGCGTCAAGATCCAGGGACGCAATATCGCCAGTTTTTTCCGCAGGAAAAGCCAGCCTGCTTACATCATGATCGAATGGAAATTGGATGGCGGGGGCGGCTACCTCTTAACCGGTATCGGCATAACTTCAGCCGAGGCGGTGGAGGGGGAAGGAGCCAAGCCCCGGGTCAGGCACTTTACTTTTACTTCCAAATACAGCGCAGCCAATCCCTATGATATTATGAATATTCCGGTGGTTACCCGCAATGAGGGAGTGCTGGAGATCAAGCCTTTCCGGGAAGCCCGCAAAATATTAGCTGACAAGGAAAGAAAGGACCCCTATCTGGTAGGGTATTACCCGGAAGATGACCGGAATGGTTATGCCAGACGCCTGGCTGAATTCGGTATCTCCCAGGATGAATGGCGCAATGTGATTGCCCGTATCAATGACAGTGAAAACGGTCTGGAGGATCTTTTTCAAAAGTATCGGAGTTCCAGCCAGTTACTTGATGACTGGATCATAAAGACGGTGGAGAAAGTCATGTTCAAAGGTGGTTCCCAGCAGCAACAGTTGGAGGAGATGCTGCACCGACTGGTACAGGAAGTAATAGAAAATGAGCGGTTCATTATCGAAAAACAGATATTCACCGGATTCCTGGAACGTTTTCAGAAGATGTTGGGTGAACTGGAGAATTTGTTAAAGAATCTGGAAGAACAGAAGGGTTTGGGAGAAAAACTGGCGGCTCTGCATTTTTATCTGGGCCAGAAGATCAAAGAAAAGCAGGAGCAGCAGCGGCTTAATGAGCAGGCCATAGAGTCTGCCCGGGTGGAAGAACAGAGGGTTAACCTGGAGGAACGTTCTTACCAATATCAAATCCGGCTGCAGGAACACCAGGAGGCTGTGGCAAAACTGACCGCGGCGGAGGGTGCTTATTCAGAAATAGAAGATCAGCTCAACCAGGCTAAATGGCAGGAAAAGCTGATGGAAGCATCCCGGCTGGCTAAAGAGCTCAGCCAGATCAATGCTGAACTGTCGGGAATTACTGAGAAGTTAGCCATGGCCAAAGAAGATTATGATAAAGACGAACAGGCCGGAAGGCTGGAATATACACTGAAAATGAAATATAAAGAACTGCTGCAAGCCCTTGATGTGGAAATTACCGCCTTAAAAGCGCGGCAGGATGAACAGCAGGAAATGCTAACCAGGGACAAAAAAGCACTGGGTGATCTGGAAACCAAAAAGAGCAGCCTGGAGGCGGATAAAGGCCGGCTGGAGGAAAGAGCCAATAGCCTGCAGCAACAGGAAAAACATGTACAGAAGCGCCTGGGCCGGCAATGGATCAGGAACCTTCTGGGAGAATTGGATACAGGGGAAATGGAGCAGATCCAGAACAGCTTACAGCAAAACTGTAATCAATTGCTGGCCGAGCAGAAAAAACGGTTGCTGGAAAAGGAAGCTTTGACACGACAGCAGCAGGATATGGAGCGGCAATGGAAAGAAATTTTGGCCGCCCAGGCTGAGAACCATCGGATATTAATTGATTATGAACGGGAACAGAGTGAATATCAGCGTAAGGAAAAGGAAATCCACGAAATATTTGAACGTTATGAATTTGATCCAGCGCGAATTTTTGACCGGCAAGGAATGTCTTTGCTTTTTACCCGGCATATCAATGAAATAAAGAAAAAAGTGGAGGCAGCAGCTGGCACCCGCAATGATATCAGTGAAGCATTAGCTTCTATTAAAAATGGGCATCTGCATAGTTCCCCGGAAATTGCTGCCGCCCTGGCCGAGTTGGATATTCACTATGATACCGGAGAAAGCTATCTGGGCAATCAGACCCCGGAAATACGCCAGGCCATGCTGGCAGCTAATCCCATTCTGCCATATGCTTTCATCCTGCCCAAATCAGATATGGATAGGATTAGACAAACCGGCCTTAATGTGGTTATGCGCCGTATTATTCCGCTGATGGCCTATGAGGATCTTGGGCTTATGGTCGACAACCAAAGCAGGATTGCCCGGCCCAGGGAAGAGATCGCTCTGGCCTGCCTATATGAAGGCCGGGTATTTGACAATGAAAAAATGCCTGAACTACTGGAGGAGATGGAAGAAAAGCGGCAAGCAGCAAGCGAAGAATATGACCATTATTCTGAGGCTCAACGGATAGCAGAAAGAGATTTCGACATTTATCAGCGTTTTGATTATACAGCTAATTATTACTACCAGTTGGGAAATAGTATAAAAGCTGCACAAACCAAGGATTTGGATTTGGACCAGCAATTGCGTTCCATTGAAGAGGCCAAAAACAAAGCTATTGCCCGCCGGGATACGCTGGATCAAGAGATTAGCGAGCTGGCTCTTCAACTGCCCCCTGCCAAAGCAGCTCTGGAAGCTTTCCAGGAATTTATAGCCAGGGAACCTGACTATCAGAGTTGCCGCAGCCGGCTCAATCAAATCAAGCAGCAATTAGCAGGATTAAATGAGAAAAAAGAAACGCTGAAACAGAGCCTGGAGAAACTGCAAATCGATATTACTGCAGGGGAAAACAGGTTGTCAGTGTGTGAAAACCAAAAGCAAACAGCCCAAAAGAAATATCTGTTATATCGGGATGCACCAGATACCCAGGCGCTGGAGGGAGAAATTGCAGAACTGGAGCAAAGACTCAATGCCATAAAAGGGGGATATAATCAGGAAATCCAGCAGCTCGAACAGCGACAGAGCCAGTTGACCGGTGATTACAAGAAAAACAAAAAGCAGTTAGATAAACTTGGGCTTCCCGAAGAGGAGTATTCTTCAATTCTTTATGATGAAACTGAGGCCGATGCCATCCATGAACAAATCATAAAGCTGGAATCAGTGCTTAAAAGAATGCAAAAAGAAAAGGATGCTGCATCCAGAACTGAAGCAGCAACCGCTGCGGCTTTGACAAGCGCCCTGGATGAAGTAAAAAGGCTGGGTTATGAAGAACCGCTGCCTCCCCAGGAAATCAGGGGAGATTTTGCAGGCCGCAGAATCAGACTTGGCAAGCAAATACAGGAGCTGGAAGAAGGGAACCAACACCTTTCCCGGCAAATATCTCGCTGCCTGAGAACCCGGGAGAATATCGAGCAGGCCATTGATTTAAGCATCATAGAAGCAGAAAAAGACTTTGCGGCAGAAGAGGATTATATGGGCCAGGCAGCCAGTTTGGAAAGGAAATACCGTCATTTACAGAATGAAAATGAAAGACATATTCATCAAATAAGAAATCTTTACGCTGATGCCAAGATAGAATACCGGGACAAAAACTCCAACCTGGATAATATTTTCAAAGGCCTTGATCCGCTGTGGGAGAAAGCCCAGGCAGAATATGATGACTTCTTCTATCTGTTCGAGCGCATGAGCCTGCAAGGGGAAAAGCTGGCCGACCTGATTGCTGTTAATGAAGCCCAATTGGCCAATTTGGAGCGTAACAAACAGGATATGATACAGCAGAGCTTCTTGCAGGGAAGGCAGATGTTGGAAGAAATCGACTTGATATCTGAGAACTCCAAAGTGCGCCTGGCCGGACGTTCCCGGCCGGTGCAAATGCTAAAGATCGATCTTAAGCTGGATGATCATGAAGCGGCACGTCTGCGGGTAGCCCAATATATTGATGACTGCATCCAGCGGGTCAGGGAAAAAGCCAGACAGGAAAATCGTGGTGACGAGCTGCGCAAAACCATTGCCCGTTTAATGTCCAGCCGGGAATTGCTCAACGTTTATCTGGGTAATTCACATATTCCGGTGCAGGTATTTAAAATCGACCTGAACATGCAGAACAGCCGGCTTAAGATATGGGAAGACGCGGTCCGGGAGAATTCCGGCGGAGAGAAATTCGTCATATTCTTTTCCCTGCTGTCAGCTTTAATGGCCTATACCCGGGCCCGCAGTATGGAAGCCATGGGGGCTGATCCGGATACTGCAACCCGGGTCCTAATAATGGATAACCCCTTTGGCCCCATTTCATCGGAACATCTTTTAAAACCTATGTTTGAAATAGCTAAAAGGCACCGTACTCAACTAATATGTCTGTCCGATCTGAAGCAGAATTCCATTATGAACTGCTTTAATCTTATCTATATGCTCAAAGTACGTGCTTCTGCCATCGGCGGGACCGAGTACCTGAAATTCGAGGAATACGTTCGGGATGAACAGGCCCTGCCAAGGGATGAAAAATTGGAAAAAGCCATTTACCGGGTTTCTGAAATACCCTTGTTTGACTAAGGTAACAGAATTGTTAGTTGGTTAGGGGAAAGTAGGGGGCGACGACTTGATATGCTTGCGACTCAGACTTAAGCTAGGTGAAGTCTGAGTCCCAATAATTATGTAAGCCGCGGTTTCAAAAGCTGCAAAAAGTATAATGTCTGTCTTGAAAACGGGACATTTCCGGCGGCAATGATGGTAAAAGAACTCAAACCGGATGTACTGGGCGGAAGAAAATAGGTCTACCTTCAAAGCCCTGTATTTGAGATAGATGAACAGGAAACGGAGCGCTTTGACCAGGGTTTCGAACGCCTGGCGAAAAAATACCGGCCTAGTCAGGAAGAATTCTTTATTCACAGCCATTCGATTATACAGTAAGGCGTGACACTAAGCAGGAGGTTGGGATCCATAAGTTTGTGGAAAACGCACATGTTATGTCTCTGACCCGGAAGGGAACCTGATTAAAATTGGTTCATTTAGCAAATAAAGCCTGGGCCACAGGAAACGTGCAAATTCTGCTTCTGACTAACTTCACACGTTCGGGGAATGGATCAAGGGTTTCAATTGCGTAAGGAAAGGGGAATGGGGAAAGGGAATGATTATAAGTGCAAACTCGGGAAGAGTGATTATCTCATAAACCCCCAATCCTGCCATTCCCAGAGGGTTTGATTGTGGTAAAACTGTTTGCGCAATGAGTATAGTACTCCGGTAGGCGGCCCCTCGGTTACCAGCAGCTCAAGCTTACCATCTTCATCCTGATCGATGACCTGCAGATCCAGGATGGGGTAAGCAATGGCCGAAGAGCACCAAACTGATTTCATCCTTCCTGATGTTAAGCGGTACATGAACAAATGATTGCCGTAATCATTATCCGGTCCCTCCAGCCACATGGGGCGTGAGGAGCCAAAACTGCCTCGTTTCCACAATACCATCAGGATTTCTTCCTGTCCGTCATGGTCGGCATCGGCCAAGAGCAGATGGGTTACCTTCCATTCAGCCGGTGATTCCCAAAGCAATTCATCGTCTTGGTAAACGTACACCCGGTGATGGTCTAATCTATATGTTTCTTCCTGTCCGTTGCCATCAGTATCAGCAGTAAAAGCAAACGGGAAAGAGGCTGCAGCCTTCCAGTAAATCAGCCCGGCCAAAAGCAGGACCATAACTGCAGCAACCGGAAAAACGGCCTTTTTTATTGATCTTCCCACTGCATGATCACCCGGCATTCACCAGTTTCTACCCGATACAAAGAGGTCCACGCTGGTAATTCTGGAGTCTGACGGTTCATCACCATCTCCCGCCATTTTTCATCAGTTAGTCGGTCCTGGGCCGGCCAGGGGAATTCATAATAGGAGAAAACTGCCCCTTTGGCAATGCGAAGTTTGCCTTCCACCGGTACGATTGCATAGATCTGATTGACAAAACCGATGGCTTCCTGCAGAACGGTATCAGGGGGAGCTGTGGCAACATCAGCTACCAGCATGGCCGGATTGTTGGTCAGCAGGTAGGAACGCCCGCCTTCCTGGCTCTGGTCCCGCAAGGCTTCCATCCAATAATGCTCTAATTGTCCGCCGAAACTTCTAATCAATTCGTATTCTGCCTCAGTTAAGGATTCATCACGCAGTTCCTTCTCTGAGATAATTTTCAGATCCAGGGCCAGTTGTTCCATGCGATCTAATGAATCCGCGTCCCGCTCATTTAATAGACCTCGGGCATCAAGACCATCCCTGGTCATGGCCGAAAGGGAGGCCAGGCGGGCATAAAGATGGGGATTGGGTTCCACATAACCACGGTCATCAATGTTTTCGTCGCCGCCGCCACCCATCTCGGCATAATTCTGTTTGGTGTATAAAAGGGTATCATGTTTCAGTTCAGTCCAGCTGCTAAGGAAGGTATTAAGCTCTTTTCTAGTCCAGGCCTGACCCCGCATAAAGGAAGGGTAACCTTCCGGAACGACCCGGGTCAAGGGCCTTAAAGAATTCATCCAGCTCCAATAAAGGCTTTGATGCCAGCTGTTTTCCGGCAGATCCCGCAGGTGCTGCTGCATTTTTTTCATATTATCAGGGTAGTTCTGGTAATCAAAATCACCGGAGTCTTTCAAAATCTTACTTGCTTCCTCAGACCCTAGCGCTGCCGGTATATCCAGACCTTTGGGGAGCATACGCCGCTGTCCCTTAAGGTCCTCGCCGACTTCCCGGTAGATCAGACGCTGGAAGATATCAGCATCAACCGTGTAACGCTGTCCCATGAAACGAAACCCGCTGATTTCATGTTCCCGGTCAGGTTGGATATTGGCATCGAAAATGGGAATGGAGTTGATGGCAGGGCCTTTTATTTTATGGGCCTTCTCTAAAAATAACTGCCATTTCTCCTCATCCTCGCTAATTATTTTTAGGGAGGGTTTTTGACCATAAACATTTTTTAAAACGGCATCATATTGTTCAAAACCCGGGTCATCACTTTGGCCGATAAAAAAGTCGGTGGTCTGGTAAATCTTATCCCAGGATGACAGGGCATCTTTTTCCGGCAAAGCCAGGGTGATAAGGACTGCCGAGCGGGTTTCATCCTCATCTTTAAGCCGGAAGGTCAGGCGTCCGTACCACATCATGGTTTGAAAATATTCCTTTAAGGCTTCGCTGTGGGTATAATGCCCTCGGGGAATATACTGGGTATAATCTTCTTTCAGTGATTCTATTATATCCGGGGCGCTGCCCAGGCTCATAACCGGTGAGACTGCAGTATCCCGCTGGGCTTTGATCAAATCCAGCTCTGCTTGTACTTCAGTTTTCACTTGAGCCGGGATTTCAAACGTGGGATCCAAAAGTTTGCTGCCCACGGCAAAAAAAGCTATATTTCTGAAAGCGGCATTTTCCCAGGAGGTGTTTTTCAAAGCCTGCCATTGCTTTTGCGACGCTTGGTGCATTCCAGTATTCAGTTTTTTTAACTCGGGGATCAACTTTTCTTGTTCTACAGTTTTGAGCAGGTGCTGAAAAAAGAGATGGTAATTATGCAGCATGGCATCGGTTGTTATCAGATTGGGTGTGTTGTTGTAACGATTTAATTCATAGGACAGGAAAAACTCCACACCAGGTTCCGGCAAGACCACAAAACCGTTTTCCACCAGACGCACCTTAGCATCCGGACTAAATTCAAAGCGATGGCTGTTTTCCACATTGCTCAGATCAGCTGCCGCCTGATAGGGTTTTAAACGAGGCTGTTCATTAACGGGAACTTCCTTATAATAGTTAGAAAAATCTGCCGCCAGGGCGATATTTCCCGGACTATCCGCTTTTTCGGCAGGATGGGTTCCTCCGCATCCTCCGGTGATACCTGCCAGCATTATTACTACCAGCACGAGACTGACTGTTCTCAATCTTCCAGTTTTCATCCCTTTAAACCTCCCCCAAATATAACCATTTAAGATACATACGCCATTTGTTCAGTTTACTTGCAAAGGAATTGATGACCGTTACACCGAGACGTTCTTTTTGTAACAAAGAAGGTTGGTTATAATTAAGGC
>LSQX01135176.1_pt1 | contig 15640 bp, 10 predicted proteins | sample 654561 | NCBI WGS metagenome assembly LSQX01 (sample SAMN04489861, study PRJNA283612) | anaerobic digester metagenome | isolation source: 4 biogas reactors fed with cattle manure at either 37C or 55C with and... | place: Denmark: Kongens Lyngby | collected 2014 | reverse complement strand
AAGTGAGTTTGCCCTGATGCTTCCGTATGAGCTAAAAGAAAAGGTATTAAATATCCGAATCTGGCAAAGAGGCGACGAGCGAGCGCCCCACAAGCCGTTACTGCTTCTTTACAGCCTTGCTCGTGTTGCCAGGGGCGAACCCAGGCGTGTCACCTATGAAAAAGCAGTAGATGACTTAAGAAAGCTGTTGAAAGAGTTCGGGCCGTACCGCAAGATGCACTATCCCAGCTATCCTTTTGTTAAGCTCTGCAACGACGGCGGTTTCTGGGAGATTGAAGGCAATCGGGACCTTAATACAACCCGGGATTGGTCGGATCGCGATCTAATCGAGAATAACACTTCCGGTGGGTTTACCGCTGAGGTATATGATTTGCTGAAAAAAGACAACAACCTTGTAAAAGAACTGGCCGGCCTTATACTTAATCAATACTTTCCTGGAACACTACACGAGGATATTTTGAGCCAAGTTGGACTTGACCTGGAAAGCGGCGTCAAAACAGCACGCAGCCCGGACTTTCGGAATAGGATTCTCCGTGCCTATGAGTATCAATGCGCTGTATGCGGCTTTAATGTCAGGCTGGGAGATACACTTGTAGCTGTGGAAGCGGCCCACATAAAATGGTACCAGTACGGAGGGCCGGATTGCGAAGAAAATGGCATTGCTCTCTGTTCTATGCATCATAAGCTTTTTGATAAAGGTGTATTTACCCTCGACAGATCCCTTGTTTTCTGGGTGGCGGAGGAGGCACACGGCACAACGGGTTTTGATGAATGGCTTATGCGCTACCATGGCCGGCCAATTCGCCAGCCCCAAAAGCCGAATTACTATCCCAACGAGGACTATATCAATTGGCACGTCCGTGAAGTATTCCGCGGCCCTTCACGGTATACTCCAGGTCTATAAATTGTCCCAGCAATAATAATACAATGAAAACTTTGTTTAAGTATAATACCTATAAATAAGGAATTAAACGGAGGTTGAGTAAATTGAGCTATCCCAAAATTTCTATTACGCCACATTTTCCAACTTATGAGCAAGTTCGCTTTTTATTGCCTGTTTTTAATGGTTTAAGAGATAGTGACATAAGGGAACTGATAAATACAATTGCCGAACAAACTGGAACGCCTCAAAATCCTGTAGATTGGTCCGATCCTGAAAAATGGATACCTGAGCGGCTAAATGGAAGGAATCTAGAATTAGCCAAAAAAATCTGGGATGAAAGTCATTTCAAAGTTAATCCACGTCATTTAAGTGGAATTTATTGGCTCATAATGCGCCACGAATTGGTTGCTAATGAAGGTGGTAGTTTTAGCGTAACTCAAAAGGGTAAGTTGTTTCTAGAAGGCAATAAAACAGTGATAAGAGATATGGATGAAATTGAAGGTGTTTCTTATTTACTATCGCTAATTGCTACTAAAACAAGAGCGCAAAGAAAGGATTTGCTTCCTGAATGGGCTGAATTCTTAAGAAAAAATACCAAGTATACTTCAATGTCAGCACTTAAAAGCACTTTATGGCAGCGTCTTCGGAATCTTGCAAGTCGAAAATTAATCATACGTGAAGGTGTTTACTACGTCATAACTAAACAGGGAATTGAGTATGTTAAGGATTCTGTTGATGCTGACCCTGGCAAAAAAGTATATCAATCTATCTCATTCTTTAATGAAAAACAAAAAGACAAACTAAGAACACTTTTAGAGAACATGGATCCGAGCCGCTTTGAACATCTGGTAAGAGATCTTCTTGAAGCTATGGGTTATGAAGATGTCACTGTTACCGGTCAATCTGGAGATAGAGGTGTTGATGTCGTAGCAAGGATACAGTTCGGCATTACAAATATAACAGAAGTTGTCCAGGTCAAAAGACACAAAGGGATTATTGGACGACAAATTGTTGATCAACTTAGAGGGGCTTTGCCTTACCATAAAGCAATAAGGGGCACGTTAATTACCTTAAGTGATTTCAGTAAAGGCTGCAAGGAAGCGGCCCTTTTCCCCGGGGCTGCACCAATTACTTTAATCAACGGAAATAAATTAATTGAACTATTGTTCGAGCATGAAGTAGGAATTAGAAAACAGTCAGTGACCTTGTATGAGGTTGATGAAGAATTTTTCAGTGAATCAGCTGAAGAAGATGAGATAGCTTCGAAACTTGAAAGCAATGCTGGTGAACTCTAAACAGGAGTGAACGATGGACCTGTCATACTATAATTCCAATAAATATTTAGATAAATGAAGAATCGACAGTGCTTGGATTATCCACAATAAGTAAATAACAATGTATGCCTTGGCAGTAATGTGTCAAAAAAAGGACCGGTAAATTGCCTTGTTTATAATTACATATATGGATGGTAATATTATTATGAGAGATGGGAATAATAAGATTATTATCACAGTTAAATAATAGGAGTTTGTTTTTATGGCTGGGTACTCAAAAATTTATTTAATTGGCGACGAAGGGGGATTCATGGGCTCAGACGGTATAAGCGCTGTTTACCTGCAAATATGGCAAGGTGAAGGGAACCGTCAGTGGTTAGAGCCTAAATATATCAGCGAAGATTTTTCACCCTTAGGGCAAATTAATGTTTTAATACCGGAAGGCCCTGATCATAAAAATGCTTTGATTGATGCCTGTATTGCTTTTGCTCCCAAACTATTCTCTACCTGCCCTACGTTGGCCATAGTATCTAAAAAGCTGGCTAATGTGGGAAGGCTGGACTTTGACTTGGAGAATGACAAAATCCCAAAAGAATGGAAGCAATTAAGAGAAGAGGCTAGGGTGACATTCGCCAAGTTAGCTATTTATGTAGCCAGCCTTGAACCTCTGAAAAGGTAATGAACTAACAAACCAAGTATCTAGGATTTCTACACCTCGCAGGTAAAGTAATTATCCCCGTAGAATTAGTAAATTATGATTTTTAAATGATGTTAAGTAATTTTCTGGTATATCACTAGTTAAATTGGTGATTTAAAGTAAATTAGAATACACAATTGATGAATTCGTTTATCATAAAGGCTCGAATAAAGCCTTGCAATAATTTTAGGGGGGTTAATTATATTGAAATCATTATTCGAATTATGCAAACCCAGGGATAGTGTTTTTGATGAAACTAAAAGAGATGATACCTTAGATTTAACTAATTTTGTAGACGGGAGAATTGACATAGAAAGATTTATTGAGGAAACTTATGTCACACAAGGCATGGAACAACTTATAGAATCAGCCTTTAAACGCTTTAGACGCAAGGGATCTTCCGGAATAATTAAACTGTCCCAGGCTATGGGCGGTGGGAAAACTCATTCGATGATCATTTTAGGTCTTATCGCCAGTCGTCCGGAATTAAGAAAAACAATCCTGGATGGAAGGTTTGACGACGAGCAGTTAGGTAAAATCAGAGTAGTAGCCTTTACAGGAAGAGAAAGTGATGTCCCTTATGGGATATGGGGAGCTATAGCCGATCAATTAGGTAAGAAAGAAGTATTCAATGCTTACTACAGACCGCCGCAGGCGCCCGGCCAGACGGCTTGGATAAACCTGCTAAAAGGAGAACCTCTCCTTATACTACTGGACGAACTCCCTCCTTATCTCGACTATGCCAGAGCGATTACTATAGGGAACTCCGATTTATCTTCCATAACTACAACAGCTCTATCCAATCTTTTTACGGCGATTAACAAAGAAGAACTTTCCAATGTCTGCCTTGTCATCTCTGATCTTAGGGCAGCATATGAAAAAGGCGGCGAGTTACTCCAGAGATCTTTTAGGGAATTGGAAAGTGAAATCAATCGATCTTCCATCAACATTGAGCCGGTAAGCTCAGTATCCGATGAGGTATATTCAGTGCTCAAGAAAAGGCTTTTCGATACGCTTCCGCCGGATGAGGAAATAATTAAAGTAGCCGACGGTTATAAAGAGGCAGTACATGAAGCAAAGCAGATGGGTTATACCAACAAGTCTCCCGAAGACATATTCGTAGGTGTTAGGGATTCATATCCCTTCCACCCCTCCATAAAGGATCTATATGCAAGGTTTAAAGAGAACCCGGGATTTCAGCAAACTCGGGGTTTGATCCGGGTGATGAGGCATATAGTCTTTCAACTATACAGCGGAAACGAGCCTAAGGCAAAAAACAAATATTTAATCGGCGTTCACGATTTCGATTTAAACGATCATGAGATGTTTTCGAAGATAAAGGAAATCAAATCCTCCCTTGAAAACGCAATTTCCCATGATATTGCCTCAAATGGCAAAGCAATCGCTGAATTGATAGATAAAAACTTTGATACTACCATTACTCAGGATTTAGCTAAGATCATACTGGTTTCTTCCCTGGCTGATATACCTAACGCTTTGCTGGGGCTTTCTCTGCCGGAACTTATCGGCTATATTTGCGAACCTGGAAGGGACATCTCCCAGGCGAAAGATAGGCTCGAAGATTTCAGAACACAGGCTTGGTATCTTTATGTAGACCGGGATGGGAAACTCCACTTCAGGCATGTCAAAAATATCAATGCTGAGATTAATTCCTTGAAGGACTCTTACGATAATGAAAGCGCCAAAAAACAGATCAGGGAATATATTGGGGGTATGTTCAAGCCCACGACTTATGGGGACTGCTACCAAAAGCATTTGGTTTTCCCCGGCATGGATGAAATTGAACTATCCCAGGATAAGGTAACGCTGGTTATTACAGAACCCTTCCCTCGTGGAGAAGGGTTGCATCCCGATTTACTGGAGTTTTTTGAACAAACTTCTTATAAAAACCGCATCCTGTTTTTAACTGGCCAGAGAAATACTATGGAAAACCTTCTCGAAAAGGCCAAGGAGTACCGTGCCGTAAAAACTATAGTCGACCGTATGGAGAACGAAGATAAAGTGACCCAAACCGATCCCCAGTATAAACAGGCGCAGGAAAAACTGGACAAAGCCAGGATCGCTTTTTTATCTGCTGCTAAGGAGACCTTCGTAACGCTGTTTTATCCAGTGAAAGATAACAAACTGAGATCGGCAAACTTTTTAATGGAGTTCACTGGAAACGCTTTTAACGGTGAAGAGCAAGTCAGAAAGGTGCTTATTGAGTGCAGGAAGTTGGAAGAGGATGTTTCAAGCGACATGTTCAGGCAAAAATGCGAACAAAGGCTTTTTACCCGCAAAGAAATGAAATGGGGCGAGATAAAAGAACGTGCCGCAACCAATACAGCATGGCAATGGCATCTACCTAGCGCTCTTGAGGATCTCAAAAACGACATGCTCAGGAAAGAAATCTGGCGGGATACAGGCGGTGGTTATATAGAAAAAGGTCCCTTTCCTAAAGAGACCGCGGTTCTGGTAAGAGAAACTTACAGGGACGAGAAAACAGGCGAAGCGACATTAAAGCTTGAGCCTATCCACGGCGACAAAATCTATTATGAAATCAATGCCACTGCTACTGAGGGATCGCTAGAGGTAACTGATTGGAATAATTTTAAAACCAAAGAGCTTCGTATTTCCTTCTTGTGCGCTGATAGCACAGGTGAAAACGAAACCGGTAAGCCGGTAGAGTGGACAAACAAGATAGAGCTGAAATATGAGTTTTATAGTAATAATGAAGGTAAAAGAATGATGAGGCTAGAGTCAGTTCCAACCGGGGTCGAGACACGCTATACTACTGATGGTTCGAGTCCTTTGGAAAATGGTGCCTTATATGAGGGAGATTTTGAAATTCCCGAGGGGACACAATTTGTTTTGGCAATAGGTTTTTCCAAAAAACATGATGTTTACTCTAACGAATTATCAGTAAGAGTACCTACTGGTAGGGGCCCTGGCGGGATAATCATTGATAAAAGCAAGCCACTGGTACTCTCAAAAAGGCAGCGTAGCGATGACAGCCAAAAAACCCATGAGCTCATTAATTCTTTAAAAAATCACGAGGTAACTATATCTGATATTGCTGCTGTAGTTTACCAGGGAAATGAAAGGTGGATAGAATTAACTACTGATCCTGAAACGCGTATTGATCCATCAACGTTAGAAGATCAGCTGGAGAAATTAAGGAACATTTTGACTGAAGAAGACAGCACTGGAGTAAGACTGGAGTTTGGGTATGCCTACTTTCCTACCGGACAACACTTCCTCAACTGGGTAGAAGATAACAGGCTTGATCTACAAAAGTTTAGCGAAAGTGAGGTGACCCAGTGATGGCAAGGAAAAGGGCTTTAGGATTCGGTTTTATACCTGAAGAAACAAATCATCATTTCCTGGTGTTAATACCGAAAGACAACAGCAGTGTAAAAGTATATGAACGTTTTGAGTGGGATGAGAATTTTGAAAATGAATCCTTAGAGGAAAGTCAACACAAAGTAAGCATTAGTAAACATAAATGGATACAGATCAAAGAGCCTTTACAAAAAGAATTTAATAAACGACTTAAAAAATATAACTTAAATATTGGTAGATGGAGTAATGGAAGAGTACCGGTAGACAGACTTTTAGGTAAAGAAATGGTTCTATTGATGTGGGCCATTGAGGATAGCGACCCTTCTGTAATCCCGGATGCAGTGAAAAACTGGCTGGGCTTGACCAAGGAAGAGCGCTGGTGGCTATTCACCATGACCAATGCTTCTACAGGGCATGCCTTCGATAAAAGAGGTTGGAGAAAGGCGGTTCGCTATGCTCTGACCGAAAACCCTGTGGATGAAAGAGGCGTACAAAGGAATTTAATTGAAGAATTGTTCAGGCAACACGTGCAACAAGAGGAGATCTTGAATGGATAACCAAAAGTCTTTTATTGAAGTACAATTTCCTGTGTCTAAAGTGTCAAAAGAAAGCTATAAAGAACGCATGGCAAACCTAGGGCAGACCCTTACCGGCCTTGGCAAATGGTGGGGGCGTAAGCCTCTTATTATGGTTAGAGCCGCTTTGCTGGGGTTGCTCATGCCAGCCAGCAATGATTCCAAAAAGGACATGGAGACATTTCTAAAGATCCTTATCATGGACGATGAGGGTTTGTGGTTAAGGAAAAACAGAGCTATTCCTGTTGCAAGAGTATACGAGCTTGTTTCTCCCGAAAAGAAACAAAAATATTTTGTAATAGAGCGAGATGGGAAAATTAGATATAACAAGGGTGTTAAGCAGGGAAAAAAGATAGAACTACAAAAACAGGCTTTCACGAAAATGTCTTATGACGAAAAATTGAAATATTGTGTAAGGCCTGAGCACATTAACGACACCAGTGTTCTTGACTGGGAGGCTATTAATTCTCACCTGGGAACCAACGCAAGCAATATACAGGAGCTGTTTCGAGAGCTGGGAAAGAAAAGGTTTGGTCATGTCCCTACTGTCGGTGATTGCTTTTGCGGTGGAGGCAATATTCCTTTCGAGGCTGCCAGGTTGGGCCTTAACGTATATGCCTCAGAATTAAACCCCATTGCAGTTCTTTTAACCTGGGCATCTCTTTATATTTTAAGCGGCAGCGAAGAAGAAATCAACAAACTTAAGGCTTTTCAAAAAAAGGTTTATGATCTGGTAGATAAACAGATTACCGAGTGGGGTATTGAACACAACGAAAAGGGATGGCGCGCGGATTCTTACCTTTATTGTTTTGAAACTAAATGCCCTGAATGTGGATATAAAGTCCCTTTGGCGCCGTCATGGGTGATAGGCAAGGGAACTAAAACCGTGGCTATCTTAAAAAAAGATGAACAAAGTAAACGATTTGATATTTTAATTAAGTCTGGGGTAAAGGACGATGCTATAAAAAATGCAGAAGCATCAGGGACGATAAAAGATGATTCCTTACATTGCCCGGCGTGTGCTCAAAAAACTCCTATTTCAGTTATCAGAGGCGATAGAAAAGACTCAGTAGGAAATATGTTATATGGCTTGAGAAAATGGGAAGCAGATGAATTTGTCTCCCGGCCTGAAGATGTATTTCAGGAACGTTTGTATTGCATTCGTTATACAAGAGAAATAGATGAAAATGGAAAGAAGAAAATAATCCGCCATTATGTAACCCCTAGTGAAAGAGATTTGGAAAGAGAAAAGAAAGTAGTGGAACTTCTTAAGGAGAGGTTTAAGGATTGGCAGCAAAGAGGATTTATTCCTAGTGCTAGAATAGAAGAAGGTTATAATACCAGCCAGGTTATAAGGGAACAAGGCTGGTCTTATTGGCATCAGTTATTTAATCCCAGGCAACTACTTTGTACAGGACTATTAATTAAGTTTGTTAATAAATATTCTTTAAGTAAAAGGGAAAAGGTTTTTGGTTTGTTAGGAATCAATAAGTGTTGTGACTGGAATTCAAGGTTGTCCAGATGGAATGCTGGGTGGGAAAAGACAGAACAAGTATATTATAATCAAGCACTTAACACATTTTTTAATTATGGGACAAGAGGCTTAGCGTTTTTAAAACATAATTGGTTTATTGAAATCAAAAGGTTATTAATATTAGATAACATAGAAAAAAGAGTAAAATTAATTGACGGTAGGAAAGCTAATTATAAATCAGATATATGGATAACAGATCCACCTTACGCTGATGCAATAAACTATCACGAACTTTCAGAGTTTTTCCTTGCCTGGGATAAAAGAATTATAAAAACTGTTTTCCCAAATTGGTATACAGACAGTAAAAGAGCTTTAGCTGTGAAGGGAACAGGTTATGATTTTAACAGCAGTATGGTGGAAATATATAGGAATTTAACCAATCATATGCCCGATAATGGTATGCAAATAGTTATGTTTACCCATCAAAACGTTAAAGTATGGGCAGAACTTGCATTAATTCTATGGTCGGCTAACCTTAGAGTAACCGCAGCCTGGAATATTGCAACCGAAACAGAATCTGGAGGGTTAAAAGCAGGTAATTACGTTAAAGGAACGGTACTTCTTGTATTACGTAAGCAAACTTCTGAGAAAACTGTCTTTGAGGATGAGCTATACCCCGAAATAGAGGAAGAAGTTAAACAACAAATTGACAATATGAGAAAACTAGATGACAGGGAAGATCCTAACTTTAACGATGCAGACTACCTGCTTGCAGCTTATGCCTCTTCTTTGAAAGTGCTCACCTCCTATAAAAATATCGAAGGAATTAACGTTCAGCATGAGCTATCAAAAGATAGAGGAAAAAGTAGTGAACCTTCACCAGTCGAAAAATTGATCCATTCTGCTGTAAAGATTGCCTATGATTACCTTATTCCAAAGGGCTTCGACTCATTTATCTGGAGAACGTTTGCCCCATTTGAAAGATTTTTTATCAAAGGTTTGGAGATGGAGAAGCAGGGAAGTACACAACTGAGCATTTTTCAAGAGCTTGCCCGTGGTTACGGCGTAAATAACTATAAAGAGATGCTTGCTAATACAAAAGCCAATAAAGCACGCCTTAAAACTGCCAGTGAATTTAAAATGAGCGGTATGCAAAGTGATGAATTTAAGGCTTCTGCGGTTCGCAATGCTCTAGCTGCAATATACCGGGCTAGAAAAGAAGAAAAGGCAGAGACCGGCAGGAACTGGCTTCGGAACGAACTCGAGGGATATTGGGAGAAAAGAGAACATCTGGTAGAAATATTGGGTTTTCTTTCTGAGCTTCAACATCATGATCACATGATTCACTGGAAAGAAGACGCTAGGTATGCCCGGATTATTAGGGAGTTAGTAAGAAACGATGGTTACTGAAGAAGGGGCATAATATGGTTTACCGTTACTCTTCGAGAAGGGAAAAACTAGAGTATTCTTTTTTAAACAGGCGGCTTAAAGGAGCCAAGCAGTACGACCGTATTGCCGGTTACTTTAGTTCGTCTATACTGGAAGTGGCCGGAGAAGTGCTTGAAGAAATGGACGGCCCGATCAGGGTAGTTTGCAATTCTCATCTGGATCTAGAAGATGTGAAGACGGCGCAGCAGGCTAAGAACGAAATACGCAGAGAATGGTGCAGCTCCCAGCCCGAGCTTCTTGGAGCACCGGAACGCTTTAGCAAACTATATGGGCTTCTTAAAAGCGGCAAGATGCAGGTCAAAGTGGTCCCCGATGAGAAATTCGGATTAATACACGGGAAAGCCGGTGTCATAACCCTTCAAGACAGTACAAAAACATCTTTTATCGGCAGTACCAATGAAACTCTCGCAGGATGGAAACTTAATTACGAAATTCTCTGGGAAGACAGTTCTGAAGATGCGGTAAATTGGGTGCAGGAGGAATTCGACGCTCTTTGGAATGACCCGATGAGTATCCCCCTCCCCGAGTTTGTAATTAATGATATCAATAGGATATCCCAAAGGCAGGTGCTCCGCTCCATAGATGACTGGGTTAAAGATCCTGATGCGCCGCCAACTGTTATCGAGACCCCCATATACCGCCAGGAATATGGTCTTTGGGAGCACCAGAAATATTTTGTCCACCTGGCATTTAAGGAACATTTGAAACACAATGCACGATTCATCCTTGCTGATCAGGTGGGCCTTGGTAAAACCATCCAGCTTGCTCTATCTGCCCAACTTATGGCTCTTTACGGGGATAAGCCAATACTTATTTTAGTTCCGAAAACTCTGATTTGGCAGTGGCAGGATGAATTAATTAACATGCTTGATCTTCCTTCAGCGGTGTGGATAGGGAAAGAATGGATTGATGAAAACGGTATCAGGTACCCAGGGATTGACGAGGAACACATAAGAAAATGCCCCAGGCGCATTGGAATAGTCTCTCAGGGCTTGATTACCGCTAAATCTCCGGTAGTCGAACACTTAAAAAAGCTAAGATATGAATGCGTAATAGTAGACGAAGCTCACAAGGCGAGGCGCAAGAAGCTTACCCCAGGCGAAGAAAGTAAAAAACCAGACCCCAATAATTTAATGGAATTTCTGATGGAGATTTCTTCAAGAACCAAAAGCATGCTGCTGGCCACTGCTACGCCAGTACAGCTCAACCCCATCGAAGCTTGGGACTTGCTTAACATTTTATCGCAGGGCAGCGATCATGTAATGGGGAACAAATACAGCCGGTGGAGAAGAAATCCCGCTAAAGCACTTGCCTTGGCAATGGGGAGGGAGATTATTAAAGACTTTAACATAGAGACATGGGACTGGATGCGCAACCCATTCCCGCCTGCAGAGGAAAATGAACGGACTTACGGGGTTATTAGAAAGCGCCTGCGAGTTCCACCGGATGAGTTTATTATTTCTCCCGAAGCTTATCAAACCCTATCTTCTCCTGATCGACAAAGGTGCGAGAGAATAGTTAAGAGCGAAAGGTTCTTTATAAACCACAACCCATTTATACGGCATATTGTTAGAAGAACCAGGAATTATCTCGAAAACACAATTGATCCTGAAACCAATGAACCCTACATGAAAAAAATAGAGGTTAAACTATTTGGCGAAAGGGACGAGGAAATTATTGACCTCCCCCCCTATCTCCGAAAAGCATACGAGCACGCCGAAGAGTTTTGTAGGCTACTGAAGACCCGTGCTCCTGCAAGCGGTTTTATCAGGACTTTGCTGTTAAGGCGAGTAGGAAGTACAATCATAGCCGGGAAAAATACTGCTAAAATGATGCTTCATGAATGGGGGCGCCTGGCTGAAGAAGTAGAGCAAGAAGACGAAACAAGCAGAGAAGAGATTGAAAGCACTATAAAAGATTTGACCAAGGAAGAAAGACATCTTCTGGAAAGCTTTATTAAAGCCCTTGAAGCCAGCAAGGAAAAAGACCCCAAATATCAGAAGGTATATCATTTATTGGTTGACAAGCAGTGGATGAAAAGGGGTTGTATCGTCTTTTCTCAGTACTACGATTCAGTTTACTGGGTGGCAGAGAACCTTTCAAAAGATCTACCCAAGGAAAGTATTGGGGTTTATGCAGGTGGAGAAAAGTCTGGTGTGATGATTGAGGGAGTTTTTTCACGAAAATCAAGAGAAGAAATAAAAAAAATGGTCAGGAGCAAGGAAATCAAAATACTTCTGGGCACGGATGCAGCAAGTGAAGGTCTTAACCTGCAGACTCTAGGCTCACTCATTAATCTCGACTTGCCCTGGAACCCTACAAGACTGGAACAAAGGAAAGGAAGGATTCAGAGGTCAGGGCAAATTTATGAGGAAATCTGGATTTATAATATGCGCTACAGGGATTCGGTTGAAGACAGAGTGCACGAGTTGTTATCCGAACGTTTCGAAGACATCAGGGATATGTTTGGGCAAATTCCCGACGTTCTGGAGGACGTTTGGGTTTACGTAGCTCTAAACGAAATTGAAGAAGCTAAAAAGAAGATCAACGAAGTGCCTAAAAAACACCCCTTTGATATTAGATATCAGGAAAAAGTTGAAAAAGTAGATTGGGAAAACTGTGTAAAGGTTTTAGATTCTGTTGAGAGAAAAAGGCATTTAATGCGTGGTTGGAAGTCAAACGATAAATAATATATTGAGGTTAGCCCGGCTTGGTGAACACCTTTATTATTATGGATTACCAGATTTCAATATTTTAACTATGTTTACCTAGATAGTTATGAGGATGTTTAACAATGAGAGATATCTTGTTAGAATGTCTCAAACGAATTCAAACTGAAATTAGAAACTTGGAACAGCAACTAGTTGCTATTGAGCCTAAAGATTATTTAAAAGGTAATTTACTTATCACTGCTGCAAAACGTGTTGAAAAAAGTGATGAATTTGCAAAACTTGTTAAGTTTTGTGCAGGTGTCTCAGGAAAATCTCCTTCCCACCTAGAGGGCCCATTGTCCTTGTTTTTAAAGCAAAGTGGTGCTTACCTAAAATATAACATAACTGATGCATCCCTTGTTGACATACTCTTAGAAAATCTTCATGAGCTTCTTATTCCGACAAGCGATGTTAGCGTAACTTACTTACTCAGTCTACCTTGGGTCGACGCCTCAGATGTACCTGTACCGGTTAAATTTGGAAATTATTGGGTAAGTAAATTATCTGAAGAAGATCTAGAAAATATCCTAAACAATCAAGTTAGGGAAGTTTTTTTCCCGTATAGTTCGATTGATAGAGAAACATTATTTTTATTATCACAAGAATGTTGGCTGGAAGTTAATGATTTTGAACCACCTCCCGATATCGATAGTTTTACTATAGATTTCTCCTCGCTGTTTGGGAGGATCACTTATACGAATCTACCATCTATAGTTGAAAGAGCCTTAGGTTGTCTAATACTTTTGGATTGGCACCTACATAACGATAGCTATAATGATACTTGGTGGACTGGGTTGCCTCTAGGAACTCTAATCAAGATTTCTGACAATTGGTTTGAGCCTCCAGTCAAACCTATAATTAATATTATGGCTTATGATTTTGTTGAAAAAGACCTTCCAGCACTTCTTTTAGAGCAATATACATGTTCTGATTTAACTTACCTAAATGAACTTGAAAACAAGCTACAAGAGCTCGAAGGGTCTGAAAAAACATCTTTCGTGGTGCGTCATGTCTTGCGCTATTTACTGCGGGCTGCTATTAGGGAAGTGGATGGTCCAGGTAAAGCTGTCCAATTTATTGATCATGTTTTGTGCTTAGAAGCTCTTTTGGGGGATGATAAACCAGGCATGTCAGGTCGACTGGCACAAAGAATTGGCACGCTTATAGATCGGAGAAAGTGCAAGGTAGTTGAGAGATATTTTAAGCGAATATATAAATATAGATCAAAGTTACTTCATGGAACAATAATTGATTCAATTGAACCTGAGTTGTCTTGGTTAGCCCGTAGATTGGCATGGAAAGCAATTATTAGAGCTGTAGATGTGTTATATCATTATAAAGTAAAAGGTTATAATCTATCACAAGAGGAATTTATTCACATCCTCGATGCTTTAAAAACTGAACGGGAACCTGTTGAGATAGGTAACATATTACAGTTATGGCCTGATAATGATAATTAAATTTAAAGACACATTTAAAAAGCAGTTAAGGTAACATAAAATTTCTCAAAATGTATTTCTTGGTTCCAAAAAGATTTTTGTTTGTTTTAGGCATGAAAGGAGGCAACTATTGTGAACAGTAGGACCATTACAGTGCGGGGCAGTGCCAGGGTATCGGCGGCGCCTGACTGGGTGGTTATTTCTTTTACCATAAACAGCGAGCATTATGATTATGGCCAATGCATGGAACAGATGGCGGTGCAGACGGAAAGCCTGCAGAAGGACCTGGCCGCGGTGGGGCTTGAGCGGGACAGCCTGAAAACCGTTGATTTTGACATTGATACTCATTTTGAAAGGGTAAATGNNATGTTTTTAGAGGGTATAAGGCGGTCCATCATTTAAAGGTTGAATTTCCCTTTGAGAAGGATTATTTAAATAAAGTGCTGCGTGCCCTGAGCCGCACCCAGTCGCAGGCTTCTTTTTCAGTCTCCTTCCAGCTTAAAGATCCGGAGCCTTTGCGGCATAAGGCCATAGCTGAAGCGGTTAAAAACGCTAAAATCAAAGCGCAGGTGCTAGCCGAAGCAGCCGGCGTCATGGTTGGCGAGCTTGTGCACATAGATTATAGCTGGTCTGAAATACGATTTCATTCAAGCTTGGAATATGGCACGGTAGAAGATTCGATGGCAAGCCCCGGCTATGATTTCACACCGGAGGATGTAAATATCTCGGAATCGGTTACGGTAATATGGGCCATTGATGATTGATAAGGAGGTTGCCATGACCGAACTCATTGTCGCCCTGGATATACATAAGCAAGAAGAGGCCAAGACCTGGGTTAAAGAGTTGGAGCAGGTAGAATTCTTCAAGGTGGGCATGGAGCTTTTTACTGCCGCCGGCCCTGCCATGGTCAGCTGGCTCAAGGAGCAGGGGAAGAAGGTCTTTTTGGACTTGAAGTATCATGACATCCCCAACACCGCAGGGCGGGCGGTGGCGGCGGCCAGCCGAATGGGAGTGGATTTATGCACCATCCATGCTGCCGGCGGCCTGGAGATGCTCAAGGCCTGCCGGGAGCAATGCGGCGAAATGCGGCTCCTGGCGGTGACCGTTCTGACCAGCCTTGACCAGGACAGCCTGGGTCGCATTGGGGTAAACCGGCCGGTGGCTGACCAGGTGGCGGCCCTGGCACAGCTGGCCTTCGAGACTGGAATCCACGGTGTTGTTTGCGCGCCTACCGAGCTCCCGCTTTTATCCCAATTCCCCCGGGATTTTCTGCGGGTAACCCCGGGCATTCGCCCTGCCGGCAGCGCCGCGGGCGACCAGAAGCGGATCATGACTCCCGCCGAGGCCTCTCGGGCCGGAGCGAGCCATATCGTGGTGGGCCGTCCCATCACCCAGGCACCGGATCCTGCAGCGGCGGCAGAAAAAATCCTCGCCGAGTTGAGGGAAGCGTAGCCTAGCAGGGGGGGCTTGAATGTATAGGGAAAATGATTTTGATAAGTACCTGGATTCCGTGTGAGCAATGTGGTCTCATCACAAGGACAAACTGCCTTGTTAACAATTACCTGCCTCACCGTTTTAAAAAAGACCGCATTCCCGCTTCTCACTTTGCTATAATAGGGAAAGGTTGCGGGCTTTTTTATGCGTAAGCAAGAACCGGGAAGATAAAAAATCTTCCCGGGGGATTTGCAATAGACAAAAGAGCCTCACCCGACAAAGATGATATTTATTTCCACATGTTGGGGAATAATCTATTGCATGGATAAAGCATGGAGGGAGCTACGCTGCAGAGGCTGCCG
>LSQX01137407.1_pt3 | contig 15642 bp, 16 predicted proteins | sample 654561 | NCBI WGS metagenome assembly LSQX01 (sample SAMN04489861, study PRJNA283612) | anaerobic digester metagenome | isolation source: 4 biogas reactors fed with cattle manure at either 37C or 55C with and... | place: Denmark: Kongens Lyngby | collected 2014 | reverse complement strand
GGTTCGAATCCGGGAGGCGGGATCTCCCCCAAACATAGAGTGCCCAGGTAGTGTAGTGGCCTATCATGACGGCCTGTCACGCCGTCGACACGGATTCGAATTCCGTCCTGGGCGTCACTTTCTTTTACCTCTCTTCTGTCAGCGAAGCAGATCTGTCCTCCCGATAAAACAGACGCCATCCTCCCGGGATATATCAGACCCCCCTTTAACCTGCCGTTAATCCGTAGCGCCAGTAACCCGGTGGAGACCGATATTCAAAAGAGGTATATAGTATGATTTATTTTTCATCTCCAGATAAAATATATATATCTTGATGCAGTATCCGGTGCCATGCACGTTCCAGGAAAATGGATTGAAGGCGACACCCTGTTTAATTCTCTGGGAACGCTCATCCTCGGGATAGGCCTCTTTGTTTCGGCAAGTCTGGTCATATATGCTTCCAGATATCTGACGTGACGACAGAAAGGGGCTGCTGATATTTTGCACCTGCAACACGTTCGGCAGCCCTAAGAACTTATTACGTAGCCGCCTCAACGTGTGATGTAAGCCCCGGGTATACACCGCGGGAGTGACAGAACCATGACGGACAGTATACTTCCTGAACCAGAAGACAGCCGTTTGAATATACAGACCTTGATAAACCGCCTCTCCAATCAGGATAAGACTGTGCGGGCGGAGGCGATGTGCGGTCTCGTGGCGATTGGAAAACCCGCTGTGCCTGCCTGCATCGCCCTGTTACGGAACGGTGACTGGAAGGTGCGCTATCGTGCGGCCGAGGCTCTCGGGCTGCTCGGTGACGGCGAGGCGTATGCACCCCTCATCGCCGCGCTCGACGATGAGAAGGATCACGTCCGCTACATGGCAGCGAAGGGGCTCGGGCAGCTTGGCGACCCCCGGGCGGTTGAACATCTGGGGCGTATGCGAAGTGATGAGAACGAGTTCGCCCGGCGGAGCGCAGCCAGATCGCTCGGTGCGATCGGCGGAGAGGACGCAATCGTGGCGCTCCGTGAGGCTCTTGCGGATGAGGCGGTGGATGGCGTCCGCGTGGCGATCCGTGAGGCGCTCAGCGGTCTCGGGGCGGACGGGAAATGATCCCTCTATAGTCCTTTCTCCACCCCGACAAAAACCCTGGAACTATCCCCATCCGATGGCACTCACACTCCAGAGATAGTTGCACATTCTGTAAGTATGGCCTTCAGGGCCGAGACGCATCCGTTCAAGCCCGCGGCAAAAGAGGGTGAGGATCAGGACCCGGCGGTCTCGCCCTGTGCAATCTTCTTCCGGCAGACAGCATCGATCACGCCGTGCTGCACGTTATAGAAGCTGTGCAGTATATCGATCTCGCAACCGAGATCGATGATCTGCTCCTCCTTGCCGCCGGTGCAGAGGATCACGGAGTTTTCCTGGAACGTGACGTAAGGGGCGCCATCCGGCCGGCCGTCCGCCGTCGCAGTGATGTAGATGCAATCGTCCCCCTCAACCACCTCCACGCTGGACGCTCCCTCCTCACCTTCGGTAAGTTCAGGACAGGGAGCCTCACCTGGTATTCCACTGATGATGGTGAACCCGATGAATTTCGGGTCACAGGGAGCCATCTCGCTTAAGATCTCCTCCATCAACCGCGCGATGTCTCGAAATATCTCGTCGTATGGGTTATTCGCCATGTGTACCACGTATCCGGTATCGGTCATTGATTCGCTCGACAACCCCGGTTTCTACGAGGTTGTCCAGTCTCTGTTTCAGCTCATCCGTGGACAGGCTGCTCACTTCTTCGAGCTCTATAAGGCTCAGGTCAGCATGCGAGAGGACGAGGACGATCTCGATGTCCCCCTCGTCGGTGACGAACCCTTCTCGCATACGCATGATCTCAGCAAATCTCGATTCGATCTCCCGCTCCAGTTGTTCGAGGTTATCCAGAAGTTCGTCGCGAGCTCGAACCATCCTCCTGAAGACCTCAAGGTTTCGTGCAAAGCGTGTTCTCTGGTTCTCTTCGATGGAGGGGAGCGTAACCCCGTCCTGCTTTTGCAGGCTTACGATGACATTGATATCATGCGAAAGATAGTAATACTTTCGCCTGCGTTCGTCCTGGTAAGATACAAGGAGCTGCTCACGCTCCATCAACTGCAGGTGCTCTATCACCGCTTTCGGACTGAGCACCAGGCGCTCAGAGATCTCGGTCACAAAACACGGTTTCTGTCTCAACAGTGCTATTATTCGCCGTCGGCTCCGATTCCCCAGGATGTCGAGGAGGCGGGAAACCTCACTGCTATCGAGCATGTTTACTAAATGTTAGTGGGTTCACAATAAAAAGATATCACTCGAAGAGGCGGTAATTTGGTGCCTCGTCGGTGATCATGATGTTGTGCGGATGGCTCTCGCCGTACCCTGCGGATGTGATCCGGAGGAATTTGCCGTTCTTCTGCAGATCCGCTACCGTCTTTGAGCCGGTGTAACCCATCGCAGACTTCAGGCCGCCGACGAGCTGGTAGATGACGTCCGCGACCCGCCCAACGTAAGGCGTGACCCCTTCGATGCCTTCGGGAACGAACTTGGTCTGCCCTATCCCCTTCTGGAAGTAGCGGTCGCTCGACAATCCGCTGCTCATGACGCCGAGCGATCCCATCCCGCGGTACTGCTTGTAGCGCCGGCCCTTGATCGTCGTGACCCTCCCGGGCGCCTCGTCGGTGCCGGCAAAGAGGCTGCCGGCCATGATAGAGTCCGCGCCCGCGGCGATCGCCTTCGCGATGTCCCCCGAGTAGCGGATACCGCCGTCGGCGATCACCGGCACCCCGGCCTCGTGCGCCACTTCAGCGACGTTTGCGATCGCAGAGACCTGCGGCACACCCACGCCCGCGACGATCCGGGTCGTGCAGATGGAGCCCGGCCCGATGCCCACCTTCAACCCGTCCACCGTCCCGGCAAGGGTCGAGGCCGCCTGCTTCGTCGCGATGTTTCCCGCCACCACGTCGATGGCGACGCTTCCCTTGATCTCCTTGACCGCTTTTACGACATTCATGTTGTGGCCATGGGCGCAGTCCACCACCACGGCGTCGACCCCGGCCTCGACGAGTATCATCGCCCGGTTGAAGTCGAAGGGGCCCACCGCGGCGGCGACCCGGAGTTTTCCGTTTGCATCGCGGTTCGCGTGGGGGTACTGGCGTTTCTCGAGGATGTCCCGCATCGTGATGATGCCGACCAGGCGCCCATCGGCGTCCACGACCGGGAGGCGCTCGACCTTGTTCGCATACATCGTCTCGAGCGCGTTCTCCGCCGTGATGTCTTCGGTGGCCGTGATCAGCTTCTTCGTCATGTAGTCGGTTATCTTCGCCTCACCGCGTTTCGGGAGGATCGCCCTGATGTCTCTCCGACTGACGATGCCGATCACCATCTCGTTCTCGATGACGGGCACGCCGCCGATACCATACTGCCGCATGATCCGTTCCACGTCGGTGACCGTGGATTCGGGATCGACCGCCACGACCTCACGCTCGATCAGGTCCTCGGCCTGCTTGACGATCCTGACCTCGGCGGCCTCGTCTTCAGCGGTCATGTTCCGGTGGATGACACCGATGCCGCCTTCGCGGGCCATGGTTATCGCCATCACCGACTCGGTCACGGTATCCATGGCGGCACTCACGAGAGGGATAGTCAGGTGAATATTTCGCGAGAACCGCGACCTGACATCGGCATCGGCAGGCTCCACCCATGATTCGGCGGGCTCAAGGAGCACGTCGTCAAACGTAAATGTTGTTTCCATCTGCATCTTCTCGGTGTACATACATCACCTGAGCATCATCATTGCTTTCTCTACCAGTTCCGCCCTGACCGCCATCGAGCGATCGCCTCCGCAGACCATCCCCCGGACACCGATGATCTCGGGGTCGATCCTCTTCAAGGCATCGAGATCCTCGAACTTCAACGACCCGGCAAGGGCAGTCTGAAGTCCCAGATCCTGGTTCTGCGCGGTGAACCGGGTCAACGTCTCCACATCCATGAACTCAAAGAGACTCTTCCCGTCTTTAATACCGGTGTCGATCATGGCGACATCGGCTCCGGCGTCCGCGACCAGCGAACTGATCGCGAACGGCGAGATCGTGCCCATCCTCGCAAAATCAGCGTAAGCCGCGATGACGACGTATTTCTCAGGAAAATCCCGCTTTACCGCTGTTGTCACCGCTTCGATGACCTCGCGGGCGTGGTCTTCCCCGTCGAACATCAGGCCGACTTTGATATAATCGGCACCTGCGTGCGCGGCCCCATATGCAGAAAGAGCTGCGGTTCCCGGTTTGTACTCATTGTCCCCGATTGCAGCGCTGACAGGTTTTTTGCCGGCGACCTCCTTGATCCCCTGGATGATCCAGGGGAAATTTGCGCCCAGCGACCCTTCTGAGGGTTTTTTCACGTCGATGATGTCAGCGGAAAGCGAGCTCCGTGCTTCCTCAATGCTGCTTGGACTGACGAGTAATTGCATAGAAATTAATGATCCTTCACCCTAATAGTGATTACGTTGAAGACATGGAACTGATTCTTGCAGTCGATTTAGCAGGTGGTCTCGTTGTGCATGGGAAGTCAGGAGACCGCGCCGGCTACCGGCCGCTCTCCTGGGGAATTTCCCCTTCCGCCGAACCGGAAGCCTACCTATCCACTCTTGCGCCCCGGTATCTCTACATCGCCGACCTCGATAGTCTCGAGGGCAGGACGCCGCAGGACGACCTCGTCCGGCGCTGTGCCACGATGGTCGAACGGTGCTACCTCGACCGGGGTTGCCGGTCGCCTGCCGACTGCACGGCGGTCGAAGGGGTGACGCCGATCGTCGGCACCGAGACTGCGGCAACGGCGATTGAGGATCTCGCAGCCTACCGGGTCGGCTACCTCAGCATCGACATCAAAGGCGGCCGGGTGCTCCCCTGGGGCATCAAGCCTTCGGAGATGCTGGCACAGGCATCGGCGTTCTCGTTTGAGGGGTGTATCATCCTCAATATCAGTGACGTGGGGACGGAGCGCGGCCTTCTCCGGGAAGACCTCGAAGAGATGAGGGCATGCTATCCCGGCCGCCTCCTCTACGGGGGCGGGGTCGCCGGGGTGGACGATATCCACCTCCTCGCCGACACCGGGTTTGACGGGGCGATCATAGCAACAGCCGTTCACCGCGGCACGGTGCCGATCGAGTGGCTCCGGAGGGGCTCCCCGTGCTGATCACCATCGAAGGGATCGACGGGAGCGGCAAGAGCACGCTTCTCGTCCATCTCCGCGAGCTGCTCGCCGACCTCGACCCCCTCTTCACCCGCGAGCCCGGCGCCACCTGGGTCGGCGAATCGGTGCGGCGGGCGATCGCTGAACGGATGGATCCGGTCACCGAGGCGCTGCTCTTCTGCGCCGACCACGCCGCGCACATCGATACGCTCATCCGCCCCGCCCTCGATGAGGGAAGACTCATCATCTCCGACCGTTACGCCGACTCGCGGTTCGCCTACCAGCCGGTCGTCCTCGACGGCGTCCTCCCCGATCCGCTCTCCTGGCTCCGCCGGATCCATGAGGGATGGTCTATCCTGCCCGGCCGGACGTTCCTCCTGGTGCTCCCCGTCGAAGACGCCGTCTCACGGCTTGGTCCGGAGAAAAAGAGAGAGTACTTCGAGAACGCCGCAATCTTGTCGCGGGTGCAGGAGAACTACCTGGACCTTGCAGCGGCCGACCCGTCACGGTTCGTCATCGTCGACGCTCTCCTTCCAGAAGAAGAGGTCGCCCGGTTCATCGCGGACGAGATCAGGACGAGTGTCCGATCGTCACGACGACGTCCCCGAGCGTGAGGACATCCACCTCTTCTCCCGCCACCTGGTAGGCAACCTTCGGTGTGAAGGAACCGGGGGGCACCGCGATCTCTTCGCCGTCGACGGTGACAGCCGCGGGCGGGTTCTTGAGCAGTTCCGGCGGGAGTGCCTCCACAGCCTGCATGAATCCCCGTGCCTGCTTCCTGAGCGCCGGCCCGATCACCGCCATGTTGAAGTCCACGCCGCTCACGACCTCCTCAAGTTCGGGTGTGCCGGTGGACCAGTGGGCGTCGGCGTTGAGCGCCCGCCCGGCATCGCCGGCATCGTCGACCGACTCAGACGTGTAGATGATGACGTGGCCGAGCGGAGCGTTCAGCGCCATGCCTTTATCGTGCTTGTAGCGCCGGAGTTCCGCGACCGTCTTCACCAGGAGATCGCCATGGCGCCGCGCCTCGTCGTCGGTGTATGAGAGATCCGGCCAGGCCACTTTGTGCACACTTCTCCCGGCGAGGTTGTGGTAGCACTCTTCTGCAAAGTACGGGATGATCGGGGCAAGCAGGCGGCAGAGGGTATCCATCGTCGTCCGGAGCACACTGCAGGCGCTTGCCCTGCTGCTGTCGTCCGCATACAACCGCCCCTTCACGATCTCGATGTAGTCGTCGGCAAGCGTGTTCCAGGCAAACTCCCGGATCGCACGAAGCGCACGGTCAAACTGGTAGCCCTCCATCGCGGCGGTGACCTCCGCGACGGTCTCGGAGAGCCGGACAAGCAGCCAGCGGTCGATGAGCTCCGTCACCGGCGCCGTACTCTCCGTTCCGGAGTCCAGATGCCCCATGACAAACCGGAAGATGTTCCAGAGTTTGGTCTGGAACCGGGACGCGGCGACGACATCGTTCCAGTTGAACATGATGTCCGAACCGATCGTAGCCCCCCCGGCACCCCACTGCCGGAGCGCATCCGCGCCATACTGCACGACGATCTCTTCGGGAGAGATGATGTTGCTCCGGCTCTTGCTCATCTTGAACCCGTCCTCCCCGAGCACCATGCCGTTCACCAGGATCTCATCCCAGGGGTGGCCGCCGATCAGCGCCTTCGCCCGGAGGATGGTGTAGAACGCCCACGTCCGTATGATGTCGTGGCCCTGAGGGCGGAGCTGCGCCGGGAAGTAGGGCGGCCTGCCGGCCCCATCCCACCCGGTAACGTGGAGCACCGATATCGAGGAGTCCATCCAGGTGTCGAGCACGTCCGCCTCGCCGGTGAAGTCCGTTCCGCCGCACTTCGGGCAGGGGATCTTCGGCGTATCGACCGTCGGATCGATCGGGAGGTCCTCCTCGGCAGGCAGGACCATCTCACCGCAGGCGGTGCAGAACCAGACCGGGATGGGCGTTGCAAATATCCGCTGCCGGGATACGCACCAATCCCATTCCATCGAGTTCGTCCAGTTCTCCATCCGGGCAAACATATGCTCCGGGGTCCAGGAGATCTTTCGTGCCGTATCCAGGATCTCATCCTGGTGAACCCGGACGAACCACTGCCGCTCCGAGAGGATCTCGATCGGGGTCTTGCACCGCCAGCATGTCCCCACCCGCTGTTCGAGTTCCTCCTGCCGCTTCAGGATCCCGGCCTCCTGCATATCGTGGAGGATCGCGTCCCTGCAGGCCTCCGACGTCATCCCCTCATACGGGGCCGCGGTCGCGGTCATGATGCCCTGCCGGTCGATCGCCTTCCGGAGATCCAGACCATGCTGCTTCCACCAGTAGACATCCGTCTTGTCGCCGAACGTACAGATCATCACCGCACCGCTGCCGAACTCCGGGTCGACCACGACGTCTTCGATGATCGGGACGTCATGGCTGAAGATCGGGACAGTGAGTCTCTTCCCCTTCATCCCGTGATATCGCGCGTCTTCAGGGTGGACGGCCACGGCAACGCAGGCCGCAAGCAGTTCCGGCCGGGTGGTGGCGATCTCGACGCCGTCAAAGTCGAAGTAGTTGAGTTTGGTGGTGCGGGGCACGTAGTTGACCTCGGCAAACGCGATGGCCGTCTCGCACCGGGTGCAGAAGTTCACCGGATGCTCGCTCTGGTAGATGTCGCCGGCCTTGAGCATCTGCAAAAACGATGCCTGGGTCTTCTTGTAGTACTCCGGGAGCATGGTGATGTACTCGTGACTCCAGTCGATGGAGAACCCGAGACGGCGCATGGTCGTCCGCATCTTCTCGATGTTCCCGATCGTGAGGTCGCGGCACATCTCCCGGAACTTCTCCCGCGGTACATCGTTCTTGGTGATCCCGTAGGTCTCCTCGACCTTCACCTCGGTCGGGAGGCCGTGGCAGTCCCATCCTTGCGGGAACATGACGTTGTAGCCGCGCATACGCTTGTACCGCGCGATGAAGTCGATATAACACCAGTTCAGCGCATTCCCGATATGGAAGTTGCCGGTGGGGTAGGGAGGCGGCGTATCGATGATGAACTGCGGTTTTGACGAGGCGGGGTCGAAATAGTTCTCCTCATCCTGCCAGGTCTTCTGCCAGCGCGTCTCCACGTCTTCGATATCATAGTTTTTGGGTAGTTGATGTGACGGCGACATTTTCAGCGTATAATCTCTCTCTTCCCAGTGAAATATATTGTTGGAGCGCTCCCCGTCTCCGGCGCCCGGGAGGGTTCACCATTGAAAACCACGGGGATGGCAGGTGTTCAACCCTAAAGGCTTTGTCCCCGCACTTCATACATTGTAAGAATGACAAAGCCGCAGGGGCTGATTCTGGCATTAGCTCTCACCCTCGCCTTCATAGGCCTGGCCCCCCTGCTCCAGCCGGCATGGCTGCTCACGCTCTTCCTCGTTCCGTTCTCGCTCGTCCTCTACCTCATCAAGGATACTCGATATGTATCGCTCTCTATCATCGTACTTGCCGTGCTCTACGGGCTCGGCTGGCTCTCGACGTTCGTCTTCACCTGCACGCTCGGCATCGTCGTGATCGGGGAGGTGGTCTTCCGGCTTACCGGCGATCAGCAGGTGGCGTATCTCCACCATCTGATCGCTGCGATCGCCGTATCGGTTGCGGTGATGTTCTACCTGCAGTATACCGTGCCTCTCGTTGCCGTGATGGGCGTAGTCGTTGCAGTGCTTCTCCGGGCAGCCCTCCGGGGGCGGGACGATGCTCTGATGATCGAGGCGCTCGGCGTTGCGATGACGATGTTCCTCTTTGAGGATCTCAACTTCGAGGTCGATCTGACCCTTCTCATCGCGGCGGCAATTATTGGATTCGGGTTCGGCTATATCGCCTATCGCGTCCGGGTGGCCGACATCAGCGGCCTCTTCTCGGGCGCCATGATCGGGATCATCCTGATCGTCTTCGCCGATGTCCGATGGTTCCTGATCATGCTCACCTTCTTCATCATCGGTGCCGGGGCTACCCGGTACCGCTACAGCGACAAGAAGCAGCTCGGCGTCGCCCAGGAGCATGGAGGTGTGCGCGGTTATTTCAACGTCTTCGCAAACGGCCTGGTGGCGACCGCTGCCGCCATCCTCTTTGGGTTAACGGGCCATCCGGCGTTCGTGGCGCTCTTCATGGGCAGTGTCGCCTCTGCCGCCGCCGATACTGTCGCAAGCGAGATCGGTGTCACAGGGAAGGTGCCGTATCTGATCACGACGCTCAGGCCGGTGCCGCGGGGGACGAACGGCGGGGTGACTTTCCGCGGCGAAATTGCCGCCGTCATCGCTTCCGCTGTCGTTGCCGTTGTTGCATGGATGATGGGCGTCGCCGACCCCTGGATGGTCGTCGTCACGGTCATCGCCGGGTTCGTCGGCACCAACGTCGACAGTCTGGTGGGCGCCACCCTCGAGAACAGCGGCAGGATCGGGAACTCGGGCACGAACCTGATCGCCACGTTCTCAGGCGGGATCGCAGGGATGCTGATCTATATGCTCGGGTGAGCCGCCGGGGCACTCCAGATATTTTTCGGACTATAGCACGACCATACGGGAAGTTTCCCGCCCATTGTATTCCAGGATGGGGGCATCCCCTCTCCGATCTCTGCCATGCAAGGGTTCTCTGTGGGGCTCCTGATCGGGTAAAACCCGGATCGTTGCGCGAGACATCGAACGCGATTACCGTTCGAAACGGGGCAGACGGGGGCGTTCAGATCAAGAAACCCCGGGGTAGCCGCCTCCGGGAAAAAATGTCAGAACGAGTCGAGGCTGATCGCGCTGAACTCGTCGGCGACCGCGTTGATGTCTTTCACGCCGAACGCGGTCTGGACGGTGGCGAGTTCGAGATCGCGCGCCACATCGCACATATAATCGATGATATCGACCGAGAGTTCCCGCCTCTGTTTGGACTTGCGGAGCTGGTCAACGAGGAACGTCATCCTCTCAGGGGACTCCATGCGGAGTTTGGCGAGGCTCATCACGCACATGTAGATCCGGGTCAGGTTCCTGTCCGTTCCGGTGATGGTGTCGAAGAAGTTCCGGAGGACCTGCGCCTGAAAGACCTCGCCGCTCATGATGATCGAGTATTTCTCAAACCAGTATATAGGTGTGCCGTTTTACACCGGCCAGCCGGGGGTGCCGATTCGCTCCCCGGAGGCACGGCGTCCTCTCACTTCCGGACGCTGACGATCTTGATGATATCGCCGTTCTTCAGTTCCTGGGTGTCCTTGATCCGCATCCCGGACTTTGCGTCGATGGCATACAGGAACCCCTCGCCGATATCGGTGTGGACCTGGTAGGCCAGATCGCGGGAGGTCGAGCCGCGCTTCATGAGGAACGCATCGGGGAGAACCCTCCCCTTGCCGTCGGTGAGTTTGCTCTCGTCTTCGACCGGGAAGACGACGATCTGGTCGAGGAGGTTGAAGACTGCGGCATCCAGAGCCTTCTGAATGCCAGTGCCGTCGAACGTCTGCATGAACCCCGCGACCTTCGCGATCCCGGCACGCTGAGCAGCGCTGAAGTTCGCACCGGGGCTCTCGGTGAAACTCCCATCACCGGGGAGATAGTGGATGAACTTCCCCTCTGCAGCCATCCTGAGTGCAAGTTCGCCCGCTGCGCTTGCAAAGATGACATCGTGCTCTCCAAGCCGCTCAAGGCACTCCGGCGGCGCCTGGTCAGCCTTGTTCCCGACGATCAGCATCGGCTTGCTGGTCGTCATCAGCTCGCGGCAGAACCGTATCAGATCTTCCTCGCTCGCTGTCCGGAGTTCGATCCCGACCTCCTCTGCAGCGTCGCGGACGTGTTCGTAGGTGATCCCGAGCCCGGCAAATACTTCGGCGATCGCCGCCGCAAGAGAGAAATCCCTTGCCTGTGCCTGCCGCAGAAGTTTCGCCCAGTTCCGCGAGAGGATGCCGTACATCCACATCGACATCTCGTACTGGAGGAACTCGATATCCTTCACCGGATCACGCGAACCGATATCGATCGGGTTTCCTTCGGCGTCCGTCGATCCGCTGGCATCGACGATCTGGAGGATGGCGTCCGCCTGCCGGAGGTTGTCGAGGAACTGGTTCCCAAGCCCCCGCCCAAGATGTGCCTCAGGGACGAGACCCGCCACATCGATCAGCCCGACCGGGACGAACCTGACGCCGTCCTGGCAGTTTTCACACGGGACGTGCATCTCCCGGCACGGGCAGGTTGTCCGGACGTATGCGATGCCATGATTTGCATCGATGGTTGTGAACGGGTAATTGGCGATCTCCGCCGGGGCGAGGGTTGCCGCCCTGAAAAACGTTGACTTCCCGCAGTTGGGTTTTCCTGCAATAGCGAGTGTTATCATGAGAATTCCTGCCGCACCGTTAGGCTGAGAGTAATGTTGGGCTATCCACCATTTATCACCTTCTTTCCCCACCATAGCGGTACGGGAGGTTCAATTAGGAGCAACGACAACATGACTGCATGGGCTTCGTAAGCCGGAATACCTACTATTTCGATGCACCGGGTAGAGAGAACACCCGTGACGCCGCCCGGTTTGCCGTCGAGCGGGCACGGGAACTCGGTATCAAAAGGATCGTTGTTGCGAGCACCAGCGGCTGGACGGCACTCGCCTTCCTGGAGGCAATGGCAGGAACGGATCTCGAACTGATCGTCGTCACCCACGTGGTCGGGTTCTCGAAACCCGGCGAGTGGGAGTTTGAGGAAGAGGCAGCTACTGCCCTCCGGGCAGCGGGAGCAAAGATCGTCACCGGCACCCACGCCCTTTCCGGGCTCGAACGCGCGATATCCCGCTCACCGAGGCTTGGCGGGAGTTCCCGCACGGAAGCGATCGCCGAGGCGCTGCGGCGGACGGTTGCGATCGGCCTGAAGGTCGCGGTGGAGTGCGTCCTCATCGCGGCGGACCAGGGCGCGGTCGGCGTCGATGAAGAGGTGATCGCGGTCGGGGGCACCGCAACCGGGGCCGACACCGTCTGCGTCATCCGTCCCGCGCATACCGCGTCGTTCTTCGATCTGCAGGTGCGCGAGATCGTCGCAATGCCGAGGAACCGGTGAGCATGACGCTCAAATCAGTCACCGGCGCCGCCGGACTCCTCCGACGGCATCCCATCCTCTGGTCGATCGGCCTCGTCCTGGGTGCTCTCGCGGCTCTTGATCTCCTCATCCCCATCTACGGCAGCGCTTTCTATGCACAACCCCTGGCGTTTCTGCAGATTCTCGTGACACCGTTTCTGGTCGGCGGCGTTTACGGCACGATCCGTGCAGAGAACTTCACCGCAGCCGAGTTCATAGAGTCGGGGAAGGCCTGCTACTTCCGGATCCTCCTCCCGGCGCTGGTCATCTTCTTTGCGATCCTCCTGACCCTCATCCTGCTCATGATACCGCTCACGCTCCTCGGCGCCGGAGTCATGGTTCCACTCCTCTTTGGGGTCATCCTCTCGATCGCCTTCTTCACGTTCTTCTACGATACCGTGGCGGTCTTTGAGGAGACAGGCGTCTTTGAGTCGATCCGGCGAAGCATCGAGTTCGTCATGAACAACATCGGTAGCGTCCTCGTCTTTTATCTGACGAATATCGTTGTCTTCATAGCGCTTGGACTTGCAGGAATTTTTACCTGGACTGCGCTCCTCATCGGGAAACTCGAACCGCTCACCACCATGAGCCCTGCAGAACTCGAGACGATGGTGCCCGAAGATCTCTTTGCCCTCATCGGGACGGAGGGGGTCTGGATCGCCGCAATCATCTATGCGGTCGTGATTGTTCTCTTCTCGGCGTTCCTTTACGCCTATAAGGCAAATTTCTTCCAGAACCACGTCAGTGCCGCCCCTGCACAGCAGCAGGGAGAGTACGACGAGAAAGGGCGCTGGTACAAGTATTGATGGGTGCTCCGGCACCCAAAACCGGGCGGGACTCGTTGGGGCAATCCCTGCCCGGGAAAAACGATACTACTACAGAAGACAACCGATGGCAGGATACTCTCACCCGGGGCATCCATCGGTAAGAAGCGTTTTTCCCCTCCTGGTACTTCACGAATCCCGGTTTTGTTAAAACTCCACGAGATATGCGAGCGGATCCAGATGAGAGCCATGGAGATGAGCATGGCATACATCAGTTTTTTGTATCCCCACCCTGTTGAGCGTGAACCCGGAGATGATGCAGAACGGTGCAACCGTCTATGCCGATCCCCACGCCTGCACCGCGCTCGACTGAACGTCTCGACGATCACGGGCACAACGAGGTAGGTGATCGCTCCCATCGACCCTCATGAACCCGCTGTTCATGAGCGCGGAGGCTGGACACCCACCTCCCGCTCCCTGACCGACGAAGAAGAGGTCGACCGGATCAAACCCACTCTATAGCACGTTTCCGGCCACGATCTGCGCCGGTATCGGTTATGAAACCTCAGAAGAGGTCTCTCCCGGTCAATCCGCTCATGCAGCCAATTTTTCCTTATACGATTCCAGGATCTGGATGATGAACCGCTGGTGCTCCTCCAGCGCCTGTTCGTCATCAGGAGAGGTCTCGATGCCGACGGCGTAGATCAGGATGAGCGCGTTGTCGAGGTCGAGCACGGCCGGGTCGTCGATACGGTCTTTTGAGAGATGGATGGCAAGATTATCATAATCGTCCTCCGTGAAGACATGCTCCGGTCTCGTTATAACCCGGGAGACCGCAAATCCAGCGGCACGCTCCTTGAGGATCAGGAGCGCACGTTCCAGTTCTCCGGGATAGGGAGTGATCGCATCGAGACGGGAGAGTGCCTCCGTACACCTCTCCATTGCGTTCGGGTAGAGCCCGAACTTATACGTCAGCAGGGCCTGTGCGACCAGGTGACCGGTCTCCTCATCGATAGTAGCAAGGAACGGCCCGATCCTGCCGATATATTCATTTAACATCTGTTTCATTGTTATCTCCTGTTGTTTCGGCGCATTAAACACTCTTTCTACCCGGATTGCAAGGAAGGTGATCGTTGCCGCGAAGACCACCTGCACGATCACGCCGCTTGAAGTGATATCATTGGGTACGACCAGGATGAGGAGCGCGAAGAGCGGCGTGAAGAGCGAGACGAGATCCCGTCGCGGTTTCTGGTAGGCCTGGTAACAAAGGATGCACGACGCGATCACGCATCCTGCGACACCTACCCAGAGGGAATAGGGGAAAGCGACGGATGCAAGCAGCAGTTCGATCCCGATTCCTAAAAATGAGACTGCAGGGACCGCTATCCAGAGACGTGACTCTGTTCCGGGTGTTGTGATCTCTTTTGTCATCGACCGTCCTTGTATCATAATTATGCGCAGGGGGTAAACAGAGTTTCCCCCGGCAAGGAGCAACAGCCGCTGATCAGGGTAATGAAAGCCCGGGCACCTCGACCTCCACGGCCTGTCCGGCAAGAGCGGTCGTGCGTGACCTGAGGGTCTCGCTTTCGGCGGTATATGACTCCTTCAGCGCTTCCCGCTGGCTCTCCGCCCGTTCTTTTGCAGCGGCCTTCGCCCCGGTCTCACGGCGCAACCCCGGAAGTAGGGTGCCAAGGCGCTCTTCCTCGACCACCACCGGGAGCGCGGCCAGGGCCTCCTGCTCCGCTGCTCGCTTCGTCCGGGCGTCCTGCTGCTGCTCAAGCGCCCGCTTCATAGCACCGGGCAGGGTTTCGGCGTCAGAGAAGAGACGGACTTCGTCCTGGTTCTTGAGGGGGAGATCTTCGCGCTGGATCATGGCGAGAACGACCGACATCGCCGCTTCGGTCGGGTCGACCGGGTCTTTTCCATCGTCCGCATATGCATCGAGCGCCCGGTCGATCGATGCGGCCGCCGCGCGATCTCCTGCCTTCTCTGCCACCTTCCCGGCCTTGCGGAAGAGATGGGCGGCGGTGGTCAGGAGAGTCGCCATCTCCTTCCCCGCCTCCCTCTCCGTGGCGGCAAGTGCCTGGATCTTCTCCTCGATCTCCTGCTTACGGGCATAGTCCGGACGTTGTTTGAGGGCGGCGAGTTCCCCCTCTGCTTTCCGGGTCTCACCCTCCACCTCAGCAAGCGCCACCCCGTACTCCCGGGATTCGCCATCGGCGGCGGCATACTCCTCACGGATCCGGGTGATGGACGCATGCGACTCTCGGACGCCCTCTATCCGCTGCCGGTCGGTGCGCGCCCGGCCGATCGCCTCGGTCATCGTGTTGACCTCACGCCCCAGGTCTTTGACGGCTGCACGCACCTCCTTCATATCGTCCGGGTAGACGGAGGAGAGGTACTTCCCCTGTCCCTTCAGCGCCTTGAGCGAGCCCTTCAGGATCTCGGCGGCGGTCGCGTAGAACGCTTCAGGGTCACCGGAAGGCTCCCGGGAGAGGATCTGCCCCATGGACTTCGTGAACCCCGGAAGCGCCTTTCGGGAGATGTCGCGGAGCCGGGGATGAACCTCTTCGTTCCCCTCCGCCGTCTCCATCCCGGCGATCGCCTCCCTGAG
>LSQX01178572.1_pt2 | contig 15647 bp, 14 predicted proteins | sample 654561 | NCBI WGS metagenome assembly LSQX01 (sample SAMN04489861, study PRJNA283612) | anaerobic digester metagenome | isolation source: 4 biogas reactors fed with cattle manure at either 37C or 55C with and... | place: Denmark: Kongens Lyngby | collected 2014 | reverse complement strand
CTTACACCTTGTCCCCACACCTTGTCCCCACACCTTGTCCCCACACCTTGTCTCCACACCTTGTCTCCACACCTTGTCTCCACACTTTGTCCAAATTCCCCCTCCATCGTTCCCCCTCCATCGTTTCCTGTTCCATCGTTTCCTTGCCCGCAAACGGCGGTTACGCTATAGTTTCCCCTCATGAACCCGCTCCTTAAAACCGGTCGCCTGACATGGGCGTCCCTGCTTGGTCTGCCTCTTCTGGCAGCCCTGCTGGCCGGTTGCTCTCCCGGTGGCAACGGCACCGCCGGAGGCGCGCGAAACGGCAAGGCCACGTCCCGGCCCATCCGCCTCTACTACAGCATCTTCTTCCCGCCTACCCACGTGCAGGCTATTGCGGGTACGGAGTGGGCACGCGAGATCGAGCGGCGCAGCGGGGGGCGCGTCAGGATCAATGTCTATGCCGGCGGCACGCTCACCAAGGCCGAGCAGTGCTACCAGGGCGTCGTAGACGGCATCTCGGATATCGGCATGAGCTGTCTGGCCTACACCCGCGGGCGCTTCCCGCTGTTCGAGGGGCTCGACCTGCCGCTCGGCTACCCCGACGGTGCCACGGCCACGCGCATCGCCAACGAGCTTGTCGCCAAGTACCAGCCGCGGGAGATGCAGGATACGCACCTGCTCTATCTCCACGCCCACGGTCCCGGCATCCTCGCCAGCCGGAAGCCGGTGCGCAGGCTGGAGGATCTCAAGGGCATGAAGGTGCGCGCCACGGGGCTTTCGGCCAAGATCGTCGAGGGTCTCGGCGCGGCGGCGGTCGGCATGCCGCAGCCGGAGACCTACGAGGCGCTGCAGAAGGGTGTGGTCGAGGCCACCCTATGTCCCATCGAGACGCTCAAGGGCTGGAAGCAGGCCGAGACCATCGGCTACGTCACCGACGCCACGGCCACCAGTTACACCACTGTCATGTTTGTGACCATGAACCGCGAGCGCTGGGACGCGCTACCGGTCGACCTGCAGCAGATCATCACCGAGGTCAGCGCCGAATGGGTGGAGCGGCATGGTGCCGCCTGGAACACGGCGGATCGCGAGGGTATGGAACTGGTCAGCGAGCTGAAACGCGAGACGATCCGTCTGGAGCCCGCCGAGCAGGCGCGCTGGCAGGAGGCCGTTGCCCCCGTGCTGCAGGCCTATGTGGAACAGGCCGCCGCCAGGGGACTGCCGGGACAGGCGTTCCTGGACGACGCGCGGCAGCGCGTGGCTGCCGCACGCGAGCCCGCCGCAACTCCCACGCCGTAGAGAACCGCCAAGTGAGTGCCAACCCCAGAAAACCCTACCGTCTCCCCAGGATCTGGCACCCGCTGCGCTGGCTGGTGCTGGGCTCGGGCGCGCTCGCCGGCCTCGGCGTGCTGGCGATGGTGGCCATCATCTGCCTTGATGTGCTACTGCGCCAGTTCGGACGCCCCATCGTGGGGGCCTACGACCTTGTGAGCATCGCCAGCGGACTCACGCTGGCCTTCGCCCTGCCTGTGACCACGGCGGTCAAGGGGCATGTGGCTATCGAGTTCCTATTCCAGAAGCTGCGGCCGCGCGGGCGCATAGTGGTAGACTCGCTGATGCGCCTGCTGCAACTCACGGCCTTCATGATCGCCGCGCGCGAGTGCGCACGTTATGGGGGGAGGCTGCTGCGCAGCGGCGAGGTGACGCCCACGCTGCAGTTGCCCACCTTCTGGGTGCTCTGGGTGCTCTCGGGAGCCTGTTTCCTGACGGCGCTCGTCACGCTCTTCCATCTCGTGCAGCCCGGAAGGGAGCTGATCCGCAAATGAGCCCGACGCTGATTGGAGTCCTCGGCATCCTGCTGATGCTGTTGCTGCTGGTGGCCAGCCTGCCGGTGGCCTTCGCCATGGGCATTGTCGGCGTCGTCGGCTTCGCGGCGATCATCCGCGTGCCTTCCGCGCTGGCCATGCTCGCGACCAATCTCTACGGCTCGCTCACCGACTACAACCTCACCGTCATCCCGATGTTCGTCTTCATGGGGCAGGTCTGCTTCCATGCCGGCATCAGCCGCAGGCTCTTCAATGCGGCCTACCACTGGATGGGCTGGCTGCCGGGCGGACTGGCGATGGCCACGGTCGGCGCCTGCGCCGCCTTCGGCGCCATCTGCGGCTCGGGACCGGCCACCGCCGCCACCATGTCGGCCGTGGCGCTGCCGGAGATGCGGCGTTTCAACTACAGCGACGCGCTCGCCAGCGGGGTCGTGGCCTCGGGTGGCGGGCTGGGCATGCTGATACCGCCCAGTGTGGTCTTTATCGTCTATGGCGTGCTCACCGAGCAGTCCATCGGCAAGCTCTTCATTGCCGGCATCCTGCCGGGGTTGCTGGTGGCACTGCTTTTCTGTCTCGTGGTACTGGTGCAGTGCCTGCGCGACCCCAGGCGCGGCCCGGCCGGCCCGCGCTTTCCGCTGCGGGAGCGCCTCGACTCGCTCAAGGGTGTTACCGAGACGCTGGCGCTCTTCGCGCTGGTCATGGGCGGCATGTTCGCCGGCTGGTTCACCCCCACCGAGGGGGCGGCCATCGGCGCGGCGGGCAGTGTGGTCGTCGCCGCTATCGTCGGCAAGTGCAACCTGCGCATGATCTGGCGCGCGGCGCAGGAGACGATCCGCACCTCCTGCATGGTCATGATCATCATTGCCGGCGCCACGATCTTCAGCCGCTTCCTGGCCGTCACGGAACTCCCTAACACCCTGGCCGCCTGGCTCGCGGCGCTGCCGCTGCCGACGTGGATGGTGCTGGGGCTGATCATGGTCTTCTACCTGATTGCCGGCTGCTTCGTCGATGCCCTGGCGCTGATCATGCTGACGGTCCCCATCTTCTACCCGGTCGTGCTCCAGCTCGGCTACGAACCCATCTGGTTCGGTGTGATGATCGTCCTCGTCACGATGATAGGGGCCATCACGCCGCCCGTGGGCGTCAATGTCTACGTGGTCAGCGGCATGGAACGCAATCTCCCCCTGCAGACGGTCTTCCGCGGCTCGATGCCCTTCCTAGGCGCCCTCATCGCTGCGGCGATCCTGCTGATGCTCATTCCCGGCCTTGCCACCTGGTTGCCGGGGCTGGTACAATAGGGCAAATGCCGCAGGCAGGCTCGGGCGCCCGGCATGAAATGCGGGTTTTGACGGTTTCAACAACAGGCAAGAAGAAAGCGAGGCACCATGAACGGGCAGCAAGCTGATACCACCAAGCGGCACGGCAACTTTAAACGCATCCTCTTCTGCACCGATTTCTCCGAGAATTCCGGCTTCGCCTTCGGCTTCGCCATTGATGCCGCCTTGCGCAACAAAGGCAGCACGCTCTACCTGATGCATGTCCTGCCCGAGCCCGACGCGCAGTTCTGGAAGAGCTACATCTACGCTGCGGAAGGCGATCCCGACGCCAAGGCCAGAGCCGATATCGACGCCCTCATCGCGCGCGACTACCTGCCGCGCCTGCCGCCCGGCCTCGACCTGCAGAAGGTCTTCCGCATCGGCAAGGCGTCCGACGAGATACTGGGCTTCGCCGCCGAGATACAGGCCGATCTGATCGTGATCGGCCGCCAGGGCAAGGGCGCGATGCGTTCGATCTTCTTCGGCGATGTGGCTTCGCGCGTGGCGCGCCACGCCACCTGCCCGCTGCTGATTATCCCCATGGCCTTCGCCAGGCGGCCTGCCACCCGGTCGGCGGAGCTGGATGAGTAGGTGATCCGCGAAGCACCCACTTAATCCCACACTTAATCCCACACTTAAACTCACTTAAACGGCACGCTGTCTTACTCCACCCGCTTACTCTTTCGCAGCGCAAGGGCAGCGCANNNCGAGCCACTGAGTGGTCGCAATAATGGTCCATCCAAAAAACGCCTCTGCGCCCTGAAAGGGCGCGACATACCAGCCCAGGGCAACGCCCTGGGTAGTGGGCCAAAAACGACTAGCCCTGAAGGGGCGGGATATAGTTCAGGGAAGAAGGGTTGGTTGCCGGATGATAGGCTGGGCTTTCAGCCCTTGTTTGTATTTGCCTCGTTTTCCTAGGGCTTCACCCTAGGCTGGGATAGGGCGCGCCGTTGGCGCTTTTCGCTCCACCGCTGCGGCCAGCAGGGCCGCGTGTCCGCTAGCAAAGTAGCGCGGTATAGGCGAGAGCCCCAACTTTAGAACTTTAGAACTCCCCAACGTTAGAATTTATTTTCGCGGTTTTGGCGTCTTTCGCGGGCGGTTAAAATAGAGATCATTGGCGGCTCTTGTGCCTTGGCATTTTCCTCATCTGCGCGGGCCAGGTCCCGCGATAGAAAGCGCGTCCGGGTCCGCGCACTCAAAACCGCTTGCGCACGTAGTGCGCCACGCGGGGTGACCGAACTAACGTATAGGCGGCAGTACCGGGCGTCCGGCTGGTAGACGCGGCGTCCCCGCCGCATCTACTACCTGCTCCCGCCAGTAATACGGCATGGTAGCGGGTATGGGGCGCCAGCCACCGGCAGTTCCGGCAGGCACGGCAGTGCCGGCAGTACCGGGGATCGAGGACGAGGACGAGGACGAAAATCCACCCATCAGCTCTTCTTTCACTTTCGACAAAGCGTAGGAACAAAGTGTTGAGACGAAGCGTAAAGGGACAAGGTGTGGAGACAAGGTGTGAGCGCGGAGCACCCTTTTACCCTCTTCTGCGATACAACTGAGTTGATTCGCAAATGGTTTTCTCCCACTCCTCCCCAACGCCACCCCTCCCTGCGCCTTCGCGGCTTCGCGCCTTCGCATGCGTGGGCTATTCCTGTCGCTTTCGACAAAGGCGACAAAGTTGCCGACAAAGCGACAAAGTTGATGCCAGCCCTGAAGGGGCGCGATATACCAGCCCAGGGCAAAGCCCTGGGGAATAGGGCTAAAAACAGGCGAGCCCTGAAGGGGCGGGATATAGTGCCCGAAAAGAGGCCCGCGATTCCACTGATGATAGGCCGGGCCTTCAGCCCTTGTTTGTATTTGCCTCGGTTCCCCAGGGCTTCACCCTAGGCTGGGATAGGGCGCGCCGTTGGCGCTTTTTCTGCATGAGGATTGCAGTCGCGCCGGAGTACCGGCTTCAGGGAGTGTTGATTGATTGCAAATCCCTGCTGCATTTTTATCAGGAACTCATGAAATCAGTAATTTGTTGCGGAAACCGCGCATTCTTGCATCCTTTCCTGAATTCTTGATTAATCCGCGCGGAGGATAAATCACCAGTCCCTTCGGCCGGAAGTCAACAAGGGCCTTCAGGCCCGCGAAGCCCTTTTTTCCTTGGAAAAAGGGGGCATGGGAACGGNNCCGCCTGAAGGCGGTACTCCGGCTGGGGCGGCTAGTCGGAATATTGACTTATTACTTGGCGCTCTTGGCGTCTTGGCGGTTCAATCTCTTTCGAGGACGAGGACGAGGACGAGGACGATGGGCCCGGCCTTATGCACTTCTGCCGCCCCTTCTTTCGCTTTCGACAAAGCGTAGGGACAAAGTGTTGAGACGAAGCGTAACCGACAAAGCGTGGAGACAAAGTGTGGAGACAAGGTGGAAGTGCGAAGCACCACTTAATCCCACTCTTAAACTCACTCTTAAACGGTACACTTACTCCACCCGCTTAATCTTTCGCTTTCGACAAAGTTACCGACAAAGGGGTGCGATTCAACTTGGTTGAATCGCACAGAATCCAGAATCCAGAATCCGGTATCCAGAATATTGCAAGGCAACAATTTGAGTGTTTTGCCGTCCATTCAGGATGTGTGTCCCAATTGCATGGACACGAAAAGGGAAGCAAAAGGAGGCGCTTTTTCATTCTGAATTCTGAATTCTGGATTCTGGATTCTGGGTGCGCATCCACTATTGTGGAGCGCACCCCCGACAAAGCTCGCGACAAAGTGGCGTCTCAGGCCTATTCCAACTGCCTACTGCCAACCGTCCCCTGTCTCCCGTCTCCTGTCCCCTGCCTCCTGTCCCCTGATTTTCCTCGCGGGATTACTTTACACACATGTCCGCCTGTGCTATGATAACTCTGCTTTAAGGGTGGCAGAGCCATTGCAGTCGAGGCTGATGCACACCTGTTCCGGGAGTTTCACATGCCGAAATTCAACTACATAGCGATGGACGGTTCGGGCCGGGAGACGAAAGGCAGCGTCGAGGCCGCGACGCAGGCGCAGGCCATAGCCCAGATCCGCAGTCAGGGACTCTTTCCAACCGCCATCGGCCTGGCCGGCGGGGGCGGCGGCAAGGCCGCGGCCAAGGGGGCCGCGGGCGGTGCCAAGGCATCCTCCGGCAAGGGGATGAGCATGGAGATCAAGCTGCCGGCCTTCCTGCAGCCGCGGGTCAAGGCCAAGGAGCTCACGCTCTTCACGCGGCAGCTTGCCACCCTGGTCGACGCCGGCCTGCCGCTGCTGCGCGGTTTGCGCGTGCTGCAACGCCAGACGAACAACACCACCCTCAAGAACGCCCTCCAGTCGATGAGCGAATCGGTCGAGAGCGGCAGTACCTTCTCGGAGGCCCTGGCTCTCCATCCGCGCATTTTCGACAACCTTTTCATCAACATGGTCCGGGCGGGCGAGGCCGGCGGCGTGCTGGAACTCGTGCTGACGCGTCTCTCGGAGTTCATGGAGAAGAGCGAGAAGATCAAGAACAAGGTCAAGAGCGCCATGACCTACCCGATCGTGGTGCTGGTGGCCGCCATCGGCATCACGGCCTTCCTGCTGCTGACCGTGATTCCCAAGTTCGAGGAGATCTTCCTCGACCTGCTCGAGGGCAAGAGCCTGCCGGGCGTCACGCGCTTTGTGATCGCCACCAGCAACGTGCTGAAGAACTACTTCCTGGTGGTGGTCGGGGTGATTGCCGCCATTGTCATCCTGATGAAGCTCTGGACGTCGACGAAGAGCGGGCGGATCATCATGGACCACATCAAGACGCGCACACCGATCTTCGGGACGCTCATCCGCCGCACCGCCATAGCGCGCTTCACGCGCACGCTCGGCACCCTGATGGCCTCCGGCGTGCCGGTGCTGCAGGCGCTCACGATCGTCGGGGACACCTCCGGCAACGCGGTCTATGCCTCGGCCCTGCAGCGGGTACACGACAGCGTCAAGGAGGGTGAGACCATGGCCGGTCCGATGGAGCAGACCAAGGCCTTCCCGCCGATGGTTATCAGCATGGTCGAGGTCGGCGAGGAGACGGGCGCCCTGCCCGACATGCTGGCGCGTATCGCGGACACCTACGAGGACGAGGTGGACAACGCCGTGGCGGCCCTGACCTCGATCCTCGAGCCGATCATGATTATCTTCCTCGCGGTGATTGTCGGAACGATCGTCATCGCCATGTTCCTGCCGCTGGTCTCGATCATCACCACGCTGGGTGGCGCGGGGGGCTGAGGAGGCGGTCCGGGAGCAGTTGGGAAGGCACAAGCGAGAGGAGACACAACATGAAGCAGGAAACGACAGAGAGAAAACGGGGCGGCCAGTGCCGCGCGGGCTTCACGCTGGTCGAGATGCTCGTGGTCATCGTGATCATCCTCGTGCTGATGGGGCTGGTCTTCAAGATGTCCCGTCCGGTCATCGGCAAGCAGGCCGAGGCCGTGACGATCAGGAACCTTGAGCGGCTCAAGGCGGCGCTCGAGGAGTATTACGCCGAGTACGGCCAGTACCCGCCGGTGCCCCATTACCCGAACATTCGCCAGTGGCTGGATCCCGACTTGCCCGATGGTGCGATGATACAGCCCCTGTGCTACGAGTACAACTGGGACGGAGGCATGCGCTCGGACATGATCGGCAAGTTCGGCGACGAGAAACACGAGTACAAGGATGGGCCGCTCTTCTCCTTCGGGCTGGTGTCCTTTCTGGTGCCACGCCGTAGTGGTACTGGTAACATAAAAGGCTGGCCCACAATCTACGACCATCCCCAGTGGCTGGATTACAACGAGGGTACGGAGGATTCCGAGCGCGACAAGCGCGCCTGCGCACGGTGGGCTCCCTTTCTGGAAGACATCACCTATACAGGCTTTGGTGGACGCTTGATAGATGGCGACGCCTACACCAACTATTTTACGACGATCCGTGACGGCTGGGAGAGCCCGCTGGTCTATGTCTCGCCGCCGCCGCACCAGACCTATCTGCTCTTTTCCAAGGGGCCGGACAAGGCGTGCGATTTAGATGCTCCCGACAACCGTAGCCGTCCGGCAAACAAGGACAATATCTACGGTGATGTGGGGTTCGTGAAACAGTAGCCGGAGCCCGGCGCCGGCCGTCGGCCGCGGAGAGGATGCCGGACAAGGAACACTAATGAGACGTTCAGGAACAGATTGGATTTTGACAGCACGGCGGCATGCCGATGCGGCTCATGTGCGCGCGGGATTCACGCTCATCGAGATGCTTGTCGTGATCCTGATCGTCGCAATCCTGCTCGCATCCCTCTTCGGCGGATTGCGCGCCGCACGGCAGACGGCGTGGCGTACCCGCGCGCGCTACACTGCCCAGCAGATCGTGCAGGCGTGGAACCTCTACCTGAACGACAGCCGCGAGTTCCCGGACGAGAAGAAGTTCAAGGATGAGAAGCCGGAGGGGGGATACGCCGCCACACCGCCAAATCTGGCACTGCTTAATGCCGACCGGGTCTACATCGAGCTTAGCGCCGCGGATCGCCAGAATGGCCTGCAGGATCGGTGGAAACGGATCATGGGGTTCAACCTTGACTTCGACTATGATGGACTGGTCAGGAATCCGGCACCGGAGGTTTTTGAAAAGTCAGCGGCGATCAAGGAGATGGCCGAGGTCAAGGCAACCGCCATCGCCTGGTCGCAGGGGCCGAACCCCGAGTCGAAAAAGAGGTGGGTGGTACAATGGTAGGCAACGGCATGAACCTGAACTTTTCAGCCTGGTTTCCTCCTCGCCGCGGGCTTCGCCGCAAGCCTTGCCGCCAAAGTCCGCGCCTGTGCCCTGAACCGCAGGCGGGCTTCACCCTGATCGAGCTGCTGCTCGTGGTCGTAGTGATGGCCATTCTGGGCACGATCATCATGGGCAGTGCCGCCTATGTCAACAAGGTCGCCCGCACCAAGCGCACCGAAGTCACCTGCCGCGTGCTCGAGACCGCCCTGGTGCGCTACCGTTCGGATCACGGCAAGTGGCCGATCGGGACGTTCAAGCCGAACGCCGATGGTTACGTGATAGTCAAGGGCAAGGACAACGCGAAGATTTTCGGGCCGTTGCGCGAGGAGAACCAGCCGAGAGAACGCAGAATCCGCTATCTGGACGAATCGACGCTCTACACGCTCGACAAGAAGGACCGGCCAGTGCGGCTCGACAAGACCTCGGGCGAGCAGGCGCTGGTCTACATGACACGCGAGAGCGCCAAGACCAGATACTTCACGGTGACGATCAACGTCGAAGCGGACACCGCCAAGGTCGACGCTCCGGAAAAGAACAACTGATGGAGCGCGCATAAGACGTGCCAGGGGATGCGGAAGTCGTGAAACGCACAAAGTACAAGGGAAGGCAGGGCTTCACGCTGATGGAGCTGCTGGTCGTGATGGGAATCATGCTGATTGTCTCCACGATCCTCGTTGCCGGTTACTTCGGCATGATCCGCGCCGCCTCCTACACGGCGGCCGAGACCGACCTCTTCAACCACCTGCAGCTCGCCCGGCAGCGTGCCAGTCTCGACGGCGTGCGCGTCTTCTTCATGCTGATCGATTCCAACAGCTACGTGCTGGTGCGCGGTGCCGGAACGCTTACCAGGGATATGGGAAAATCGGAGACTTCCAACCGGTACCGCTTCTACGACGCCTATGCCGACTACGACGGCCACAAGCCGGAGGAGATCAATCTTGCCAAGCGCGTGCGCGTCTGGAACATGGACAAGGGCCTCTATGGCGATGATGTCAGGATCGACCCGACGAATCCCGAAGATATGTACGTTCCCGTGAGCGGTGCCAGGTACAAGCGCCCGTCTTGCAAGTTCGAAGTCCTGCTCCCGTCAACGGTCGAGCATAAGGAGTGGAAACGTGGCGACCGCTATGGCTTCGAACTCTATCCGCGCCAGATGCTACCAAAGGGATTCTACTTCGACCTGGATGACGGGAAGCCCGTTACGCTCGTCTTCAAGCCCGACGGCACAACCAGGCAGAACACAACGATCACGGTTTTCGAGAAGATTGGCGAGAAAAGCAAAAGCAAGAACAAGATCAGGATCACCGTCAAGGCCAGCGGCGAGATCAGCGTTGAAGACGTGTAGAAGTGATCGAGCCCGGTTGCAAGGCGTGAAGAGCGGACGGATAGAAGAGCGGACGGATGGGTATGGATGCCGCAGGTCGGCGGGCTGGCATGAGGATGCCGGGGAAATGTGCATGAAACCGAAACACAACAATTTCAGCCGGACGGGTGCCGCGCAAAACGCGGCATCCGCGCGCGACGGGTTCACCCTGGTCGAGATCAACCTTGTGCTGCTGCTGGTAGGCATCGGCCTTGTGTCGCTCCTCGGCCTCTTCCCCGTCGGGCTGCGCCAGGCCGGTCTGGCCACCGGCGACACCGTCCAGGCCATGTTCGCCGACCGCGTGCTCAACACGCTCCAGGCGCGGGCCTCGGAGATTACCGACTGGGCCGAGTGGTCCGCATTCGGTGCGTCGGTGCTGGATGGCGTCAGTATAGACGGCAAGCCCATCCAGGCCGTGGATAAGATTTCAAATTATCTGGGAGTCGAGGGGAATACCATCCGCTACCAGCTCGAATTCCGGCAGGTCTTTAAGGATGACAAGCGCCTGATGCGTGCGATCATCCGGGTCAGCGAGCGGGAAATGGGCGACCTCTCGAAGTCACCCGCCTACTGTACCGATTTATTCTTTATGGGCCCCCCGGTCCCGTGAGTGTACCATGAACAGAGTTTTCAGGAAGATGTTTGATGGTTGGTGGCTGCTGATCCGCGGGATCGGACGCTCCGGGACGATGGCGCCTGTAACGGGCCGGGAGAGGAGGGGCCGCGGGGGCTTCACGCTGATCGAGATCCTTGTCGCGACCTCCATTCTGCTGATCATCGTCCTGATGATGTCGATGATCTTCCAGCAGAGCAGCGGTGCCTACCAGAGCGGCACCAACCGCGTCAACGAGCAGAAGGTGCTGCGCAACATTCTGGGCATGATCTCGCGCGACATGACACTGGCCGTCGATAGCCGACTCTACCCCGACTATAAGAACAAGTTCGACTCGGACATGGCGGCCTTCGTCGCGCTGACCGGAACCCCCGATGCTGGCGGCAGGCGCACGCCGCAGTGGATCGAGTTCTCCTATGTGGGCGGCAAGGTGAAGCGCAGCGCTTTCGACCTGATGTGGAGCAAGACTGGGAAGCGGTGGGTTGAGGATCCCATGGGCGCGAAGCAGACCAGCATCCTGAACCCCGAGCAGGATCTGGCCGAGTTCTATTTCGAGATCCTGTGGCCGACGGAAGACGATGGCACCGAGATGCTGCCGCTGCAGGTTGATGTCTTTGCCTCGCTCTCGCATGAGGGCAAGTACTCATTTGCCCGCGGGCGCTCGGCCGGCAGGGATCGCGAGTTTGGCACGGACGACGACATCATCGCCGGAGGGCCGCAATGATGAGACATGGAACCGAACCGATGCCGGGGGGCTGTGCAATGAACGGCGGGCACCGCGGCTTCCCCGCGGGCGCGGGCTGGAGAACATGGTGCCGGGGGCGGCGGCCTCCTGTCCCCTGTCTCCCGTCTCCCGCCTCCCGTCTCCCGCGCCGCCGCGCCGCCTTCACGCTGATGGAGATGCTGTCGGTCATCGCCATCATCGGCCTTCTGGTCGGCTCCCTCGCCCTGGCACTCTCCAAGGCCCGCGAATTGTCGCGCCGCGCCCGCGCCGAGGCGGAGTTGCGCGAGATGGTCTCGGCCTGGCTGCAGTACCACCAGCTCTATGGCGAACTGCCCTCCGTGGTCCAGGGCCAGAACGAGCTGCCCTCCAGCCGTAAGACGCTCGATCCGCTTATCAACCCCGAGAGCGGCGACAACCCGCGTGGCCTGGTGCTGCTGAACCCGCAGATACCGTTCAACGCGGCCGGCTTCTACACCGATCCCTGGGGCACCCCCTACCAGCTCTCGTTCGCCCAGCCCAAGCTCGAGGCGACCGCCGCCCTGCGGACGAGCATCACCTTCCCGGGCCGCCAGCGGCGGCTCCCCTGATGGAGACATTCCATGAAGTTGCCTGAAAAAAAGAAGGATTGCCGCAGAACACGCACCGGTTCCGCCCTGCTGATCGTGCTGGGGCTGCTGGCTCTGCTGATGATCACCGGCGTCGCCTTCGCGATCCTCATGCGCATCGAGCGTTCCAGCGCCTCCAACCTGCGCCACACCGCCATGGCGCGGCAGTTGGCCAAGGGGGGGCTGGCCTATGCCATCGCCGCTCTTGACGAGGAACTCAAGGCGGATCTCAGCACCAACCGCTATCGCAACTACCACTGGCCCGACCGGATCTGCAAGCCATCCGCCGACGCTCGCCGCACAGTCCACATCGCGGAGGATGCCTTCCTCTCGCTGGACAGGGAGGCGATATACTCCGACCAGGTGGCCAATGCGCACGTGCTTACGGCGGAGACGGCGCGCTACCTGCCCGGCGGCCTGCGTTACCGTGTGGAGCTTGTCAGTAATGAATTCGACGAGGTCTACAACCGTCCCGAGTGGATTCCCGTGAGAGCGAAGGGAGGGGATGACAAGCAGGATGAAATCATCGGCCGCTACGCCTACGTGATCCTCAACACCACCGGCCTGCTCGATGCCAACAGCGTCCATACCAACTCCGCCGAGGACTCGATTGGCCGTGGGATCGGTGCCGATGCGGGCGAACTGCAGCTCCATCCGGCGGCGCAGCCGGATGTCGTGAACCTGACGCAGTTTCTCGCCGTCCGCGCTGAACATGGCCGCTACGAGACCGTGGCCGAGCTGGCCACGCTGAACGGGGGCTTGAAAGGCGAGGAACTCTCCAGTCTGGACGTCTTCTCCTACTCCCAGCCCGATATGATACCGCCCGCGCCTCCCGCCAAGGCAACCTCGGAGATGAGGGCTGCCCACATAAGTTTGATCAACAGCCTCGGCGGCGTTTACGATGCCAATAATCCGAAGAACAGCAAACCCGCCCCGAAGATCGACATCAGCTCTGCGGACAAGATCATCGCGAACAGGAACAACATAATGCTGGCTCTCCAGGCCGCCGGGCTTCAGGATCATGCCACTGCGTTCAACAATGCACAGGCCAAGTGGGCCTATCTGGGACTGCTCGACTATGTCGACGACGACAGCGAGCCGGCTTATGTTGACGAATGGACAAAGCTGCCGGGGCAACAGAAGATATCGGCGGACGATCAGATGTTCGCCCGCCCCGCCACCGAGGCCATGCCGCTATATTCTGTATTTGCCGTGAGTATCGCATATGAGATGGATAATATCGGCGCTAGAGACGGTGTTGACTGGGTGAGGCATACCGTCAAGTACGACATCCGTGCCGTCTACTCCTATCCTTTCCAAACCTCAAAGGGACGACCGTTCAAGCTTGAGGCCGATATCGGTTCCGAGAATGGAGGAACCGCATCCGAATGGGAGCCGCTGCTGCCTCCGCTAACAGTGCCGGAGAAGGTGACGAAGGAGCACGTGATTGTGGGACCCGGTCTAAACGAACCATACCTCCAGATTGAAAAGACACAAACCCTCGAGCGTCCCATAACGGATGGCAAACCGCCTCTCCTTGCGTTTTACTTACACTGTCGCGCCAGCACCATCGACGAAAAAACAGGCAAGGTGATCCGGCGCACTCCGGCAAATTATAATAATTCCGATCCCGTTGTTATCTATGTTGGCATGACGGGGAGCGACATAGATAACGGTGGTGCCATCTTCTGGAGCGAGGCCATTGATCCCCGCTGCAACTGGGAAACGTACCATGCTTTGTGGCGCGCCAGCCGGGACTATGCCTGGGAAAGGCCCGTTAATCCCGTAACCACCGCAGGCGAGGAGCCTCTCGACAAGCTGCATGAGGTAATCGGCTATCCCATGCCGGCCCAGCCGCTGGACTATCCTCTGCACAGGTATATGCTGACCACGCCTTCAGTCATCCACAACTACTTCAGGATATACATCGATGGCATGCGGATTGGTGACCCCGATTCCGCTCACTGCGACCCCTTTATGCAACAGATCCGGGCGCATGTGGCCGACGGCCCGATGCAGTCGGTCGGCGAAATGGGCTACCTGCCGATTGGTCTCTGGCTTACGCTCCATCTCTACGATCACGAACACAATCCTCCGTTAGACTTCGGCAATAACAAGTATCCCAACAACGTCCTGCCGCCGGATGGTTTCCATCGCGTGCTCGACTACTTCACGCTTGGCGATCCCAACCGTCGGCGGCATGGACTGGTAAACCTCAACACGCAGTACACCAACGCCGTGGCGGCGCTCTTTACCCACTTGCCGCTCCAGACCGAGAGGAACCCCGGGTCACGGATCAAGGTGCCGCAAGATTACGATCAGATTAATAAGACCTACAAGGATGCCTACCGCCTCTTCAGCACGACCACCAAGCGCGAGTGCAACGATGCCACGGAGCTGGCGGAGTGGCTTGTTGATAAAGGTCCCTACGAGCGGCTCTCCGATCTTGGCTACTTCTTCAGAGGGACGCCGCAACTGGGTATCGCCAGCGGTGACTATTCGGCTGTCTACCCCCTGGCGGCGCTGAAGGCGGCGGTTGGCGCCGGCGGTGTCGGCGAGTTCGAGCGCGAGGCGCTGATCCGCAACATCTGCAACCTCGTCACATTGCGCGGGCAGACCTTCACGATCATCCTGCGCGCCGACGCCTTCTCGCCGCGCTTCGGCTTGACGGGCGTCAAGTACGGCAATGTTCTGGCCACGGCCACGGCCGTCGCGCAGGTATGGCGCGATACCGAGCCCGTAGCCGGCACGAAAAACCATCCTACCTTTATCCAGTTCTTCAAGATCATCAATGAATAGGCGGCGGCTTCTACTGGGTCTCACCCTGCTTGTACTCACCCCCGTGGCCCGCGCCGGACTGGCGGATGAGCCGTCGCACCTGCTCTGCGCCGGCTTCGGCACCATGGAACTGCTCGACAAGCCCCCCTTCTACTTCTGGAGTGCCGAGCTGCGCCCGGCCTGGAATCTCTACCACCTGCGCCCCTGGCTTGTCTTCGGCATGGGCGAGTATGATACCCGCTATGCCGCGGCAGGTGTGCTGGCGGATATCGCGCTGGGTGAGCGATGGCGCCTGACCCCCGGTTTCGGCGGCGGCTACTACGACTCCAATGGGCTGGAACTGGGGCATCACATCGAGTTCCGCTCCAGCATCGAGCTAAGCTACCGCTTCAGGAGCGGCCACCGCCTTGGTGTCGCCCTGGCCCATCTCTCCAACGGCTCGATAGGCGATAGAAATCCCGGCACCGAGACGCTGGGAATCGTCTGGTGCCTACCGCTGCGCTAGAACACATAGCTCAGGGTGATGCCGAAGGTCGTGTGCTTCATGGTAAACTCGCCCTCGGACTGCAGCTCCCTTTCCCCCGAGTAGTCGTAGTAGAAGCACGCCTTGGAGGTCAGGTCGATCTGGCGCATCATCACGTCCAGTTGCGCGTGCCGGTGGAAGCGGTAGGCCACGCCGATGGTGAA
>LSQX01253005.1_pt1 | contig 15648 bp, 15 predicted proteins | sample 654561 | NCBI WGS metagenome assembly LSQX01 (sample SAMN04489861, study PRJNA283612) | anaerobic digester metagenome | isolation source: 4 biogas reactors fed with cattle manure at either 37C or 55C with and... | place: Denmark: Kongens Lyngby | collected 2014 | reverse complement strand
AAGAGTGGGATCCAGTCGTTCTGCTCGCTTTTCTGCTGACATGAACCCAGTAACAGTAAAATAAGGAAAAGGGTTGTCCAAAAAAGAATCTTCTTCATCATTTCTATATTTAAAGGTTATGTGTCGTTAGAGGTGTTTGGGCAAAGATACAAAACAATCGCAATAAAAAAATCCCGCCTCAGGGTGAAGCGGGATTCAATCGTGCGGTTCGGACAACCGGTCAGCCTCTCAGCAACGCGTTGTCAATTGCTTCTTTCGAAAGCTTCCTGGTGCAGAAGAACCAGTCGTAGCAATGCATATCCTCCTCTTTGGTCTCCATCCGTTCCTTGGCAACACCACATGAGCCGGCGGTGGGTACGATCACCTCGTCACCCGGACGCCAGTCGGCCGGCAGGGCAACACCAAACTGATCAGCTGTCTGCAAACCGATCAGGACACGCTTCAACTCGTCGAAGTTGCGTCCCAGCGAGAGGGGATAGTAGATGATGGTGCGGATGATGTTCTTCGGATCGATAAAGAAGACCGCCCGTACAGCCTGTGTGCTGTTCTCATTAGGCTGGATCATGCCATATTTCTTGGCCACCTCCATGGTGATGTCCTCAATCAGCGGGAAGGTCACCTCCACATCCTTCATCCCTTTATATTCGATCTTCTCCTTGATGGTACGCAGCCAGGCGATGTGGCTGTAGAGACCATCCACAGAAAGACCCACCAGCTGGCAGTTGAGCGCTTCGAACTCGGGTTGCATGCTGGCAAAGGTCATGAACTCTGAGGTGCATACCGGTGTGAAGTCAGCAGGGTGGCTGAAGAGGATTTTCCATTTTCCTTCAAACCCTTCCGGGAAGTTGATGATACCCTGTGTTGTCTTGGCGGTGAAGGAGGGTGCCTTGTCACCGATTCTCGGCATTGCCGGAGTGTTGTTTTCCTGATTTGTTTCCATCGTTCTTTTTTTAAAGTGATTTTTTACAAAGTTAACCGATTTATGATATTAATAATATTGATATATATTCTTTCGATATAGCATACATCTATACTATTACATGGCATGGCGTCACCCGATCACTTTTCCCTCGCATAGGGCCAGGCGGCGATACCGCCCTCCAGCACCTTCACGTTGGTGTATCCGTTTGCTTGCAGGATAAGTGCCGCCTCGTATCCCCGCAATGAGATCTTGCACCAGGTGACAATCTCGGTTTGCTTATCTTCGGGAAGTTCCCCCAGACGGCTTCGCAGCTGACCCAATGGGATGAGACGCTCACCAATACCGAGACGCATCTGCTCGAATTCAATAGGATTACGCACATCGAGCAGCAGCAATGACTCTTCTTCCTTCACCCTTCGGTACAGCTCATCAGCCGTTATCCCGGTCAATGCTGTTGACCTCAGTCAGCACTTTTGTGGTGATTTTCTTGGCATTCCAGAAAAATCGGGAGTCGCGAACCACTCCTGCGGGCGAGCAGAGCAGCTGGCTGCGGTCGTCAAAGAAACCGCCCACGTAATAGGGGTATCCACAGGAGGCCATAGAGAGGTCAGACGCTTTCTGGTAAACGGTGATCTCCGCATTTTCATCCATACGGCGAGCCTTGGAGGCCGCTTTTGGCCCGGCAGCGGAGCCACCGATGACAATAATTCGTTTGTTTTCCATCGTTATGACAATGTTGTTAGAGGGTGGTTAAATAAAGGATTATTTCTGATCCGTTTGAACGGGAATCAATTCGTCGCTGTCGGGGAAATCACAGTCGTCACAACGGTGGTGGTTCTCGAGGCCGCCAATCAGCCTGAAGCAGCGGCGGCAGCGAAACCACTCTTTGTCGAACTGCACGTTGCCCCCTTCAATGTTAATCATCTTACCCTCTACCATCGCCTGGGCAATGGTTTGTCTTGCCTTTTCATAGATGCGGGTAAGGGTGGGTCTGGAAACATTCATCACCACGGCAGCCTGCTCCTGTGTCATCCCTTTGTAATCCAATAGTCGCATGGCTTCATACTCCTCAAAAAGCAGTGTAACCGATTGAAGCAATTTTCGTGGGATGCCAAAGGGTTTAAACCCCTGCATCAGTGGGGGGTGTGCCATTTTCCGGTTCTGTTTGGGACGGGACATAAGCTAAAATAATAGGATATAAAAATCAATGATCACTTTTCAAAGATAATCAAAATTATGAACCTATGGTCAATAAGGTGTGCAAAATATCAACAACCAATGCATCACAATCTCAGTGGGTAACGAAAAAAGCCGGTGAAATAATCACCGGCTGAGGTCAGAATGAAGTAGCACGGCAGGGAATCGAACCCTGATCTAAAGTTTAGGAAACTTCTATTCTATCCGTTGAACTACCGCGCCCTACGGAACTGCAAAAATAGGCTTTTTTTGATTCACGACAAAAGATTTGCCACACTGCCTTCCACTTTCAACAAACAATTTAGCGAAAGAGCTGTTTAACATCTGTGTCAACAACTTAAAATTGCATTGTTACATTATGAATAAAATAGCCATACTTTACGGCAGCTCGGGCGGGAACGCCGAATCGGTTGCCAGGCAGGTGCAGGATCTCTTTGAGGGAGATGCCGACCTGTTCAACGTTCGGGAGGTCACCCTCGAGGAGATCAAAGAGTACCCCTACTATATCATCGGCACCTCCACCACCGGCATAGGTGATCTGCAGGATGACTGGGAGGGGTTTCTCCCCTCCTTCACCAGGCTGGATCTCTCAGGGAAGAAGATCGCCATCTTCGCCCTGGGTGACAGTGCCTCCTACTCCACCAGCTTTGCCGAATCGATGAAGGTGGTCTACGACGAGATCGCCGACAGCACCACCATCGTGGGACAGGTGCCGGACGAAGGGTACACCTACGACGACTCCATGGCGGTGGTCGACGGGATGTTTGTGGGACTCCCCATCGATGAGGACAACGAGTATGACCTGACAGAAGAGCGGCTAACCGCCTGGGTGGAAAAATTGAAACCCGTGTTTGTGTAACCCGGGTTCATTTTTACCTTATATCAAGAAAAAGCATGATCTCAGTGAAGAGATCATGCTTTTTTTTTGTATCATACAAAAGGAATGGCTTTGTTAAAGCTCCTTGATCTTGATGTTCTGGAACCAGACCTCGTCCCCATGATCCTGTAACAGGATCAAACCCTCCCCGGCATTGCCGAAGTTGGGCCAATCCTTATACTTGCTGGTCTGCACCAGTTGGTTCCACTCTTCGTTGTTGCGTTCATACTCCACGATCTTCACCCCATTGAGCCAGTGCTCCACGTGGTTTCCCTCAACCACCACCATGGCGGTATTGAAAAAGCCGCTGCGAAAGGGTTTGTCGGCTGGCGCAGGAATCAGGTCGTAGAGTGACCCCAGTGTGCGGTTGCCATCCTTTCCCATCTTTGCATCGGGATGACGTCTGTCATCCAGAATCTGAAACTCACAACCGATGGCCGATCCCTGACCCTTGTTTAGATCGGTATCCACGAAGTATTTGATGCCGCTGTTGGCTCCTTCGGTGATCCGGAAATCGACCTTCAGCATGAAATTCTTGTAAAGTCGCGTGGTGACGATATCGCCGCCATTGGTAGACTCACCACCATCGCTCTTGTGTACCTTGAGGATACCATCGGCCATCGACCATCCCGCTTCAGGGAAGCTATCCTGCTTGGCTCCGCGCCATCCGTCGCTGCTTTTTCCATCCCAGAGAAGCACCCAGCCATCAGCTGCCTCCCTCTCGGAGAGGGTGTTGGCGATCTGGTTGATCTGCTTCACATCACTCTTTTCCGGCATCCTGTACTGTTCAAGCTCTTCGGTAAGGATTCGGATGTTGCGCCATGCCACACTCTTGCCTTCCTGTTCTGCATTGCCGATAGAATGCACCTGCAGGGCGATGAAGCCGGAAGCGGTGGTGCTGTCCAGCAGGTCGGCACAGGGAACATCGTTCACCCATGTGCGGATGCTGTTGCCGATAGCCTCTATGCGCGCCTTGTTCCACTCTCCGTTTTTGAATGCCTGCTGTCCTTCGGGGTTGTAGTTCAACGGGTAGAGCCATCCGCGGCGTGCTTCATCGTAGACACCACCGGTCCAGGCCCGCTCTGAGGGATCGATTTCGAACTGATAGCCATGCACCCGTCCTTCCTGAAATTCGGGCAGGCTAAGACTGCGAAACTGCACACCGGAGTTGAGGCCATCATCGACCTTGAATTCAAACTCCAGGATAAAATCGTCATAGTTTTTGTTGGTTGCAAGGAAAGTGTTTGGGGTATTCAGCTGCGATATGCCCACAATGGCACCATCCTCCACCTTGTACTCGGCGGTACCGTTCAGTTTCTCCCATCCATCCAGATTCTCACCATTAAACAGATCCTGCCACTTAGGTCCTTGTGCGCAGGAGGTGAGCATTGCAACCAACGTCACCATCAGTAAAATTCTCTTTTTCATTGTTGTTTCTCATTTAGATAAAAAATATTCAATTTCTTTTCAATTGGCAAGACTCAAAATCCCAGATCTCAGATCCGGTAAAAATCTTCCCATCCTTTCCTGGGAGGTTCACCTGTCAGGTAGGCATCGGCAAAGGCATCGTTGGTCACCCGTTTGGTATCCCGATCGAAGAGGATCTTGCGGTTGAGGCGTTGTGCTGCCACACCGAGGCTGAACACCTGACTGAGCGGCGCAGAGACCTCGAACGGTGAGCGTGTCTTCTCTTTCCCCTGACAAGCCAGCAGGAAGTTGGCAAAATGGTTAGAGGGACTCTGTGGCACCTCCGGCAGATATTTCTCCATCTCCCGTGCTTTTTCATCGGGTATGATGCTCAGGGTGCTGCCATGTGAACCCCCTTTAAATGTCAGTTCCCTGCTATAGATCTCCTTCCCGGGATTGAGCTTCGCCGGCTGTATTTTCCCGCCCGCTACGGAGGGTATATTGGGATCGATCTCCGATACACCATAGCCGTCGGGCACAGCGGGTATATTGTCCAGCCCGTCATGCCAGGTGATCACTACCGGTGGCATATCGCCGCGGGCGGGGAACTTGAACTCGATGGTGCTCGACATCGGGAAGAAGAAGTCGTTGTGGCCGCTGAGCAGCAACGGGTTCACCTCTTCCGGCAGTCCCAGATCGAGAAACTCATGTGCCGTGTCGATGATATGTGCACCCCAGTCGCCCAGTGCTCCCATCCCGAAATCGTACCAGCAGCGCCACTGCCCGTAGTGGAAGTCCTTGTTGTAGTCGTGATGGTCGCGCGCCATCAACCAGAGGTCCCAGTCCAGTGTCTCGGGGATCGGTTCTGCCGCAGGAAACTGTTTGATATTGGGATCCCAGCCATGCCAGCGTCGCGGGTTGTTCATATGGGCAGTGAGAGCAGTCACATCCTTGATGATACCCGCCTCCTTCCATGCTTTGAACTGGAAGTAGTTGGCTTCTGAGTGTCCCTGGTTACCCATTTGTGTGACCACGTTGGGATATTTCTGTACCGCTTTCAGCAGCAGCTCCGACTCGTGGAAGGTGCGGGTGAGCGGTTTCTCCACGTAGACATGCTTCCCCTCGGCCATCGACATCATCACTGCGGGGAAGTGGGCGAAGTCGGGGGTGGCGATGGCCACCGCCTCGATCTCGTTGCCCATCTTGTCGAACATCTCCCTGAAATCTGTAAATCGTTTTGCGTTGGGGAATTTGGCGAGGGCCTTTTGAGTATGCTCTGCCCCCAAATCCACGTCACAGAGAGCCACCACGTTAGCCAGGCCGGTCTTGTCGAAGTCATTGATGATCTCCCATCCCCTGTTCCCAATACCGATATGAGCCAGGTTCACCTTTTTGTTGGCACCATACACCCTGTTGAAGCTTGCCGCACTTGTCCGGGTATGAATGCCACCCAGTGCCATTCCCGCGGATGCCAATGCCGCTTTTCTGAGAAAATCTCTTCTTGTTGTCATATTAATTAAAATATTCTTCTTGTATCTACTGACTCAAAGTAAATTGTAAAGATAACAAAAAAGGTTTAACAATGTGAATAATCTTTTTTGTCAATCTTCGTTAAATAAAACCTCTTATGAAACGAGTATGCACACCATGTGAAGTCTATTATCGCAACACGTTCATAAGAGGTTGCACTATTTTTCAATATTTGTGACAAATCCTATTGTGCATCGGGCCCCAGGACTGTCCGATCCTTAGGCACGATCAGGGGTTCCAAATTTTTCTCAGCTCCCGGATAACCTATATTCTGGTTAATGACCCCTTTGTTGTAGAAGTTACCTGCTTTCATGATCCAATCGTAGTAGAAGTTGATACCCTCCTGCTTGACATTCGAATTGATGCCGTCGGGTCCGGAAAAATTATCGAGACGGTAGACCCTGCCAGCGAATACTTCACACGGTTTTCCCGTTTTGGCATAGGTGTAGGCAATCCTTGTCAGTTCCGATTTTCTGTTTTCCTCATAATACAGTTCCCGTGCGCGTTCGTCGAGGACAGCTCCTATCGTGACATCGGCAGCGGTCAACGGGTCTGCCCCTGCCCTGGCCCTGACCACATTCAGCGCATCGGCAACCAGTTGCAGCTGATCTTTCCAGTAATAACTCTCTGCCAGCATCAGGTAGACCTCGGCAGACCGGTACACGTTCCATGGTGTCTCACCCCCTGCCCACTACATTTGCAGCTGATCCGGCACAAACAGTTTGTAGTGGGGCCATGAGAACCATCCAGATCCATCTGAGGACCGGCCTTGTCGGTGGTGCCTTCCACAGCCATATCTGAAAGAATAAACTCGGTTAGGATGGGAGATCCGTCACCGAAGAATTCATGCCTCATGTTGCGTTCACAGGTGGTGAGAGCAGCATAAAAACCATCGGCATCCACATAGGTGTTTTCGGGTGTATGGAAAGAAAGGGGGTTAGGCTCCAGCCAGCTATCATCGCAACTAGACAAACCAACTGTTATAAAAAACAGGGTAAGTATCAGAACAATATAATTATTCAATGAATGTATTTTTTCCATCATCTTTCATTGTTAAAGGGTGAAATTCAAACTAACATTAAAGGTTCGGAGAGCCGGATCACTTACTTCCGGATCCCAGAAATCCCAGTGAGGTGAGAAGACAGCCACATTTCTGACAGAAATGGAGTGTCGCATATCCTGTACATATTATCGAAGAATGGATTGACCGGTGTTACATCGGAAGTGGGATATTTCCACAGAAATTGATCCACCTCCTCATTTCCTATCTCATCAACACCGTAGGCCGGTAAGTACGGACGAAAAATAACGCTTTTGTTTCACATTCATGATCTTTTAAATTTAAAATTAATAGTAAAAATTAGAAGTTAATAATCTTTCTTCGCCATATCCAACGCTGTCGTGGTGATATAATATTTGGCGATCATATTCGATATCTCCCATTCAGGCATATTCTGGGCAATCAGAAACTCAAAATAATTCTTTGCCACCATGCCGAAATAATCCTCATGACCTTTCCTGTCTTCTACCGGTACAATAATCTGATAGCGTCCCTCAGTGACAGGTTTTGAAGAAATGGAAGGCACCATTTTCTGCAACTCGGCGATCACTGTATGGAGGGCTGATTCGAATACCTTCCTATCTGTAGCTTTCTCTTTTTCGATGTACAACTGCTTGATGTAGTTCTCCTCTTTATTCTGAACGATCTCTACGGCCGCATGAGTCCCTTTGATCAGTGCGCTGTAAGCATCGCCGCCACCCTGAGGTGCCTCATAGTTCCATATAGCGGTAACAGCTATGTTTTTGCCTTTCACCTGATAATGGATGGTTCCGTTTCCAAATACTTCCAGTATATTATCCTTTACATACTTACGCAGATAGTCAGGATAGGCATTCAGCCTGGTCGATCGAGTGAAATCTGCCAGCGTTAATCGGGTAGGCCAATGATGGGCAGACGTAATTAGTACATCTGTCCGGTAATCGATCACCTCATCCGGAAAGCACTGCCAGTGAACCAGGTCCACCAGATGAGTTGCCACATCGGCGATCCCTTCCCCCTGTTGCTCCACATCATAGAACCAGGCGGGACGGACCAGTACATTGCCGGAGACTTCCTTGAAGTAGTGATGCACACTTTGCATGACAATGGCCGGCTCTTCGGCAGTTCCGGCCTGCACTTCCCCGAAGAGTTCCTCACTGTCCACGAGCACACGGACTATCGTATTGAGGATATCATACCGCTCTGTCATCACATCATAGAGCAACACGTCGTGTGTGCGTGTGCTGTCGAAGGTGGCCTCGAGGAGTTCGAAGCCAGCCTTATCGATTACCATGGGCTTATCTGACAGCACGTTATATCCGGCCTGTATGGATTTGGAAATATATTCTGTTTTCTTGCTGTTGTTTCCGGCCAGCACGACTACATTTCCTTTTTTCTCACCGTTCATTTTTTCGAGATAATCACGATCCGCATAAACATCCACGTGCCAATCGGTGGGATTCTCAGCACGCCGGTTATATTCCTCAATGCTGTGCAAATACTGCTGCAATTCTTCTCCTTCCGGAGCATAAACCAATACAGTATCATTGACCAGTTGCTGCGGGAATTTTTGCAGCAGACTGGCATGAAAATGGCCCGGATCCAGCACAACCAGTTCAATTTCACCCTCTCTGCCGGAAAATTGATTTCCGGCATCAGTCGTCTCTTGTTGCTTCTTACAGGAAAGGAATGCCAGAACGCCTGAGATCAGAGTGATGGTATACAATAGATTTTTCATCGGCTGTTCGTTTGTTTAGATTTTGATATAATCTGTACCATAGGGATACCGTTGTGCCCGTTTCAACATGGAATTGGCCTGTTCGCTGTTGCTGAATTTCTCCGCTCTTGGATCCCATTCCAGCCTGCCGGGCAGTTTCATCGCTATGTGACTGATCAGGCATATCGAACAGGCACGATGACCGGGTTCTACCGGAGAGATGGGCTCTTTTCTGCTTTTGATGCAATCCAGCCAGTTGCCGTGCTGATTATCGCTTCTGTAAAGGTGTATCTCGTGCTCTTTTATCTCCGACGAGAGAATCTTCGGATCACTGGCATCGAGTGCTTTCGCACTGCTGGCCTGTGCGACCGGATCGCTTGTTGAAGCGACATAGTTGCCGCGGGAAACGAAGATCCACCCTTCCGACCCTTCATAACGTATCCCATTGGGATAGCCTCCACTGGTGTACATGGTAATTCCGTTCGCATACTCCGCTTTTACCATGAAATCACCATGTACATCCCATAATCCCGACTGGGGAAACTGTGCCACCGCCTCTACGGAAACCGGTCCCGTATATTCCGTATTCATTCCCCATGCCGCTGAATCGTAATGGTGCTGTCCCCACCCGGTAATCATGCCGGCTCCGAACTGCTCGCACCTCAACCAGCCGGGGCGACCGTAATTATGCTGCGGATGCACCCTCATTTCTGTATAATAGACCTCGGGGGTGGAACCAAGCCACATGTCGTAGTTCAGGTTCTCCGGCACAGGCATCGCAGGGGCATCGGGACCCGAAGGGTCTCCGGGTAATCCGATCTTGACGGTATGCAGTTTTCCTATCCTTCCGTTTCTCACCAGCTCGGCAGCGATTCTGAACTGAGGAGAGGAACGCTGTTGCGTACCTACCTGAAGGATCACACCCTGTTTTCTGACCAGGTCACTCAGGAAACGACCTTCTGCCACCGTGAGTGAGGTGGGTTTCTGCAAATAGACGTCTTTCTTCGCCAACGCCGCCCTGGCAGCAGGTTCTGAATGCCAATGATCAGGTGTGCTGATGATGACGGCATCGATATCCTTGTTCAGCAGCATTTCCTGGTAATCATCATACATGCGGGCATTTGAATAGTTACTGTTACCCGTTTTTTTGGCATAATAACTGTCTATATACTTCTTACCGTCGAGAAGCCGCTTTTTATCTACATCGCAGACGGCAATAAACTGAGCCTGATCATAATTGATCGTCTCAGCCATATCGTGATCACGAGCAATCCTACCAAAACCGATCTGGCCGATGTTAATTTTATTGCTCGGAGCATTCTTTCCAAACACGGAGGAAGGAACGATGGTAGGTAAAACCACTGTCCCTACAGCTGTTGCTGTTGCTTTTTTTAAAAACATTCTTCTTTTCATAGGATATTGATTTAATCATTTCATTACGTTTCTATAAAACAGTCAGTCATCATGTTACGTATCAAGCACAAAGATGCCCGTTTTATTATGATTGATGCTTATTCTGATGCATAAGCCTTGAATTCCCGGGCAATGCCCGCCTGCTATGGTTTGTCTTCCCGATCTTTACATCCATCAGCATCTCCATTGTCACATCAAAATCAATGAGATATCTCTCTTTGGAAGGCGCAGAGATGGTGATGATCCGTTTGTCCTTGATCGGCGCATCGGCCCAGGGGCGTCTCCAGATACATTCATTTACGTTCACTGCTTTTTCTCCGCCGGTCTCGGTGATGTCAGCTCTAAGTGAAAGTTAATTGATTGATTCAATCTGTATCACAGGTGCGCCTGAGAAACTGCGCCAGTACATCTCAGCAGTCTCCTTGTCCATGCGGCCATCAAAAACGATCATCCGGTATTTCAACACATAATCATTCCCGTTTTTCAGGTTCCACGATTGATGACGGATAGGAGTGAATTCAAAATACAAATCACCTCTTCCTCCATTCCCATCCAGTGGCCAAACCCGCATCGGTTCGGGATGGGCCCTGTTGGCAGGGTGACTCATAAACAGAATACCCGATCTTCCCTCATCCACCGCCGATTCACCCTCCACAATACACCAGCGGGCAGTACTTCCATCGGCCTCTCTTCTTGTTTTCCCCTCTGATGTCAAAACGGTGCAGTTCTCTTTCGTCCATTTCTCTGTGGCCCTGTATCCTATACCGCCGCCGTATCTGTATGCATCGAGCATGATCCCCTCATTCAGGGGCGTGTTGATAGCTGTGGTGTAATCGATGATCCACACACCTTTACTACTGTTCCATACCCTTACATCCAGCACCTCATTCATCGCGATCTGATCTTCCCCTTTGGCACCAAAATCGATATGCTGCTGCAGCACCCTGAGGCCTGAGAAGACACTGCCCGTTATCTCGGACAGGAAACCGGCAAATTTGACGGTGCCTTCGCCCTTTTTTAAATTCCAGAAGTCGACCTCACGATCACCGATGTGCGTCAGCGTCCAGGGCCCCCAGATACCATAATGATGATAGTGATCCGGCGGCTGCACACGCGAGAGCATTTCTCCTTTGGGGGACCATAAAGGATGGATGAAACCCGATCTTTTAAACAGGGGATCAACGCCCGTGGGCGGAAACATCGTCTCATACCGGTAACTGAATACGGGACTTTGGTCAGCATAAAGTGTAATGTTACCATCCGCTTTACGCAGTTGAAACGTGTTGCTGTTCGTACTATCCCCTTTTTTTTTCTCTTTTTTGATCAGAAAATTTCGGGTGCTATTCTTCGGTGTCTCACCCTCCATTACGAACCAAAGCTTATTTGTTACACCGGGTTCAATCTGACCGTTCACCAACTGATAAGTGTTCCGTGTAATTTCATACAAATTCCATTGAATCGAATCATTACTGGTCTCCATATTGTCCAAAACAATAGCAACCGGCAAATCAAGGCAGGACTTGTCCATTGTAACAGAAAAAGAAATCTCATCCTGCGCTGCAAGCCGCATCGACAGAAAAAGAAACGTGAAAATCGCGAGTTTTTTCATTAAATTGATTTGTTATAATTAACAACCTCGGTGGAGGTATATTTCTAACTAATTTAATATCTTTTTGCATTTTACTACAAAAAAATGAAAATATATTGTTAATAACAAATATTATTTTTGCAATACAATATATTATCTTCACCTTATGCCTTTTTTATGTCCCCTATTTATCACACCATTGAATCAATCATGAATCCATAGATTGATTTGTAATCAACAGCAATTTGATTCACAGACATGTTTGCATAGTGAAGCGTTTTGTCTCACAACAATGCTATATCAACAATTAATATTAGTATACAAGTGTTCTATTAAAATTAGGGCGTTATTAATAATCAAATAAACCTGGTCCATTAGGTCAAAATCGTTCTTTGTCATTTTGAAATTTAGTTTTGTCAAAAAGGTCTCTAAGATGAGTTTTTTCGGTCAATGAGATGCTTAATATCTGAAGAACCTCGTACGTGCTCCTGTCGATTTTCATATCGTGTTGAACGATTGCCACAAGGCAGTAGGCGCATATTGCAGCATAAATTTGAATTCGTACGGCGTTCTCTGCAGAGGAACTGTACTGCACCGTTCAGTTCGGAGATATCACCAAAGCAACCCATCGGGGTCTTGGAAATTACTTTCTTGCTCCTTTCAGTGAGGGAACCGTATGCGTTGATCAATACCCAGTGAGCCCATGCAGAAAGTCATCCCGTTATGTAGCGATGGAGCCTGTGCAAAGATCCATTAAAATCAGAAACCGTACTGGCTATTCGGGGCAGTCCGAGGAGGGGAAAAGGAGGATCATCGGGATGAATACACATCATGATATTCAGCTCCTCTGCGACTGGTATCACCCGTTGTATGAACCGGGTGAAGTTCTCACGAAAACGCTGCTCACCGATCAGGTGATAACTCTCTAGTGCAGCCTTGAAAGCTGCAATGTAGTCTGATCGGTTTTCCACCGCACTATTGACAAAACCCTGGGTAACGATAATCAGGTTGTGGAGGAGCAAATGGGTTTCCGAATCGCCCATCCGGGCAAACCGGGCAGCTGTGGCTTGCAGAACCTCTGGAGAATAATCCTTGGCCGCATCCTCTCTTTATAGAATGAAGAGATCAAACAGTGCAAAGGTAATAGAGTCATAGAGCATCGTCTCGCTTCCGTCAGCGTCACAGTAGGAGAGATCGGTTCTGACCCAGTCAATCACCGGCATAAAATTGTAACAAACGCGGTCCACACCATTTGCAGCGAGGTTGTGAAGCGACTCGATGTAATTTTGTATGTGAATCTCTGCTAACTCATCCCCCTTCTTGATGGCCTCAGAAACAGGTAGGCTCTCCACGGCACTCCACCTCAATCCTTTATTCTCAATTAGCTGACTAATTTCGCCAAAAGCCCAGGTATCCCACACTTCACCCGGCTTCAAATGGTGCAAGGAGGTAACCACGCCCTTTACACCCATCTGTTTCAAATCAGAGAGTGTAACCGTATCACTGGGTCCGAACCATCTCCATGTTTTTCCAGCATAAGCAAATTTTTCTTGCAAATAAACAAACTATATTTATTAAAGAGCGTGCATATATTTGCAATGAATTATACTATATTTGCATCCAGACCAAAACGGAATGTTATGACGCGGATTATGCATGAAAATCTGAACCTGGATAACGGTTCGCCAGTGAAAGTCAAATGGTGTGATTACGACTATTTCAAGTTTCCGCTGCACTTCCACGATGAATATGAGGTGGTTTATATCCTGAAAAGTACCGGAACTCGATTTGTGGGAAACAGTATTCAACCTTATTCCAACGGTGACCTGGTACTGCTGGGTAGTTCACTGCCCCACATGTACCGTAGCGATCCTGAATATTACGAGGAGCACAGTGATTTAAGGGTACATGCCATCACCATCCAGTTCTCCAAGAACTTCTTCAACTACGGGGTAACGCAGTACCCTGAATTGTTTAACATCAAGAACCTGCTGATCAAGGCTAAACAGGGTATTTGTTTCGACAAGAATGCCAATCAACGTATCCGCAAAAAGATTACCAAATCTTTACGCCTGAAGGGACTCCCCCTTCTGATGGAGTGCATACAAATCCTCTCGCTGATGAGCAGTTCATCCGATTATACTCTGCTTAACAGTGAGGATTCAGAGACTGAATCGGAATTCATCGAGGCAGAAGCGCGACTGATCAAGGTCCTCTCGTTTCTGAAACGAGAATATACCCGTCCGCTCACACTAACAGAAATTGCAGGGGTCGCCGGGATGAACCAAACCTCTTTCTGTCGATTCTTCCTCGAAAATACCGGTAAAACGTGTGTGCAGTACATCAACGGACTGCGCATCGGGTATGCATGCAAGTTGTTGCAGGAAGGGAAGTATTCAATCAGCGAAATCTGCTACGAGAGCGGTTTCAACAATATTTCGAACTTCAACAGACAGTTCAGGCAATTCACCCAGCATTCTCCCACCGAATACCTGAGCGAGTTAAAGAAGCCACCGTTGTACAGGAAAATATAGTGGGTTACTCTTGCTTTAGCAGGTCGAACCGGTCCCTGTAAGCCCACAGTCCCAGGGCCGGACTGGAGATGTAATAGATCTCCTCACCATCGGGAAGGATGTTGAACCCCTCTCTGAGTTTTGCAGGATCGTATCGTTGCATCACCTTGTCGATGTCGTCCCATTGAAAACCAACGCTTTCGATCTCCTCTTGTGAGAGGTTCTCATGCTCTTTACCGGGACAGTAGGTCACCGAAAAGCGCCCCTCTGAAGAACCGTGTATAAGGTGGGCAGCGGCACCCAGGTTCTCCTGCAACTCCGCATTCTCCTCCACAGCCCTCAGCGTATGGGGTGTTCCAAAATAACCATACTTGCGGATCAGGCGGTCGATGGTCCTATCCTCACCGAACTCTTTCAGTGCCGGTGCCAGCACGATCAGTTCACCCCCGTCAGCAATGGCCATCCGTGTGCGATAGATCGATTTGTTGCCCAGCCAGGTGCTTTTGAACTCAGTGGGATCGAGCCACACGACCACCTTCTGAAGTGGTTTTTCCACCATCACAAAGTTCACCTCCAACGAGAGTCTCGCAGCGCTGTCAAATACCTCAAGGTCATCACCGACAAAAAGCCCATAGGTCTGCTGCTCACCGCAGCTGTTCACCCCCACCACGGTCAAGACGTAGACGATGGGCAGTTGAGCGGCAAAATGATCGGTAGCATAGTTGAAGACACGTCGCACGGGCGTGTCGGCACGACCCATCATCCGCTCCATACCATAAACGGCGCCAATGTAGTGGCTTTTGTTGATCCCCTCGCTACCGCCGGTACCCACTAAGATGTTCTTGTTGTAGTTGGCCATCCCCACCACCTCGTGGGGCACCACCTGACCGATGGAAAGGATCAGGTCGAAGCCCCCCTCCACCAGCAACCGGTTTACCTGCGCCGGCCAGGTGAAGTTCAGCTTACCCTCCGATACCTCGTTGATGTAGCTCTCAGGTACCTCGCCCAGGGTGACCACATCGTTGCGCCAGTCATGCTCCCGGAAGAGCGATTGGGGTGTCCGTCCGAACATATGGCTGATCTGAGGAGCGGTCATGGGGGTATGGGTACCCAATGCAGGCAGGATATCGGTCAGCTTTTTTCCGTAATATTCCCAGGCCATCTCGGTCAGCTCACCTGCCCTGCTGGGCATACGGGTATAATCGGGCGGAACGACCAGGATTTTCTGCCGTTCGCCCAGCTTACCGAATGCCTCATTGAGACCTTGCTTCAGATCATCACGCGATAAAGCGGTGTTTGAAGTTCCTTTCTCGTAATAAATCATTCTATTTGGGATTTGGTATATCCGATCGAATCAACGAATCTGCTAATCAGCGAATCAGCTAATCATCAAATCAGCCAATCATCAAATCTGCTAATCATCGAATCAGCTAATCTGCTAATCA
>LSQX01356855.1_pt1 | contig 15652 bp, 11 predicted proteins | sample 654561 | NCBI WGS metagenome assembly LSQX01 (sample SAMN04489861, study PRJNA283612) | anaerobic digester metagenome | isolation source: 4 biogas reactors fed with cattle manure at either 37C or 55C with and... | place: Denmark: Kongens Lyngby | collected 2014 | reverse complement strand
ATCTGGCCGTTCCTGCGCGACCGCCGCATCGACGCCTACGACGACCTGCTGCGCCGCTATCGTGACTGAGGCCGCGGCCTTCGACCTCGCATCGCAGCCGCACGCCGTCGTCGAGCGCGACGGCGTGCGCTATACCCTGCTCGGCACCGCGCACGTGTCCCGGGCCAGCGTGGACGCGGTCCGCGCCGCGATCGCCACCGGCCGCTACGATGCCGTCGCGGTCGAGCTGGACGAGCAGCGGCTGCGAGCGATGGACGATCCCGGCTCGCTGGGACGCCTCGACCTGGTCAAGGTCCTGCGCGAGGGCAAGGCGCCGCTGTTCGCGGCCAACCTTGCGCTGGCCGCCTACCAGCGCCGGCTGGCCGAACAGATGGGGATCGAGCCCGGCGCCGAGCTCAGGGCCGCGGCCGCGGACGCCACCGCGCGCGGCCTGCCGCTCCAGCTGATCGACCGCGACGTCGGCCTGACCTTCCGCCGCGCCATGCAGCGCCTCGGCTGGTGGGGCCGCGCCCGCACCAGCGCCAGCCTGCTGATGGGCCTGCTCTCGCGCGACGAGGTGGGGGCGGAGGACATCGAGCGCCTGAAGGCGGGCGACGTGCTGGAGTCCAGCTTCACGGAGTTCGCCGGGCAATCCCCCGAGCTCTACGAGGCGATCATCGCCGAGCGCGACCGCTACATGGCCGCGCGCCTGCGCGAGCCGCCCGCCGGCGCGCGCGAGGTCCTCGCGGTCGTGGGCGCGGGCCATCTCAAGGGGCTGGCCCGGCACCTGGGACAGGACGCCGACGCACCCGCCCGGGTGCGCGAAACGCTGGAGCAGGTCAGGCCGAAGTCGCGCGTGCCGTGGCTGGAGCTGGTGATCGGCCTGGTCGTGGTCGGCGGCTTCGCATGGGGATTCTGGCGCGGCGGCTTCGACGTCGGCGCCGACCTGATGCTGCAGTGGGTGCTGGTGACCGGAAGCCTGGGTGCCCTGGGCTGTGCCATCGCCGGCGGCCACCCGCTGAGCATCCTCTCGGCCTTCGTCGCCTCGCCGATCACCCCGCTGCACCCGGCGCTGGCCTCGGGCACCGTCAGCGCCCTGGTCGAGGCCGCGATCCGCAAGCCGACCTACGCCGACTTCATGGCCCTGCGCGACGACGTCGGCACGGTCCGCGGCTGGTGGAGGAACCGGGTCGCCAGGGTGCTCCTGAACTTCTTCCTGACCAGCCTCGGCACCGCCATCGGCGTCTGGACCGGCGGGCTGGCGATGCTGGGGAAGCTCTTCGGCTGACCCTCGTGGGCCACGCCCGCGGGAGCGGCCGGCGCGCCGCTTCCGTGGGCCCGATCGCCCTCGCCGTCAGGCGGTCGCCGGCACCGCCTCGCCGCGGCGGGCGCGGGCCCGCCGCAGGAGGCGCGAGGTGCCGTTCGCGAGGTCGTCGAGGATGGCGTAGATCGTCGGCAGGAACAGCAGGCTGACCAGGGTCGAGAAGGCCAGGCCGCCCGCCACCGCCCGCGCCATCGGCGAATAGGCCAGCCCGCCGAGCACCACCGTCTCGCTGAGCGAGATCGGCACCATCGCGAGGATGGCCGTGCCCATCGTCATCAGGATCGGGCGCAGGCGCTCGCGGCTGCCTTCCACCAGCGCGTCGGTGCGCGACAGCCCGCGGCGGCGCAGGTTGTTGATGTGCTCGACCATCACGATGCCGTTGTTCACCACCACGCCCATCAGCACCAGGATGCCGATGAAGGCCATGATGGTGAAGCTGGTGCCCGTGATCCAGAACAGCCAGAACACGCCGAGGATCGAGAACAGCACGCAGCTCATGATGGCCGAGGGGAACAGCAGCGACTCGAACACCGCCGCCATCACCACGTAGATCATCACCAGCGCCAGCACGAAGTTGAACAGCATCTGGTTCATGGCCTGCTGGCCTTCCTCGAAGCCGCTGCCGGTGAAGGTGTGGCCGTACCCCGCTGGCAGCGAGACCGCGCCCAGCACCTCCTCCATCGCCTTGCGGGCCTGCTCCATGGTCGTCTCGCCCTCCAGGTTGGCCTGCACGCCGAGCGCGGTCTGGCGGTCGTGTCGCGAGATCTGGGTCGCCGACGGGGCGATGTCCATTTCGACCATGGCCGAGAGCGGCACCTGGCGCCCGTCCGGCGAACGCACCATGAAGCCCGAGATGTTCTCGGGGCCGTACTCCTGCGCGCCGCTGAAGCGGACCCAGACCGGGACCTCGCTGTCGCCGCGACGGTACTCGCGCAGCTGGGTGCCGCGCAGCGCCATCGACACGAAGGACGACACCTGCTCGGCGCTGAACCCGAAGGCGGCGGCGCGCTCGCGGTCGACGCGCACCGAGAGCTCGTCGGTGCGGTTTCCGTCGTCGACGCGGACGTCCCGCAGCTCGGGCCTCGCTTCGAGCATCGGCACCACGTCCTCGGCGATCTCGCGCAGCACGGCCGCGCTGTCGCCGACCAGCTGGACGCTGACGTTCTGGCCCATGCCGCCGCCACCCTGGCCGCCCGAACCCGACACGCCGACCTCGGCGCGCGCCGACTTCGGCAGCGCCTTGCTGATGGCCTCCGACAGCGGGCGCACGTCGTCGATCCCGTCCTCGAAGGTGACCATGGTGCCGGCGTCGTTGCCCTCGCTGAAGTACGAATAGACCTGGGTGATGCGGAAGCGCTCGCGGTTCTCGTCGAGGAAGGCCTCGACCCGCGCCACCTCTTCGGACATCTGCGGCAGCGTGAACCCGCCCTTCCACTTGTAGTAGAGGTGGATCTCGCCCTGGTCGCCGCCGCCGAACATGTCGAAGGTGGTGCCCTTCATGGGCACGAAGCTGGCCACGACCACCATCAGGATCCCGAACACGCTCCAGCCGCGGTGCGCGAGGGTCCAGCGGAGGAAGCGCGCATAGCGCTCCTGCATGCGGCGGATCGCCCCGCCCTTCTCGACGACCGCCGGCGGCGTGCGCATGCGGGCGGACAGCATCGGGATCAGGCTCACCGCCACCAGCCACGAGGCCAGCAGCGAGACCGAGATCGTGATCGCGATCTGGGCCATGAAGATGCTGATGTCGTTGACCTCGCCCAGCAGGTTGGGCAGGAACACGATGCAGTGGCACAGGGTGCCGGCGGAGAGCGCGATCGCGACGTGCTTCGTGCCGGTCAGCGATGCCCGGACCGGGTTGCCCGGGTCGCGCTCGCGCTCCTGGTAGATGCTCTCGACCACCACCACGGCGTTGTCGACCAGCATGCCGACCGCCAGCAGCAGGCCCATCAGGCTCAGGATGTTCAGGGTCACGCCGAAGAAGTGCATGAACCCCAGCGTCATCACGAAGCAGATCGGGATCGCCAGCGTCACCATCAGCGTCGACGGCCAGTGGCGCAGGAAGAAGAACAGGACCGCGATCGAGAGCAGCAGGCCGATGCCGCCCGCTTCGGCGAGCTCGAGCAGCGAGCTCGTCACCGTGTCGCCCATGTCCTGCATGACCTTGAAGTCGATGCCCTCCAGCCCCGGGTCGTCGCCCGCCGCGCGCATCTCCGCCAGCACGCTGCGCGAGACCTCGACCAGGTTGGCGTCGCGCTCCTTGAATACCTCGATGCCCACCGCCTTGCGCCCGTCCAGCCGGCGCGCGTAATCCATCCGCTCGGGCTTCAGGTGCACGTCGGCCACGTCGCGCAGGCGCAGCCCGTCCGGATCGATCACCAGGTCCCGCAGCTCGTCCAGCGTGCCGATCTCGCCCTGCGGCTGCACCCGCAGGCGCATGCCGCCGTCCTCGATGATGCCCGCCGAGACGGAGAAGTTGACCGTGCGCAGGCGCTCGGCAAGCGAGTTCAGCGGCACCCCGTGCGCATTGAGGCGGTCCGGGTCGATGGCGATCTCGACCTCGCTGGCCGGTGCGCCGTTGATCTCGACCCGTGCCACGCCGGGGACCCGCTCGAGCCTGCGCTTGAGCAGGCGGTCCAGCAGGTCGTAGGACGAGGAGAGGTCCACGTCGCCGGCGAGGCGCACGCGCAGGATCGCCTGGTCCGCGCTCGACCACTTGAACACGAAGTAGCGGCGGAAGTCGTCCGGCAGGTCGTCCCGGACCGCGTCGAGACGCTCGCGCGCCTCGGAGGCGGTGATCGCGATGTCGCGCTCCCAGTCCCGGAACTCGAGGAAGATGCCGGCCCCGTTCGCGGTCGCCTGGCCGCGCATCCGCTTGATGCCGGTCATGGTGGCCAATGCCTCCTCGGCCGGGCGCAGCAGGTTGCGCTCGACCTCCTCGGGCGTGGAGCCCTCGTAGGGCAGCTGCACGAAGAGGAACGGGGCCGAGACGTCGGGCAGGGCCTCGAGCGGCAGGCGGAAGGCCGCGATCAGCCCCACCACCACCAGCGAGATGAAGACCATCACCGTGGTGACGGGCCGCCGCAGGCTGAACTCCGCGACCGTCATGCCGGCAGCCCCTCCCCCTCGTCGCCGCCGGCCTGGGCCAGGCGCGCACGCCGGCCGCGCTCGGCGTACCACGCGTCGCCACGGCGGTCGAGCAGGTCGTAGACCACCGGGATCACGACCAGGGTCAGGAGCGTCGACACCAGCAGGCCGCCGATCACCGTGATCGCCATCGGCGACCGCACCTCGGCGCCCTCGCCGAAGGCCAGCGCCAGCGGCATGAAGCCGAAGAGCGTGGACAGCGTGGTCATCACGATCGGGCGCAGGCGCGAGCGCGCGCCCTCGACCAGGGCCTCGCGCTTGGACACGCCGGCCTCGCGCAGCTGGTTGACCTTGTCGATCAGGATGATGGCGTTCTTCACCACCAGGCCGACCATCAGGATCAATCCGATGAACACCACCACCGAGATCGTGTTGCCGGTGAGCATCAGCGCCAGGATCGCGCCGACCATCGCCAGCGGGATGGTGAACAGGATCACGAAGGGATGCAGCAGCGACTCGAACTGGGAGGCCATGACCAGGTAGACCATGAAGATCGCCAGGCCGAAGGCGAAGAGCAGCGAGGACATCGATTCGGCCAGTTCCTCGCCCTGGCCGCCGATGTGCATGCCGATGCCCGCGCCCAGCGGGTTGGCGGCAACCAGCGAGCGCACTTCGGCGACCGCGGCGCCCAGGTCGATCCCGCGCAGGTTGGCCGACACCACCGCGACCCGCCCGAGGTCGGCGCGGTGGATCTCGCTCGGCCCGGTGGTCGCGACGACGTCGGCGACCGTGGACAGGCGAACCGGGCGGGCGGCGCCCGGATTGACCACGAGGTCCCGGATCGCCTGCACGGAGCCGCGCCCGGATTCGTTCGCCCGCACCAGCACGTCGATCTTGCGGTCGCGGAAGTCGTAGCGCGTGGCCACCTCGCCCCGCACCGACGTCACCACGGCGTCGGCGATCTGGCGCGTGGTCAGGCCCATGGCCCCGGCGCGCTCCTGGTCGAAGACGATGCGGATCTCGGGCGCGCCGCGTTCCACCGTCGACTTCACGTCGGTGTAGTGCGGATTGGCGCGCAGCAGCTCGGCGAGGCGGTTGCCGGCGGCGGCGAGCGCGTCCAGGTCGTGCCCGCGGAGTTCGATCTCGAGCGGGCTGGAGAAACTGAAGAGCGCGGGGCGGCTGAAGTCGACGTCCGCGCCGGGTTCGTCGCGCAGCGAGGCGCGCAGCGCGTCGGCGAGGCGCGACTCGACCTCGGGGCTGCCGCCGCCCTCCATCACCACCGACAGCCGGCCGATGTTCTCGCCGCTGTCGGTGGGGTTCGCGTCCAGCCGCGTGCCGCTGCCGCTCACGCCGAACAGCACGGCGACGCCGTCGTCGTCCGCGTGCGCCTGCTGCACCCGGCGCATGAGGGCGTCGGTCTCGCGCAGCGGCGTGCCCGGCGGCAGCCGCATGGTCATCTCGAAGCGGTCCTGGGCCAGCTGCGGGATCAGGTCGGTGCCCAGCGTGGGGACGATCGCCATCGCCAGCGCGAAGGCCGCGGCGGCGATCCCCAGCACCAGCCTCGGCCGCGCAAGTGCGCCGGGGAGCAGGCGCAGGTAGCCGCGCTCCGCGCGCTCGTAGGGCGCCATCGCGATCCGGCTCGCCGCGCCCATCGGCCTGCCGACGACCACCGAAAGCAGCCTGCCGGCGCGGAACGCCACCCACGCCACGCCGAAGGCGATGCCCCGGACCACTCGTCCGGTCCAGCGGCCGACGAAGGCGACCGGTCGCTGCCACAGGCGGGTTGGCCGCCACTCCGGATGCGGCGCCTCCTCCGGGAATGCCATCGGCGCGCGCGACTTCAGCGCGCTCAGCATCGGGATCAGGGTCATGGCAACCACCAGCGAGATGCCCACGGCCAGCGCGATGGTCAGCGCCTGGTCGCGGAACAGCTGCCCGGCGATGCCCTCGACGAACACCAGCGGCAGGAACACCGCGATGATGGTCAGGGGCGATGCCACCACCGCCATGCTCACCTCGCGGGTGCCGGCGATGGCGGCGTCGATGACGCCCAGCCCCCGCTCGCGCGCCTTGGCGATGCTCTCCAGCACCACGATCGAGTCGTCCACCACCAGTCCGGTCGCCAGCGCCAGCCCTCCGAGCGACATGACGTTGAGGCTGAGCCCCATCTGGTCCATGAAGAAGAAGGTCGTGACGATCGAGACCGGCAGCGAGACCCCGACCACGAAGGTGCTCCAGCCATTGCGCAGGAACAGGAAGATGATGAGGATCGCGAGCGTGCCGCCGAGGATCGCATCGGTGCGCACGTCGGAGATCGCGGCGCGGATGAAGCGCGCCTGGTCGTCGACCGTGTCCAGGCGGACCCCGGGCGGCAGCTCCTTGCGGATCCGCTGCAGGCGCTCCTCGACCGCCGCCGCGGTGGCCACGGTGTTGGCGTCGCCTTCCTTGTAGATCGCGAGCTCGACCGCCTCGCGGCCGTCGAGGCGGATGATCGCCTCGCGCTCCTTGAAGCCCTGCCGCACCTCGGCGATGTCGCCCAGGCGCACGGGGCGCCCGTCCGCGACGGCGCGGTTCGAGGCCGCCGCCGCGCTCTGCGCGGACATGGCCGCGGCGAGCACGCTGGCGTCGCCCGACGCCGCCGCGATGCGCGCGACTTCCTCGGCGCCGCCGCCGCCCGCGCTGGCGGACTGCGTTGCCACCAGCAGGCCGCGGATCTCGTCGATGGTCGCGAACTGGTTCACCGTCCGCACGAGGTAGCGCTGGGTTCCCTGCTCCAGCCTGCCGCCCGAGAGATTGATGTTCTCCTCGCGCAGCCGCTGGACGACCGCGTCGACGGACAGTCCGATGCGCGCCATCGCCTGCAGGTCGAGGTCGACCTGGACCTCGTCCTCGAGGCCGCCGCCGACCTTGACCGCGGCCACGCCGGTGACCGGCTCGACCTTCTTCTTCAGGTCGTCGTCGGCGTAGCGGCGCAGCAGCGTCAGCTGGCGGATGGCATCGCCCCCGCCCTCCTCGGCGCTCAGGGCGAGGCGCAGGATCGGCTCGGTGGACGGATTGAAGCGCAGCAGGACCGGTGGCTTGACCTCCAGCGGCAGCGCGAGCGTGTCCAGCTTGTCGCGGACGTCGAGGCTGGCACGGTCCATGTCGGTGCCCCATGCGAACTCGAGCACCACGTCGCTCTGGCCCGTGCGCGAGACCGAGCGCAGCTTGCGCACGCCCTTGACCACGCCCAGCGCCTCTTCCACCGGTTCGCTGACCAGGGTTTCGATTTCCTGCGGGGCGGCGCCGGTGTACTCGGTGCGCACCGTCAGCGTCGGATAGCTGATGTCGGGCAGCAGGTTGACCTTGAGGTTGCCCAGCGCGATCAGCCCGAACAGCAGCAGGCTGACGGTCACCATCGCCACCGTCACCCGGCGGCGGACCGAGAACCCGACCAGCCCGTCGGCGCGCACCGTGCCGTCGACGCCGTGCTCCATGCCTTCCCCTTCCCGCTGGCTCATTGCCGGTTTCCGTCCGCCTGGTCCTGGCCGGCCGCGTCGGCGACGGCCACCGGCTCGTCGCCGATGACCTGCACCGGCGCGCCGTCGCGCAGCGCCACCTTGCCCGCGGTCACCACCCGGTCGCCGGCCGCCAGGCCCTCCCGGACCTCGATGAAGGCGCCGTCCACGTAGCCCGTGGTGATCGCAGTGCGCACGGCCTTGCCGTCGCGGACCACGAAGACCGCCGCTTCGCCGTCGTCCTCGAGCAGGGCCGCGCGCGGGATCGCGAGCGCCGCCTCGCGGTTGTCGTAGTCGATGCCGATGCGCGCGAACATGCCAGGCTGCAGCGCCCCGTCGTCCGGGTCGAACGCGCAGACCACGCGGAAGGTCCCGCTGCCGGCGTCGACCACCGGCGCGATGCGGTCGACCACGCCTTCGAAGGTGCGGCCGGGCAGCGCGTCCACGTGCATCCGCACGGGCAGCCCCTCGCGCAGCGTGGTCAGGTCGCGCTCGGGCACGTTGAGCGTCGCTTCCAGCCGCGAGTTGTCGACGATCCGGATGATCGGGGTGTTGATCTGCACGAAGTTGCCCGGCTTGATCGAGCGCGAGGCGACCACGCCGGAAATCGGCGCGGTGACGTTGGTATAGGAAAGCTCGAGCTGCGCCAGGCGCCACGTGGCGCGCGCGTTCTCGAGGTCGTAGCGCAGCTGGTCGTGGTCGCCCACGCTCACCATCTGCTGCTTCACGAGCTCGCTTGCGCGGCGGTAGTTGGCCTCGAGCTTCTTCACCTGGGCGTCGATCTGGGCCAGGTTGAGCCGCGCGCGGTCGGGGTCGATGCGCACCAGGACCTGCCCCGCGCGCACGACGTCGCCTTCGTCGACGAGCACTTCCAGCGCGACGCCGGAGGTCTTCGCGACCACCTGCGACTCGGCGCGCGCCTCCAGCGGAGCGGTGCCGCTGTAGCTCGCGGCCATCGCGCGCGGCTCGGCCGCGACCGCCTCCACAGTCACCGCGGGCGGCGCCTCGTCCTCCTTCGCCTTGTCGTCGGCGCGCGAGCCGCAGCCCTGGAGCAGGAGCGCGGCGCAGATGATCAGGGCGGCGGGGCCGGCGAAGGAACGTCGGTCGATCGTGCGGATATCGTGCATGGAGGAGCGGAGCCAGAATGGTGTGGTAGCAAGGTACATCACCAGTCCGCCGCTCGAATCAGCCGAAGGTCATGCATGCCAACGGCAGGGTGCCGGCGCACGTCGCGGGCGCGCCGGACCGCTTCGAACTTTAACTGCGCTTCGCAGCATCGCTATACTGCAGCGATGGTCCGCGACGGGGAGTAGTCGCAGGCCCTCCCAATCCAACCGAACAGGACGCGGAACCCGAAATGATTCGACCGTTGCCGATCGCCGCCTGCCTTGCCCTCGCCTTCTCCTTGCACGCACCCGCGGCCTTCGCGCAGCAGCCGGCCGGCGACGCCGACAGGGGGCGCGCCCTCACCTATACCTGCGTGGGATGCCATGGCATCGAGGGCTACAAGAACGCCTACCCGCACTACCACGTCCCCAAGATCGGCGGCCAGTCGGCCGAGTACCTCGCCAACGCGCTGACGGAATACCGGCGTGGGACGCGCAGGCACCCGACGATGGAAGTCCAGGCGCAGAGCTTCAGCGACCAGGACATCGCCGACATCGCCGCCTTCCTTTCGGGCCTGACTCCGTGAGCCGCTCCATGAAGACCTTCGCAGCCTCCGGCCTGGCGCTGGCCGCCACCCTCGTCCTCGCCGCCTGCGGCGGGCCCACCCCGGCCGAACCGGGCGTCGTCCGCGCCACCATCGCGTCGGCCCTGCCCGAGGGCCGCATCGAAGAAGGCGAGCGCAAGGCCAATGCCAAGGGCGACGCCACCGGCCAGTCGTGCATCGACTGCCACGGCGCCGACGGCAACAACCCGCTCGATCCCAGCTATCCGAAGCTCGGCGGCCAGTACCGCGACTACCTGGCGCAGTCGCTGCAGGCCTATCGCAGCGGCGAGCGCGACCACGCGCTGATGTCGAACCAGGCGCGCGGGCTCGACGACCAGCAGATCGCCGACCTGGCGGCATACTTCGCATCCCGCCCGGCGCAGGTCCGCGACCTGCACGGCGTCCACAGCATCAACTGACCCCGTCTTCCGGGGCCGCCGGCGCTCAGCGCTCCGGCGGCCTCGCAAGGCTGTCCTGCGCTTCCTGCAGCTCGGGTTTGAACGGGACGGGTGGAGGTTCGCGGGCCCCGGCGGGCTGCTCCTGCAGGTTCGGATCGACGATCCCGCAGCCGCCGCCCAGGGCAAGCATCACGGTCACGCAGCGGATGGTCTTCGTGGTCCCGGGGATCGGGATCAGGACCTCGGTGACGCTGCGCCTCACCCACTCTTCGAGCAGGCTTTCACTGGGCAGCCAGAAGCGGTCGAACGAGGTCGGTTCGTAGTCGTAGGGCGGGCGCTTGAGCCACGTGCCGCGGCGGTCGATGTTCTCGAAATCCTCGGTGATCGTTCCCGGTGGCAGTCCGCCGCCGACGCGACCGCCGTCCGCGAGCCGCGGCCGGCCGTCGGCATCGAACAGTCCCGACGCGCCCCGCGTACCCGCCTGCCGTCCCGGCACGTTGCGCGTCGAATCCCCCCAGTCGTCGCCAGCGCGCGACGACGGCGGCGCCCCCGGCGGCTGGCCCGTGCGCTGGCCGGCGCCCGCGGCCTGTCCCGACTCGCGCGCGCCGGTGCCCGCCGGGGGGCGCCCTCCGGACCCGGCCGGCTGGCTGCCGGCGCCCGCGACGGGAGCCGCCTCGCTGCCGGTTTCGCCGCTGGCGGTGCTGCGCGCGCTGCCTGGCGCGGCGCCGGCCGCATCGGATCGCGGCGCGGGCATCGGCAGTTCGCGGCTGCGCGCCTGCACCTCGGCCGGCGCGACTGCAGGCAAGCCCGGCGCACGGACCTCCGCCGCCACCGGGCGCACGTCGATCCGGGCGGGCTCCGCCAGCTCGATCCTGCGTTCGACCGCGGCGACACCGCGCGGCCCCCGCTCCGGGACCGCCAGCTCCACGTCACGCGTCGACGGAGCGGCCAGCCGGGGGACCGCATCCTGGCGTGCGTCGACGTCGCGCCTGCGAAGCTCGACCTCGGGAGCCTCGACCGGCGGCAGATCCACCACCGCCGGCTCCCGGGGCGGAGGCACTTCGAAGCGCCGGTCCGCCACGTCGACCTCGGTGACCTGCAGCACCTGCGGGACCGTGACCGCGGGCGGCGCGATCGCCGGCGCCTCGATGACGACCGGACGCTCGGGCAGCGGCGGCGGAAGCGCCTCCGGAACAGGTTCCGGCGGCGGCTCCGGACGCGGCTCCGCCGGCGGCGCGGCGACCGCCGCGCGCACGGCCGGTCCCGGGGCGGCCGCCGCCGGGCCGGACTGCGGGCCCGGCTCGTCGACCGCGGACGGCGTCGCGCCGGAGCCGCCCTCTTCCTGCGTCCCTTCGCCCACGTACTCCACCTGCAGCACGTGCTCCTCGCCCTCGCGGGCGTCCTCCGCGGGCGCGGGAAAGTGGAAGCGCGTGAACATCAGCCACGCGAGCATCACGGTGAACAGCAGGTGCAGGACCAGGGTCGCCGTGGTCGAGGCGATCCGCATCCAGCGCTCGTCGCTGCTGGCCGGCTGCCAGTCCTGCCGCCAGAGCAGCCGGAACGCACGCCAGCGGCCCATGCGTTCGACCACCGCGGCGGAAACGGCCGGCTCGCGCGCGGCGAGCAGCGCGACGATCTCGTCCCGGGCCGCGCCGACCGTGCGGCCGGGCCGGGCCGCCATGGCTTCGAACCAGGCCTTCCAGCCGGGGGGGAACTCGCCCGGCGGGGGCGGTGGACGCAGTGACCGCCGCGTGCGGCGGCGCAGGGCTTCGATCAGTTCGGCGGCGGTGAACATCCGTCGCGGTCGAAGCGCGTGCCCGGGATCAGGCCGAGGCGCGCGGAATGTACGGCGCCGACCCGGTGGCGTGGTCGGTCGCGTCGCGGACCGCGGTGACCCCGGGGACCTGGTCGAGCAGGGTCTTCTCGATGCCCTGCTTCAGGGTCACGTCGGCCATCCCGCAGCCATGGCAGCCGCCGCCGAAGTTCAGCACCACCACTCCCTCCGCCGTGACCTCCTGGACCGCGACGTGCCCGCCATGCGAGGCGAGCTGCGGGTTCACGACGTGTTCGATCGTCCAGCGGACCCGCTCGACGAGGGACGAGCCTTCGCCGGGGCGCACGCCCTTGATGCGCGGCGCGCGGATCTGCAGCTGCCCGCCGGTGGCGAGCATCGTGTAGTCGATTTCCGCGTCCTCGAGGAAGGGCACGCTCCCGGCGTCGAGCCAGAGCGTGAACCCGTCGCAATCCACGGCCCACTCGTCGCCCCGGAGTTCATCGGGCGCCGCGAACTCGAGGCGGACGTCGGCCTGCGGGGTGCCCGCGCGCACCGCGGCCAGGCGCACGCCCATGCCGGGCACGCCCTCGCGCTCGACCAGCTTGCGGAAGTGGGCCTGCGCGGAGTCGGAGATATTGATCATGCGCGTATTCTATCCGCCCCGCCCCGGTTTGCCGGCATCCGGCGCGTCACGCGCCCGACGCGACACCAGCCGTTCAGCAGCCGGGCCCCGCCGCCGCAGGAGCCGTCCATGACCGACCTCATCCCCCTCGCCCGCGCCCACTGCCTGCCCCGCCGCGGGGCCGAACACCGGCTGCCCGACGCCCGGATCCGCGAACTGCTGCCCGAAGTCCCCGACTGGGACCTGGCCGAGGACGGCAAGGCCCTGGTCCGGACCTTCCGCTTCCCCGACTACCGGCACACGATCTCCTTCGTGAACGCGCTGGCGCACATGGCCAATCGCGAGGACCACCATCCCGACCTCGGCGTCCACTACGATCGCTGCGAGGTGCGCTGGTCCACGCACGACGTCGGGGGCCTGAGCGAGAACGACTTCATCTGCGCCGCGCGGACCGACGAACTCGCCGCCTGAGGAGCGGCATCAGGCGGCATCAGCCCAGCCGGTCCAGGGCCTCGGCCAGCTCCGGCGCCAGCGGCGCGTTGAGGACGTAGGGCGTGCGCCCGGCGTCGAGCGCGAACTCCAGCGAGGCCGCGTGCAGGAACAGGCGGCGCAGGCCGCTCCGGTCGCGCAGGCGGCGGTTGGCCTCCGGGTCACCGTACTTGTCGTCGCCGGCGACCGGATGGCCGATGTGGCGGGCATGGACCCGGATCTGGTGGGTGCGGCCGGTCTCGATCCTGACCTCGCAGTAGGACTGGCCGCCGCGCCGCTCGAGCAGCCGGAAATGGCTGAGCGAGGGCTTGCCCCCGGCGTCGACCTGGACGTGCCGCTCCCCGCCCTGCCGCAGGCCGACGTGCAGCGGCGCATCCACGCTCATGACGCCGTCGGGCATGCGGCCCAGCAGCAGCGCGAGGTAGCGCTTGCGGGGACCAGGGCCGCCCTCTCCGCGCATCAGCGCCTGCAGTTCGGACAGGGCCGAACGCTTCTTCGCCACCACCATCAGCCCGGAGGTGTCGCGATCGAGCCGGTGCACGAGCTCGAGGGCCTGGCCCGGCCGCAGCGCCCGCAGGGTTTCGATCACCCCGAAGCCGACGCCGCTTCCGCCGTGGCTGGCGATCCCGGAGGGCTTGTCCACCGCCAGGAGCCGGGCGTCCTCGAACACGATGCTGGCCGCCATGGCGTCCAGGAGTCCGCGCGGCGGCACTCCGCGGTCCGCGGGCTCCTCGATCCGGACCGGCGGGATCCGGACTTCGTCGCCCGCCTCGAGCCGCCGGTCCGCCCTGGCCCGCCCCCCGTTCACGCGCACCTGGCCGCTTCGGACCAGCTTGTAGACCAGCGAGCGCGGCGCGCCCTTCAGCTGGCCGAGCAGGAAGTTGTCCAGGCGCTGGCCATCGCGGTCGCCGGGCACGCGGACGAGCCGGACCCCGCCTCCGCCTGCGGTCGTGTCCATCCGGGTTGTTGCATCGGTCATCGGCGGTTTCCTGGGCGCGCGGGCGGGTCGATTGCCGTCTCCGGCCGGGCAAAAATTCTGCTACACTCGGCAGGCGAGATAAGGTCCTGATTTCGCTGGAAGTTCCCCGGCCAAAAGCCGGCCTTCCGCGGGTCCTTCCAGCGCGCGGCCACTGCCCACGGGGCAGACATGTTAGCGGCTGGACGGCAGGTCCTGTGATCGCCCGGTGCCATGGCACCGGCGCTGAACATGCCCCGCGTGGCGCGCAGGCCTTCCGAAAAGGGGTGGCCCTGCGCAGCCGCCGGCCCGAAAAACAGAAGATTTGGAACAAGCGCTCCCGCGGCCCGCCGTGGTGTGCAGCGCTGGAAACAACCAGGGTCGCCAGGCGCTCGCGCGCCGGCGGCGGGCCACATCCAGGCGAACGCCCCGGCGTTCCGCGTGCGAGAGCGCGCGAGGAACGCAACAATGAAGCGCATGCTGATCAACGCGACGCAGGCCGAAGAGCTCCGCGTCGCCATCGTCGATGGACAGACCCTGTACGACATCGACATCGAGCAACCGTCGAAGGAACAGAAGAAGTCCAACATCTACAAGGGGCGGATCACCCGCATCGAGCCTTCGCTCGAGGCCGCCTTCGTCGAGTACGGCGCCCAGCGCCACGGTTTCCTTCCGCTGAAGGAAATCTCCCGCGACTACTTCGCCTCCGGCGTCGACCACAACAAGGCCGGCATCAAGGAGCTCCTGCGCGAAGGCCAGGAAGTGGTCGTGCAGGTCGACAAGGACGAGCGCGGCACCAAGGGCGCCGCCCTGACCACGTTCATCTCGCTGGCCGGCCGCTACATGGTGCTGATGCCCAATTCGCCCACCGCCGGCGGCGTGTCGCGCCGGATCGAGGGCGAGGACCGGGCCGAACTCAAGAAGGCGATGGATGCCCTCGCCATCCCCGATGACATGGGCGTGATCATCCGCACCGCCGGCGTCGGCCGCGACGCCGAGGAACTCCAGTGGGACCTGGACTACCTGCTGTCGGTATGGAAGGCCGTGGCCGAAGCCGCGCTGAGCAAGCCGGCGCCGTTCCTGATCTACCAGGAGTCGCGGCTGATCATCCGCGCCCTGCGCGACTACATGCGCGCGGACATCGGCGAGATCCTCGTGGACACGCCCGAGATGTACCAGGAGGCGCGCGAGTTCATCGAGCAGGTGATGCCGCACAACCTGCGCAAGCTCAAGCACTACACGGACGACGTCCCGCTGTTCAACCGCTTCCAGATCGAATCCCAGATCGAGAACGCCTACGAGCGCACGATCCGCCTGCCTTCCGGGGGCGCGCTGGTGATCGACCAGACCGAGGCGCTGACCGCGGTCGACGTCAACTCGGCGCGCGCCACCAAGGGCGGCGACATCGAGGAGACCGCGTTCCACACCAACCTCGAGGCCGCCGACGAAGTGGCCCGCCAGCTGCGCCTGCGCGACCTCGGCGGGCTGGTGGTCATCGACTTCATCGACATGTCCTCGAACAAGCACCAGCGCGAGGTCGAGAACCGGCTCCAGGGCGCGCTCAAGTACGACCGCGCGCGCGTGCAGCTGGGCCGGATCTCGCGCTTCGGCCTGCTCGAGATGAGCCGCCAGCGCCTGCGGCCGAGCCTGGGCGAGTCGAGCCAGGTGGTGTGTCCGCGCTGCGAGGGCCACGGCCGCATGCGCAGCGTCGAGTCGCTCGCCCTCGCCATCATCCGGCTCGCGGAAGAGCACGCGATGAAGGACAACACCGGGCAGGTGCTGGTGCAGGCGCCGGTGGAGATCGCCAACTACCTGC
>LSQX01075232.1_pt1 | contig 15652 bp, 13 predicted proteins | sample 654561 | NCBI WGS metagenome assembly LSQX01 (sample SAMN04489861, study PRJNA283612) | anaerobic digester metagenome | isolation source: 4 biogas reactors fed with cattle manure at either 37C or 55C with and... | place: Denmark: Kongens Lyngby | collected 2014 | reverse complement strand
GAAGTCGATCATGATTTCTGCCTCCTTATAATCAGCCTTGGCCAACGGTAGATTAGCCGTGTGCTACTGACATATTAAAGATGGTCTCATCCTTGGGCTGACAGCCTTCACCTAGTCTCATCCGCACCCAAGTCCTGGTAGAAACAAGACCTGCCCTTTGGCAGAGCTCCGCAGCTTGTGTATTGGCATCAAGGAAGGTAAAGGACCTCGGGGGTCTACCTTCAAGGGGCATGGTCAGAGCTTCAGCAAAGAGGGGCCCCGCCGCATCGGCATCAGCGACAAAGGGTCCCAAACCTAATGTCCCCCCGAGGACATAACCGGCGAGCTGGCCGTCTGACCGCCGTGCCAGCCGCCCATTTTCTGGATATAATCGATAGAATAAGGCCAAAAGTTCACCCCGATTGTCGCCGAACCGCAGGGCATCGAATTCAGCGATTTCGGGTAAGTCTTCTTCCTTGATCTTGAGGACCTGGATGTCTGGATGTCGGGACCAGCTCTCGTCCACTTTCACTTGGCTGTTTTCCGGGATTTCCCAGCGGGTTAAGCCGCCATCTAGAACAAAGCCAAACTTGGCATAAAGCGGTGCGCCCATTTCGGTGGCAGTAAGATAGATGGGCCATCTGCCCGCTTGCTTTACTTTCTCTAAGAGCTCAGTAAACAAGCGGGTACCCAAACCCTGACCTCGGGCTTCAGGGCGTACCACAAGATGGCCCAACCAAGCCGTCTGCCCTAACCCCAGGCCAAATCCTACTCCCAGGGCCCGACCGGTTTCATCGAGGCCTAGAACATATCCTTGCGGATCGAGGGTTAATACTAGTTCAACACATTCCCGGGTGATACCCCACCGGGCCGTATCTATGACTTCATGGATAGTGGCACTTTCATCGGGTCTGCTCAGACGGGTAGTGATGTTCACCTAGCCTCGGCCCTCCCTGTCGATTAAGCTGTACAGTTATCTGACTCCTTTTTTCTACCGCCAAGGTAAGCAATCTGCACTGCTTCGTCATTGAGGAGGTCTTGACCCCGGCCCTCTTTGACGATTTTCCCCTGCTGGAGAACATAGGCATAGTCCGCAATCTGCAGGGACTTACGGGCATTCTGGTCAACCAAGAGGATTGTTACACCCTGCTTATTGACTTGAACAATCAGGTCTAAGACCTGGCTGACCAGAAGGGGAGCTAACCCCAAGGACGGCTCATCCACCAGGAGCATCCGGGGCCGGCTCATCAGGGCCCGTCCAATTGCCAGCATCTGCCGCTCTCCTCCTGAGAGGGTACCGGCATACTGCGTTTCCCGGTTCTTGAGCCTTGGAAACAGCTGATAAACCCTGTCTAGGTTTTCTTTGATGCCGTTCTTGTCCCAGGCGGTATAGGCACCGGCCATGAGATTTTCATAAACCGTGAGGTTGGCAAAGATGCGGCGGCCCTCCGGTACATGGACTAATCCCTTGGCAACGATCTCATGGCTCCGCTTAGGCAAAGGTTCTCCAGCATAGGTGATGGTGCCTTCATAGGGCACAAGACCGGATATAGCCGACAGCAAGCTGGTCTTACCGGCTCCGTTTGCTCCCACCAAGGCGACGATGGATCCTTCCGGCACCTCAATGCTGATGTTGCGCAAGGCCTTTACGGCTCCGTAGGAAACACACAGGTTTTCAACCTTTAACACCCTAGTCCACCCCCAGATAACAGCGAATTACTTCTTCATTGGTACGGACTTCATCCCAGGAGCCCTCGGCCAGTTTCTTACCGAAATTCATCACAATCACGTGGTCACAGATCCCCTCGATGACCTCCATGGAGTGCTCGATAATGAGGATGGTCATGTCCATTTCCTCTCGGATCTTGTGAATCAGCTCCATGAGTTCGATGGTTTCTCCATCGTTGAGTCCGGCGGCGGGCTCATCTAAGAGCAGCACTTTGGGATTTGACACGATGGCCTTGACGATCTCAAGGCGCTTCTGCATGCCGTAGGGCAGACTGTCGGCTCGCTCGTGGGCGGTTCCGGCTAGACCAAATCGATCCAAGAGCTCCATAGCTAGCTCGGTTATGGCCCGTTCTTCGCTTCTCAGCTTCCTGGTCCAGAGCAGGGCATCCACCAAGGAGTAACCCATCTGCCGGTAGGCTGCGGATTTTACATTCTGAAGTACCGTTAGGCCCCGGAAGAGGTGGATTTCTTGAAATGTCCTCCTCATGCCCAACATAGCCACTTGATGGCAAGAATGTGAGGTAATGCAGTTGCCGTCCAAGAGGATCTGCCCACTGGTCGGAGGTGTGATGCCGCTGATGAGATTGAAAACCGTTGTTTTCCCAGCTCCATTGGGCCCAATAATCCCCACAATCTGCTGAGGATGCACGCTGAAGCACATATTGTCAACGGCAACGAGGCCCCCGAACTGTTTGCATAGATCCTTTACCTCCAGTACATGCTCCGTTGAGGCGTTCATGCCCTCTCACCTCCCTTTGCCAGTCCCTGTTTGGCGCGCCGCTGAGGATTTAAGGAATCGAAACTGAATTCCCAGGTGCCGAACAGTCCATTAGGTTTAACAAGGATGATAATCAAGATAATCGCGGAGTAAGCGATCATCCGCCAGGCGGCTGTGGTCCTAAGAAGCTCCATCAGCACCGTGAGCAGGGCAGATCCCACCACAGCACCGGTTTGGCTGTAAAGGCCGCCGAAGAATACCATAATCAGGTACTCTGAGGAAATGGGCACACCGAACATATCTGGAGATAAATACCCTAGATTGAAGGCCAAAAGACCGCCGGCCAGGCCGGAAATTGCAGCTGCGAAGGAAAAGGCAATCTGCTTGCTGACAAAGGTCTGAATCCCGTAGGTTCTAGCTGCCAGTTCATCAGTGCGCACCGAAAGACAGGCCAGGCCGAACCGGGACAGCTTGAAGTTCCTCACTGCCCATACGGTGACGATGATTGCTATCACTACATGCCACCAGCGGGTTAGAGTGGGAATCCCAACTAAACCGATGGAGCCTCCAAAGGTCTGGGAGACAATCAGGATGGCCTGCAGAGCATAGCAATAGGCGATGGTGGCAAGGGAAAAGTAGACGTGCCGCAGCCGCAGGCTGGGGATACCGATAACAAAGCTTACTAGTACAGACATCACCATTCCCGCCAAAAGGCACAGAAAGGGATGGAGCCCATACATAGTCGCCAGGAATCCAGCTGTATAAGCACCCACCGCGACAAAGGACGATTGGCCGAGGGAAAACAGTCCGGTGAGCCCGGTGATCACGTATACTCCCTGTGCGATGATGATCATGATGCCTACGTTGACAAATACGCTCTCATAAAACGACACTTGGCTCACCTCCTATATCTTGTCCTCGACCAGCTTGCCGGCAATACCCTGCGGTCTGACAAGCAGTATGATGACCAATAGACCAAAGGTAATAGCTGGACTGATAGCCGCGTTGATGTAGGCGTTGGAGACCGTCTCGATCATGCCGATCAGAAGACCCCCAAAGATGGCTCCCGTCAGACTACCCAGGCCTCCCACCATACACGCGAAAAAGGCCCGGTACACCATGTCGCCAAGCTCGGGATAAACAGCGTATTTTGCGCCCAGAAGGGCACCGCCGATGCCGCCCAAAAGACCGGCCAACATGAAGGTGGCACCGATGGCCAGGTCAGTGTTGATGCCCATCAGCTGCGCTGCCTTAATGTCATAGGAGCAGCAGCGAATGGCCAGCCCGATCTTCGTCCTATAAAGTACTGCAGATAACGCCAGCAGGGCCAGAACGGCTATCCCCAGCATCAAAGCATCCAGTTTGGGGACCACCACATTTGCCATCCTGATGCTTCCATAGATAAGAGTTCTCGGATAAGATGTTATGTTGGCTTTGGAAACATAAATCACGATGGCGGTAACCAGGTTAAACACAGTCAGTGAAGCAATGAAAAAGAAGATCTGGGGCTGCCCTTTGCGGCGCAGTGGATTAAGAGTAACCCTTTCGATTAATGCACTGACCAGTCCCGCAATAATCACTGCCGTCACCATAGCAAGCTCCAGGGGCAGGCGTAGATATGTCGAAAGCCAGTAAGCACAGTAAGCGCCTAATGTAATCGTAGCTCCGTGGGAAAAGTTCACGATCCCCAAGATGTTATACACAATGGCAAAACCGACGGCCAAGAGTGCATACATAGAGCCAAGTGAGATGCCGTTTACCAGTTGCTGTACAAACATAAGCTCATTCCCTACCTTTTTTTGTCAGGGGCCGGGTTTACCGGCCCCGCTAATTCCGCTGTTAACCCCCAGATTAATCTGCAGGAGGATAAACTAGCTGTACAGGAACATGCTCACCAGCTTCGTTCCACATCATAATCCAGGACGGCATATTCAGAGGCCTGTGGGTCTCGGGATCCATGGTGAAGTAGCCGTCACCCAACATGATGGGTACATTGGTCAGATTCTCTACTGCGGTCCGAATTGCCTCGGGGTCAGTGGATCCAGCGTTCTTGATGGCCTCGCAGATCAGGGTCACATCGTCATACCCGAACAGGCTGTGGTAAGTTACCGGCTTCTCGCCGAACCTGGCCTCATAGTTCTTGATGAAGCCCTCGAACTTGGGCTCATTCCAGTTGACGTTGAACAGGAAGTATAGGCCTGCGACGTTCTCGGCACCGCCAGCAGCAGCCATGAAGGGCGGGTCAGACAAGCTGTTGGAGCCTAGGAAGATGGCATCGATACCCAATTCCTTGGCCTGCTTGACCTGCATGCCGCCGGGCTGTGCATACTGGGGCAGGAAGATGACGTCTGGATTACCCTGCTTGATCTGGGTGAGATGAGCACGGTAATCGACGGTACCAGCTGCGTACTCGATGAAGTCGGTGATCTCTCCACCCCGGCTCTTGAAGTACTCAGCAAAGTGCTCTGCCTGGGAAATGGAGTAGGAGTTGGATTTGTCGGTCAGGACCGCAGCCTTGCGAGCGCCGAGCTCTTCAAAGGCAAACCTGGCCATCATCCGACCCTGCTCAATACAGCTGGGCTGAGCGAGGAAGTGGTACTTGTTGAGCCTGCCGGGAGCCGGCATAGTTACCTTGGGCTCTACTGCCTGGCCCAGTACCGGCACTTTCTTCTGCTCTGCTACTGGGGCAATGGCGAGGCTGATGTTGGAGAAATGGGTACCCAGAACTGCCACTGCCTTGTCTTCGTCAACTAGACGGCGGTAAGCCAATACTCCCTCCTGGGGGCTTCCCTTGTGGTCATACACGATCAGCTTGAGAGGCCGACCAAGAACTCCGCCCGCAGCGTTGATCTCTTCGGTACGGAGAATGGCGCCGTTAGCTTCCTGGGTTCCCCACAAGCTGGTGGAGCCTGTAAGGGCAGTGATAAACCCGATTACGATAGGTTCATTTGCATGGGCGACTGAACCAAAAGCTACTAGCAGGATTGCTAGAATTAGCGCAAACCGCTTCATTTCTCCATCTCCTTTTCTTCAAGATAGATTCATTGTGTTCCGCTTGCTGTTGATGTAGAGACCACTTAGCTTACGCCTTTAGCACTCCACTACCGAGATCGCCCCTACTGGGCAAACTCCAATACAGATACCACAAGCGACGCATTCCTCTGGTATGACCTGGGGCATACCGTCAGCTTCGACGATAGCATCACAGTGTGCCAGGCCAACACATTTCAGACATCCTGTACAGATATCCACATCTATCACCGCCTTTCCAGGTACAACTTGTAGTTCTTTAGCTGGTTTTAGATACGGGAGAGACATACCGATGATATCCTGCCAAGAGCTGTAGCCGGCCTCATTCATAAACCGCTCCATGCCGTCTACAATCTCCCGAATTACACCGAAGCCCTCCCACATCAGGACTGTACAAGCAGTCACCAGGGTTGCTCCGTACATCATGAAATTGATCCCGTCTTCCCAAGTGCTCAAACCGCCGCCGGCCATTACGGGGATGTTCAAAGCCCGGGCCAGCTGAGCTGTAAGGGCAAAGGACTGGTAGATGATGCCGGGGCCACCCATGCTGCCGAAGGAATAGCCGTCGACACAATAGGCGCCTAATGGCCGACCGCCGTTATAAATATCCACCCGGGGCAGGCCCGACTGGCCGCCAGCCATGACGACGCCGGCAGCTCCTGCCCGCTCGGCAGCCTTAGCGGTGACGGTAATGTCATTCACATTCGGAGTCAGTTTGGCAACCACCGGGATATTGACAGCTTCCCGTACAGCCCCTACCACCTGCTCGACAATCTCGGGATGCTGTCCGATGGCGGCGCCGTGGGACTTATCTGTGCTGCGGCCCATCCGCCGTTCGGAAAAGCTGATGTTGGGGCAGATGAGGTTGAGCTCGATGGCATCGGCACCAGCCTCTTCATATCCCTTAGCCAGGGTCTGCCAGCCTTCCAGGTCCTCCGCCGGATGGGTGATATTAGCCAATAATTTGAGATCAGTCCGTTCCTTTCCTTTTCGAACTAACTCAAAACCTTCCTCCATATCCAGCCGCCGATCGTGGCAGACGATGGAAGCTTCGCCTGGTTTGGAGTACATCCGCAGCCGGCCGTAGAAGGGCTGCTTCGTGAAGGTGAGCTTCACCGATACACCTGCAGCACCTGCATCTTCTGCCTTAACCAGGCGCTCAACGGTGGCTCCCGGCGGGCCAGATGCTACTACGAAGGGATTTTTGAACTTGAGTCCAGCGTACTCGATCTCTTTAAACATGCAATTCTCCTCCTATCTTAAACCAAGTCCCTGGGATCGACTGGACGGCCTTCCACAGCTGACTGATAGGCAGCTTTAATGATGGCCAGAGTCATCAAACCATCAATGCCCCGTGCGCCTTGCGGCACAGGCAGGTCTTCTTTCACACAGCGGACGAACTCAGCCAGCTCTGTCTGGTACCCCAGTGAATAGAACTCGTCAACGGCAGGCTTCGTCCAACCTGTGGACATATCTGCCTTCTCCAGCACGTAGGAATAGCCCACTGAGCTGTAGACAGAGATGGGGGAACCGAAGGTCAAATCTACCTTGACAACACCCTTGGTGCCATAGATCTCGACACAGTCATCCATGCCGCCCTGGGTCACGTAGTTGCCTTCGATAACGGCACGGGTTCCATTAGCCAGGGTCAAGAGAGCAACGCCAAAGTCTTCTCCCTCAAGACCTTTGTGAACGAGATTCTCATCCAGGCCGCCGGTTACCGATGCCACTACCTCCACAACTTCCTGTCCCGTAATATAGCGGACGAAGGCAGCGGGATGGCAGCCGAGGTGCAGCAGGGCCCCTCCGCCGCAGTATTCCAACTTCTGGGCAAAGGGCGAATGGGAACCGTTGTGGGATTCCTTGGCCCGGATATAAAGGATTTCGCCGATAGCCCCTTCATCCACGATCTGCTTAGCCCGAACCAGCGCCGGAGCAAAGTTCCAATCTTCGGCGTACATGAGTTTTAGACCCTTTTTCTCAAAGGCTTCCACCATCTCCCGGGCATGCTCGATGGTGGTGGCCAGGGGTTTTTCGCACACTACATGCTTGCCGGCCTCACAAGCTGCCATGGCAACTTCGTAGTGCAGGAAATTGGGCACGCAAATGCTGACTATATCTACCTCTGGGTCTTTTACCAGTTCCCGATAATCCAAATAAGACTTCTTGATGCCGAAGCGGGCTGTAAACTCCTCCAATTCCTCAGGGCGATTGGAGCAGGCCGCTACCATTTCAGCATCAGCGCAGCGGGCATAAGAGGTGGCGTGCAGTTCGCCGGCAAACTTAGCCCCTACAATTCCGATTCCCACCTTACCTGACTTGGTTGGCATGTGCTAAACCTCCCATTCCTTTTCTAGCGATGTACACATTTCTCCTGGCGGCGTTGCTCTCATTCCTCACTCCAAGGAGATTTCAGAGACTTACCGCTCTTTATATATCCACACCTGGCCTTTCTTGCATAAGCGGTATCTATACCCGCAGTTCCACATTGACGTCCCACTCCTCTAAGGAGAACACCTTTTCAAGGGCCAGGGCATATACTCCCATCAGTGGACCGGACCCCCGCAAGTTAGAAAGCTCAATGCTTGTGCTGTTGTACATTTCCTCCAAAGACCGCAGCTTCACTTCTTCTTCAACCGCCCGTAGCAGGGGCTTGCCAAAGGCAGAGAGTTCTCCGCCTAAAATGATGATCCTCGGATTTAAGAGATTCACCAGATTAGCAACCAGGATCCCTACAGCCCTGCCGGTCTCATCAACCACCCTTTGCACTTCCGGGGAATCAACTAGGGGCGAGCCGATCAGCTCATTCAGCTTCACCAGGTCTTTGGAAAGGCCGTACCGGGCGAACTCCTCCTCGGGAACCCGCGCCTTGATGCGTTCCAATACTGCCCTTGCACCGCAAACTGCTTCAAAACAGCCTCGCCGGCCGCAGGCGCACCAGGGGCCATCCTTGGGAATGAAGCTGACGTGGCCGATCTCTCCGGCGTAGCCCTGAACTCCGCCGTAGATCTCCCCATTGACCAGGATCCCGGCACTAACTCCCACCGAGAGATTGACGAAGACCATGTCGCTGTAGCCCTTACCGAGGCCAAACTCCTTCTCTGCTAAAGCAGCAGCATTGGAGATATTCTCGACATGTACCGAGATACCGCCCAGCCGGTTTCTGATCATTTCCCCCAGGGGGACCTTCAGCCAGCCCAAGTTCGAGGACCGTTCTACGATCCCCCGCTCAGAACAGACTAAGCCTGGGCAAGCCACCCCGCACAAGAGCACAGAGCCGGGATCGATGTCGGCTTCTCGGGCTAGCTCCTGGAAAGAGCGCCCGATGGTCTCAACTACCCCCTCCGGAGCATCGGTGTCAAGATGGTAAGTGCGCTCCGCCAACAGGTTGCAGGTGAGGCCGAACAGAGCAGCGGTCGCTTCTCCCCGCTGCAGCTTGACCGCGAAGATGTGGGCAGCGGTGGGGTTTAGTTCCAGAAGTACCGGCCGCCGCCCACCCGTCGACTCACCGTGACCCGCTTCTTTGATGACCCCCGCTTCCAGGAGTTCTGCGGTTATGACGGTCACCGTTGAAGGGGTGAGACCTGTCTCTTGCGCGATCTCAGAGCGGGAGATGGGGCCCCGTCTCCGGATGATATTTCTGACTAGTATTCGATTGAGTATTTTTAAGTCCTTGCTGTTGGTACCTGACCACATTTTCTCAAACCTTCATGGTTGCTTGAGTTTTAATCAAACCGCTGGTAAATCCAGGGCTCCGGTGAGCTTTCTATAGCTTTAGAACCCATTTACCCTTTAGCCTACTTATCCTCCAGCAAAGCTGCCGAATCCTTATCGATGAACAGTACCGCTGCGTCATGGCGGCGCAGGATGGAGGCTGGGCAGTGGGTATCAATGGGTCCATACAAGGTCTCCTTCACCGCCTGAGCCTTGGTCGGGCCGGGCACCATGCAGTAGATATTCTTGGCCGCCATGATGGCAGGGATGGTCATGCTGAGGGCCGTCTTAGGTACGAGATCAATGGATGGGAAAGCTCCATCGTTAACCTGCTGCTGGCGGCAGATGTCGTCTAGCTCAACTATTTTCACAAGATACGGGTCTTCGAAATCCGCCACCGGCGGATCAATGAATGCCAAATGGCCGTTTTCACCGATGCCGAGGAAGGCGATATCCAAAGGATATTTTGTAAGGAGATCGGCATAGCGTTGGGCTTCTGCCTCCGGTGAATCGGTATCTCCCTTGAGATAATGAATCTCCTTGAACTTAACCTTGCTGAAAACCCGCTGGTTTAGATAAACGGCAAATCTCTGGGGTGCATCGCTGGGTAGGCCTAGATACTCATCTAGATGAAAAGCCCTTACCCTTTCCCAATCGATATCCGGTTCGCTCATCAAAGTGTCCAGAAACTCATTCTGGGAGGGAGCAGCAGCAAAGACCACATTGATGGAATCCCGCTCTTTAAGGAGTTCCCGCATTTTCTCAGCGGCTCGCTTACCTGCCGCCTGCCCTAGGGCCTGCCGATTTTCATAGATCTCCACAGCTAGCTTCTCGACTGTAAAGGATTTAACTAGATTCTGCATTTTAACCCTCCTGAACTTAGCCTTTGTATACTATCTCACCGCCGACGATCGTGAACATGACTGAGAAATCATCCCGCAAAACCACAAGATCGGCGTATTTTCCTTTATCAAGACTGCCTAGTTGATCATCCAGCTTGAGGATCCGGGCTGGTGTGGTAGTTGCCATTTTGACGGCATCCGGCAGGGGAACACCGGCCAGTTCTACCATAGTCCTCAGGAGCTCGCTGCCTGCCACCACACTGCCCGCGAAGGCTGACCGGTCTGGCAGCCAGGCAACGCCGTCCTCCACCACCACCTGATAATCCTCACTCCCCATCTGATATACCCCCTCGGGCATTCCTGCAGCCCGAAGTGCATCGGAACATAGAGCCATACCGTGGGCACCCTTGCATTTGTAGACCAGCTGCAGCAGTGATGGGGGAAGATGCTTGCCATCCGCGATGACTTCCACCGTGAGCTCATCCAGGAGAAGACCTGCCTCGACGGTACCCGCCCGGCGGTAGCAGTTGACCCTCCGTACCCCCTCCATGCCGGAATACAGATGGGTAACATGGGTGTAGCCGGCTTCTACTGCAGCTAAGACATCTTCAAAGTATGCGTTGGTGTGACCGATGGCGGCCACAATTCCCCGCCTCCTAAGCTCCCTTCCCAATTCCAGGGCTCCGGGAAGCTCAGGTGCTGCAGACACCCTGAGGATAAAGGGGTACTGATCAAGGATTTCAAGGTATTCCTCAGGCTCAGGGTTCTTTAGGTAACGCGGATCCTGCGCCCCCCTTTGTTCGTAGGCGAAATACGGACCCTCGAGATGGATGCCCAAGAGCCGGGCACCTTGATGTCGGTGCCTTTTGGCCTCGCCAAAGGCATCCAGCACATCTCGGAGCACCGCATATGAACTTGTCAAGGTGGTAGGAACAATGCTGGTGGTGCCGTTTCGGGCATGGGCCGCAGCTATCACATGAAAGGCTTCAACAGTCGCATCCATGACATCGGCACCGTCACCACCGTGAAGGTGCATATCGATGAGGCCCGGCATGATCCATGCCCCATATACGTCAAGCTGCTCAGCCTCCGGGGGGATTATGGCCTCATCCATAGAAAAGACCTGTTCTATGTATTCACCTTGAATCACGACGCCCCCGGAATCTATCACCCGGTAGGGTGTAATCACTCTGCCGTTAACCAGATAAAGCCTCCGCATGGGTTCCCTTCGTCCCATAGTCCCCGCCTGCACCTTTCTGCCTTTGATTGCTGCCCCTCCGGAACATTTTTCAAGACCTGATTCAGCTGTTTAGTAGTGAACGCATATAATCCAAACTGCGCTTGGTCCCTGCTTTGAGCTCTGCAACGTATTCATCAAAGGTACCGGCGGCAATGAGCTCTTTTGGTTCACCCACTCCCTCATACTCGCAAAGGAGCGTACCTTGGTATCCAACCCCACGGAGGATGTCCAGTACCCTCTTCAGGTCCAACTCCCCGTCACCTAGGGGGACGAACTTGACGCTTCGGTCCAGCTGAACCACAAAATCCTTTAAATGAACATTTGCTGTATAAGGAGCCATCTTCTCAAAGAAAACGTAAGCTTCTTCTAGACTCTTACCTGCCCAGCAATAATTGCCGGTATCTAGGGTAACCCGGAAGTAGGGGGATCCCACCGATTCAACGATTTTCAGCATCACATCGAGGTCATTGATCAATGTCCCGTGGTTCTCTAAAGCAAAAATGACTCCGTATTCCTCTGCAACCTCTACCGCTGCCTTGAATCCGGCAATGATGTTGTCAATCATCTCTGTCTCGCTGAGGCCCGGACGGGGATTCCCGGCCATTACCCGCAAGATCCCGGCATCTAGGTCTAAAGCCAGCTGGCAGTACCATCTGAGCCGCTCCAGCTGCCCTTGGACTGCTTCTGGATCTGAAATAGTAAAATCACTATAGCCGCCTACGGAAACGATTCTTAGACCTTGGGCCTTTACCTTGTCGACAACTACCCGCCGTCCTTCTGCTGAAAAATCCACTGTCTTGTTATGAACACCATCTGCAGTGCTGAGCTCTATAGCGCTGCCGTCTATTGCCTTGACGAATTCAAGTAGATCATCAAAATCCAGACAGCCTAAGCTCAAGGATACAACTCCCAGATCCATGCCGCAGCCCTCCTTGTAATTCAGCAATTCAAGCAGTGATGCAATCTTTATCCCTTAGGCTCTCCCCAGCTTGGCTGGCACTGCAGCCAGCAGAGCCTCATTAACCAGTTAAAATCTACCCAGCACAATCATTCTTTTTTTGTCTAATTAAGTCCCTGTGTCTAATTCGTTAAGGATTTGTTATTTCCTTCTTCCTGCAGAAAGTTTTTTTCATGATCTGGCTTTGGGCTGTATCCGACCGGCTAGACCCATGGTAACTGATAAGAAAGAAGTAAACGGATTTGTTCAAGGCAGCTGCCTATTGGTAGGTAAATACTTTCAGGAAAGCCATATACTTAGGGGGAAGTGACTTAGGGATAGCAGCCTTGAACCCAGAATAGAAACTTTTTTTCATGTTCTCCACCGGGGCAGTGCCCGATAATCGCAACCCACACTGACCGGATACTGACTATAAGAAGGCGGTGGTTTTTCTAGAGAACCCTGTCTGCCATCTGCTGGCCATAAGTCCTTCATGGACTTCCGGGCAGCCGGATATTTCAAATGAAGACACTGATGAGGTAAGGTAAGTCTCAAGAAAACAGGCTGCCCTCCAAAAACCCAGAGGACAGCCTACTGTTAAGCAGTTTCTTACGCGGTTTATAGAAATCCGCCTCTTAGCCTTGGGGCCTTCTTTTCCGAGAGGCCCCGCACTACTTCAACCCGCCATCACCGACTCAGCCGCACTCGGGTCAGCGAGCACGGCGGCAGCACTAATTCTAGGCTATCGCCGCTGACAGTAACATCACACGGCTCCGGCTTAAACCTCTCGGGCTCCAAGGGTGAGGATACCGCCACAGGATCCGATGAGACCATGTGAACTCCCTCGGCTCCTTTAGGGACAAAGCCGTTGAGGTTAATTACCGGCCTCATTTCCCAAGTAAGATGGCGGTTCACCAAATAGATAACCAGCTCAGAGCCATCTTGAGAAATGCAGGCAGCAGCATCAAGATATGGCACATCATTCACCACAGGGGTAGTCTCCGTGCCGCCTGCAATATCATACCCCGGCCCCTGATACCGGCAGGGAAGGGCATAGCGGGACACTACGTCGTTGTACAGCTGGATGGCATAATACTGGGCATCTACAAAGGTCTTCGCTCCAGCCTTGCGGATGCATCCTCCGTGGAGGAGGGCAGTGGCATTCGCGATGGGTATATGCGGGGCATTGCGCATCATCAGATTCAAGAACAGCCCTGCGTAGATTACTTCACCGAAATTTTCCACCCGGGGGCGGCGCGCATTGGGACCGAGGATGCCCCATTCGGTGATGGCTAGTTTCGGCTCCTTAACTCCGTATTCTTTCATCAGGTCCAGGAGTTGGGGAAGATCGTCCCTTTCCCATTGGGTTGGATGGGCCATGAGGCCGTAATAGGCATGCTCATCGCTCTTATCTTCCATGCGCCTGGTGTTTTCAGGTAAGGCATGGAGCGAAATATATTCCACACTACTGCCGTTTTCTTCCATAAGTGCCCGGTGCCAGTTTTGATCCGCCGTTGCGAAGCTCCAGTGGGGCTCCGGTGTGACGAAATCAAAGGGATTGCCGGTCGCGATGAGTACAATATTGGGGTCAACCTTCCGCATGGCCTCGGCAAACAGCTTGTACCGCCTGGCATTCTCCTCGGAACCGCAGTTGCCGATCTGCCAGCAGCCGTAGATCTCATTGCCAACTTCCCAGTAGCGGATGTTGTAAGGTTCGGGATGCCCGTTCTCCGCCCGCAGTCTGCCCATGGAGGTATCTACAGAGCCGTTGCAGTATTCTACCCAGGCAGCTGCCTCCTCCGGCGTGCCTGTACCGATATTGACACACATATGGGGCTCTGCTCCCACCAGCCTGCAAAAGCGCACAAATTCATCGGTGCCGAAGTCGTTGTATTCCAAGCCTCCCCAGGCAGGATTTGGCCTCGTGGGCCGGAGATCCCGAGGGCCAACCCCATCCCGCCCGTGATAACCGCTGACAAAGTTCCCACCCGGACCTCTGAGAAGGGGTACTCTCCAATCCTTAGTCAGCTGGACTATCTCAGGATCAAAGCCTTCGATATGATCTTCGGGATAGAGCTCGACTCTATCCAGCAGAATGTCTGATGCTCCAAAGGCAGCAATGAAGAAATCTACTGGTTCAAAATCGGCAACGCTGCCTGCAGGTAGTTCCAGGTGAAATGCAATTTTAGACCACTTGGAGGATATAGGCTCTAGCTTACTTTCCGCCAGCACCTGCGACGAACCCCGACGCTTAAAGCCTACCGTAAGTTCCGTTGTGCCGGCCTTTGCCCCATCTTCTCTCCGCACCCAGGCCAGCCCCTCATATCCTGTCACCCGGTGGATTGGGAGAAATACTGACTGCCGGATGCCTGAGCTTTGACCGCCGGGACTCAGCCTAATGCCGTGTCCGAGTCTTCCGGCAGCGGGATAGACATGGCCTTGATTGCCCTCCAGGACAGCCCAGGGCAGCGGAAGGCCGTCCTTAGTCTCATCATCCAAAATGGCAACTCCAAACCCAGTTGCGCCCACCAGGCCCGGTATCCAATATGGCGGGATATCCTTAGGATCCCGGTTGGGAAGATCCACCAACAGCTCTCCATCCCGGAGCAATCTTGCCAGGGAATCGGCATCCAGGTGGTGTTCTTGGTGAAACACGTGATTAGCCAGAAGCTGCGCCCAAACACCGCCGTAAATGGCAAAGCCCAGATGTTCCAGGAAGTTGCCCAAGATGGTAGCCGGAATCCGATGGCCTTTTTGGTCGGGGAAGATATCGATTGTCGGCTTGTGGTTGTCGGCTGTCCGGACAAATTCCAAGAGGTTTTTACCATAGTGCCCTGGTTCTATTCTCACAGCATCTCTCTCCTTTAAATTTGTTTCAGTGACGTAGAAGAAGTCTAGTGAAATCTAAGGTCACATACTCTTCCAATGGGCTAGATTCCGGGCAGTCATCTTGAGTATTTAATCATGTCATGGGCAGTCCTCTCGATTGACTCCCTGTCGCCTGTGGGCATTACCTTTTGGATATCCTAAATCTAAGACCCGGCATTATACAACCCTCAGATCATAAATTCACCCTTTGGATGATGAATCCTGGGCAAGTAGAACAAGAAGCCAACACTACGCAATTGCTTCGATACCCTTGAGATTGAGCTGTTGGGCAAAGTGACATGCAGCGTAATGCTTTTTTGCGCCATCCCCACCGTATATGTCCTCCAGTACCGGGGTCTTCCTGCGGCAGATGTCCTCTGCATACCTACACCTTGGGTGGAAGTAACACCCCGGCGGGGGATTGGATGCATCAGCTACTTCACCCTTCAATAGGATCCTTCTGGAGGCGGCTTTGGGATCTAGTTTGGGAACTGCCGAAAGCAGTGCCTCGGTGTAGGGGTGTCTTGGATTCGCAAACAATTCGCCGGTATCGGCTAGCTCTACTATTCTCCCCACATACATCACTGCTACCCGAT
>LSQX01304524.1_pt1 | contig 15653 bp, 16 predicted proteins | sample 654561 | NCBI WGS metagenome assembly LSQX01 (sample SAMN04489861, study PRJNA283612) | anaerobic digester metagenome | isolation source: 4 biogas reactors fed with cattle manure at either 37C or 55C with and... | place: Denmark: Kongens Lyngby | collected 2014 | reverse complement strand
ACGTCGCCTTCGGCTGCGAGAACCTCCGTGTCCCCCGCGACGAGATCTGGCCCCGGGTCCGCCGCGCCCTCGATCTGGTCGGACTGGACCTGCCGCTCGACCATCCCACCCGGTACCTCTCCGGCGGGCAGAAGCAGCGGCTGGCGCTGGCCGGGGTCATCGCCATGGGCGCCGAACTCATCCTCCTCGACGAGCCCACCGCGAACCTCGACCCGGCGGGACAGACCGAGATCGTCGAGGCCGTCGAGGCCGTGGTGGCCGAGACCGGAGCCGCCCTCATCGTCGTGGAACACCGCCCGCACCTGTGGCGGGCGATGATGGACCGGTTCCTGCGCCTGGAGTCCGGCACGACCGGCACGGCCGGTGGCTCCGGTGGCGGGGGCAGTGCCCGCCTTGTGGAGACCACCGCCGACGACCTGCCGTCGCTGCCGGTGCTGCCCGCCGCCCCCGGCGTCCCCGCCGGGACGCGTTCCCTGGTCGAGGCCCGTGAGCTGCAGACCATCTGGGGCCCACCCCGGACCCTGGACCTGCCCGCCGGATGCTCGACCGTGCTCACCGGGCCCAACGGCGCCGGCAAGTCCACCCTGGCTCTGACCCTGGCCGGACTCCTGCCCCCGGAGGGCGGTCGACTGCACTACTCCGAGGACCTGCGCCAGGGACTGCGGAAGGCGCCCCACGCCTGGACCTCCCGGCAGCTGGCCGACCGCATCGGCTACGTCTTCCAGGACCCCGAGCACCAGTTCGTCGCCCGGACGGTCGGCGAGGAGATGGCGGTGTCCGGAGGTGACCCGGATCGGATCGACGAGCTCATGACCCGCCTGCGGCTGGCGCATCTCGCCGAGGCCAACCCCTTCACCCTCTCCGGCGGGGAGAAACGCCGCCTGTCCGTGGCCACCGCCCTGGTCAACGCGCCGACACTGGTGGTCCTCGACGAACCGACCTTCGGCCAGGACCCCGGCACCTTCACCGAACTGGTCGGCCTGGTCCGGCAGCTCACCGCCGACGGGGTGACGGTCCTGTCCATCACCCACGACGAGGCCTACCGCCACGCCCTCGGCGATCATGAGGTGGTGATCCGGTGAACCTCCTGCGCGACATCAACCCCGTCACCCGCATCCTCGGGCTCATCCTGCTGACCACCCCGCTGCTGCTGTCGGTCGACGTCGTCTCCGCCGGGGTGGCCCTGGCCTTCACCGTCCTCGCCGCCCCCTTCTGCGGTGGCAGCTGGGGCCGGCTGCTGCGCCGCGGCTGGCCCATCCTGCTCGCCGCGCCGCTGGCCGCCATCCCCATGGCCCTCTACGGCCGACCGGAGGGGGAAACCTACGCCCAGTTCCTCTTCGCCCACGTCACCGACAACTCCCTCCAGCTGGCCGCGGCGATCTTCGTCCGTGTCCTCGCCGTCGGCCTGCCCGTCATCGTCCTGTCCGCGGACGTGGACCCCACCGACCTCGGCGACGGCCTGGCCCAGGTCCTGCGCCTGCCTGAACGTTTCGTCCTCGGCGCCGTGGCCGCCGCCCGCCTGGTGTCGCTGTTCCGCGACGACCTCGACTCGATGCGTCGCGCGCGCCGGGCCCGGGGGATCGCCGACCAGGGCCGGATCCGCTACTTCCTCACCCTCGCCTTCGGCCTGCTCGTCCTGTCGCTGCGCCGGGGAGCCAAGCTCGCCACCGCCATGGAGGCCCGCGGCTTCAACCGCGTCGCCGAGCACGGCCGAACCTGGGCGCGCGAGTCGAGCCTGTCCGCGCGCGACTGGATCGTCATGGCCGTGTGCCTGGTGGTGTCCGTCGCGTCGATCGGCATCGCCGTCGCCGTCGGCTCCTTCCGTTTCCTGGGGGTGGCATGACCCGCCTCACCGTCCTCGTCGACGGCCCCTCCGGTGCCGGCAAGACCACCTTCGCCGAGGCCGTCTCCCGTCGCACCGGGATCCCCGTGGTGCACCTCGACGACTTCTACCCGGGCTGGTCGGGGCTTGCGGCCGCCTCCCGCATGGTCGTCGACGATGTCCTGCACCCCACCCGGCCCGGCTATCGCCGCTGGGACTGGGAGAACTCCGTTCCTGCCGACCGGGTGTTTCTGGACCCGGGGGATTCGCTCCTCATCGAGGGAGTGGGGGCGATCACCGAGGCGTCGGTGGCCGCTGCGGGACTGCTTGGCGACGTCCTCACTGTCCGCCTCAGCGCCCCCGTCACCGTCCGTAGGGCCCGGGCTCTCGCCCGGGACGCCGACTACGAACCGTGGTGGGACATGTGGGCGGAGCAGGAGGCCGGGCACTTCGCGGAGCACGGGGATCTGCCCGTTGACTTCGAACTGGAGTGGACCCCGGACGGATTCTCCGGGGGTGGCGGGGGTGGCCCGGCGATAAACATTCACGGGCAGTTGCCAGACGTCTGATGTGGCAAACGGCAGGTGAACGGCCCGTTACGCCGGCGTAGACCCGGTGGCTTTCCGGCCAAAACGTGACGGCGGGGCGGTGCGGCAATTTTAATGAGCCGGGTCACAGTTTATGCTTGGTCAAACACCCATATCGACCTGGGGGTCCACAGCATGACTCTCAGAAAGAAAGCGTTCGGGGCGCTGGCTGCCACCACCCTGGTATTCGGCCTGGCTGCCTGCGGCGACTCCGACTCCGGCAACGGTGACTCGGCCAACGGCGGCGGCGACGGCAACGGGGGCGGCGACAACTATGTGACCGCCAACGGCACCGAGCCGCAGAACCCGCTCATCCCCTCGAACACCAACGAGGTCGGCGGCGGACGCATCGTCGACATGATCTACTCCGGCCTCGTCTACTACGACGCCGAGGGCGAGATCCACAACGAGATGGCCGAGTCCATCGAGCCCGAGGGCGAGAAGAGCTACCGCGTCACCCTCAAGGACGGCTGGACCTTCGCCGACGGCACCGAGATCACCGCCCAGCACTTCGTGGACACCTGGAACCACGCCGTGGCCAACTCCCACCTCTCCGCCTACTTCTTCGAGCCCATCCTCGGCTACGAGGAGGGCAAGGAGTCCATGGAGGGCCTCGAGGTCGTCGACGACAAGACCTTCACCATCGAGCTGAACCAGCCCGAGGCCGACTTCCCGATGCGCCTGGGCTACTCCGCCTTCTACCCGCTGCCCGACGAGGCCCGCGAGGACGAGTCCGGCTTCGGTGAGAAGCCCAACGGCAACGGCCCCTACAAGCTGCTCGAGTGGAACCACAACCAGGACGCCACCATCGTCCCGAACGAGAACTACCAGGGCGAGCGCACCCCGCAGAACGACGGCATCAAGTTCGTCTTCTACGCCCAGCAGGACGCCGCCTACAACGACCTCCTGGCCGGCAACCTCGACGTCCTGGACGCCATCCCGGACTCCGCGTTCGCCACCTTCGAGAACGAGCTCGGCGACCGTGCCGCCAACCAGGCCTCCGCCATCTTCCAGTCCTTCACCATCCCGGAGCGCGTCGAGCACTGGGGCGGCGAGGAGGGCAAGCTGCGTCGCCAGGCGATCTCCCACGCCATCAACCGCGCCGAGGTCACCGAGGCCATCTTCCAGGGCACCCGCACCCCGGCCACCGACTTCACCTCCCCGGTCCTGCCGGGCTACGACGGTGACATCGTGGGCAACGACGTCCTCGACTACGACCCGGAGAAGGCGAAGGACCTGTGGGCCCAGGCCGACGAGATCTCCCCGTTCACCGGCGAGTTCACCCTCTCCTACAACGCCGACGGTGGCCACCAGGCCTGGGTCGACGCGGTGGTCAACTCCATCCGCAACACCCTCGGCATCGAGGCCGTGGGCAACCCGTACCCGGACTTCAAGTCCCTGCGTGACGACGTCACCGGCCGCACCATCCAGGGTGCCTTCCGCACCGGCTGGCAGGCCGACTACCCGTCGCAGGGTAACTTCCTCGGCCCGCTCTACGGCACCGGCGCCGGCTCCAACGACGGTGACTACTCCAACCCGGACTTCGACGCCAAGCTCGCCGAGGCCGCGGCCGCGGAGACCCCGGAGGACGCCTCCCGCATCTACAACGAGGCCCAGGAGATCCTCTTCCAGGACCTGCCGGCCATCCCGCTGTGGTACTCCAACCTGACCGGTGGTTCCAGTGAGCACGTCGAGAACGTCGTGTTCTCCTGGAAGGACCAGCCGCTGTACTACAACATCACGAAGAACTAGCGTCGGCGGTTCACCGTGACAACCGATACCCGCGTGACGCCTGGGGCGTCACGCGGGTATCTGCCTGAATGCCACCATCACACCCACAAGGAATAGTTATGTTGCGCTACATCGGGCGACGGCTGCTCCAGATGATCCCCGTGTTCTTCGGGGCCACCCTCCTCATCTACGCACTCGTCTTCCTCATGCCCGGCGACCCGGTCCAGGCGCTGGGCGGTGACCGCGGCCTGTCCGAGGCCGCCCGCGCCCGCATCGAGGCGGAGTACAACCTGGACAAACCCTTCATCGTCCAGTACCTGCTCTACCTCAAGGGCATCCTCACCCTCGACTTCGGAACCACCTTCTCCGGACAACCCGTCGCCGACGTCATGGCCCGGGCCTTCCCGGTGACCATCAAACTGGCCGTCATGGCACTCGTCTTCGAGGCCTTCTTCGGCATCATCTTCGGCGTCATCGCCGGCGTGCGCCGCGGCGGCATCTTCGACTCCACCGTCCTGGTCATGTCGCTGATCGTCATCGCCGTGCCCAGCTTCGTCATCGGTTTCGTCCTGCAGTTCCTCGTCGGCGTGAAATGGGGGATACTCCCCGTCACCGTGGGATCGCGGGAGACGTTCACCGCGCTGCTCATGCCCGCGGTGGTGCTCGGCGCCGTGTCCTTCGCCTACGTCCTGCGCCTGACGCGCCAGTCGGTGAGCGAGAACCTGCGCGCCGACTACGTGCGCACCGCCCGCGCCAAGGGACTGTCCGGCGGGCAGGTCATGAGCCGCCACGTGCTGCGCAACTCGCTCATCCCCGTCGCCACCTTCCTCGGTGCGGACCTGGGTGCGCTCATGGGCGGCGCCATCGTCACCGAGGGCATCTTCGCCATCAACGGTGTCGGCGGCACCATCTACCAGGCGATCATCAAGGGCGAACCGACGACGGTGGTGTCCTTCACCACGGTGCTCGTCATCGTCTACATCATCGCCAACCTCGTCGTGGACCTGATCTACGCCGTGCTCGACCCGAGGATCCGCTATGCCTGACATCAACCGCAACGTCGCCAACCCGGCCGGCGAGGACGACATCCTCGCGGAGAGCAAGCTGCAGCTCCGCCCCGGCCAGGACCACTACATCGCCGAGACCGACGAGACCGGCCTCGGGGCCGTCGACGCCGTCGCCGACGAGTCCGCCCCCTCCTCCATGTGGGGCGAGGCGTGGCGCAACCTGCGCCGCCGCCCGCTGTTCTGGGTCTCGGCCCTGCTCATTCTCGTGGCCGTGCTCATGTCGCTGTTCCCGCAGATGTTCACCTCCATCGACCCGCGCGCCTGCACCCTGTCCAACTCCCTGGCGGACCCGCAGCCGGGCCACCCCTTCGGCTTCGACCGTCAGGGCTGCGACATCTACGCCCGCACCATCTACGGCGCCCGCGCCTCGGTGGCGGTGGGCATCCTCACCACCGCGCTGGTCGTGCTCATCGGCACGTCCATCGGTGCCCTCGCCGGATTCTTCGGCGGCATCCTGGACACGCTGCTCTCCCGCCTGACGGACATCTTCTTCGCGATCCCGCTGGTGCTCGCCGCCATCGTCGTGATGCAGATGTTCAAGGACTACCGCACCATCCTCACCGTGGTGCTGGTCCTGGGACTGTTCGGCTGGACGAACATCGCCCGCATCACCCGCGGTGCGGTGATGAGCGTGAAGAACGAGGAGTACGTCACCGCCGCCCGGGCGCTCGGGGCGTCGAGAATGAAGATCCTCTCCAGCCACATCATGCCCAACGCGGCCGCGCCGATCATCGTGTACGCCACCGTGGCACTGGGCACCTTCATCGTCGCGGAGGCCACCCTGTCCTTCCTGGGCATCGGCCTCCCGCCGACGATCGTGTCCTGGGGCGGGGACATCTCCGCCGCGCAGGCCTCCCTGCGCACCAAACCGATGGTCCTGTTCTACCCGGCCATGGCGCTCGCGCTCACCGTCCTGAGCTTCATCATGCTCGGCGACGTCGTGCGTGACGCCCTCGACCCGAAGGCGAGGAAGCGATGACAACCCAGACCCCGCTGCTCGAGATGAAGGACGTGAAGATCTCCTTCACCTCCTCCACCGGCGTCGTCGAGGCCGTCCGCGGCATCGACATGACCATCTACCCGGGGCAGTCCGTCGCCATCGTCGGCGAGTCCGGCTCCGGCAAGTCCACCGCCGCCATGTCGATCCTCGGCCTGCTGCCGGGCACCGGCAAGGTCACCGGCGGGCAGATCCTCTTCAACGGCGAGGACATCACCGGCCTCAACGACAAGGAGATGCAGAAGTACCGCGGCTCCGAGATCGGCCTGGTCCCGCAGGACCCGATGTCCAACCTCAACCCGGTGTGGCGCGTGGGCACGCAGGTCGCCGAGTCCCTGCGTGCCAACAACGTGGTCAAGGGCTCCGCCGTCGGGGACCGCGTCGCCGAGCTGCTGGAGGAGGCCGGGCTGCCCGACGCCCAGCGCCGCGCCCGCCAGTACCCGCACGAGTATTCCGGAGGCATGCGCCAGCGCGCGCTCATCGCCATCGGCCTGGCGGCCCGCCCGAAGCTGCTCATCGCCGATGAGCCGACCTCGGCGCTGGACGTCACCGTGCAGAAGCGCATCCTCGACCACCTCGAGGGTCTCACCGAGGAACTCGGCACCGCCGTGCTGTTCATCACCCACGACCTCGGCCTGGCCGCCGAGCGCGCCGAGCACCTGGTGGTCATGCACCGGGGCCGCATCGTCGAGTCCGGCCCCAGCCTGCAGATCCTCCGCGACCCGCAGCACCCCTACACCCGTCGCCTGGTGAAGGCGGCGCCCTCGCTGGCCTCCGCCCGCATCCAGTCGGCGCTGGCCGCCGGCGTGGAGTCGACCGAGCTGGTCGCCCACGGCCGTGAGGGGAAGCAGGAGGAGGTCATCCGCGTGGAGAACCTCACCAAGATCTTCGGTGAGAACAAGGCCGTCGACGACGTCTCCTTCACCGTCCGCAAGGGCACGACACTCGCCCTGGTGGGGGAGTCCGGGTCCGGCAAGTCGACGGTGGCGAACATGGTGCTCAACCTGCTCGACCCGACCAGCGGCAAGGTGTTCTACAAGGGCACCGACCTGTCGACGCTGAGCAACAGGGAACTGTTCGACATGCGCCGCAAGATGCAGGTCGTGTTCCAGAACCCCTACGGCTCACTCGACCCGATGTTCTCCATCTACCGGTGCATCGAGGAGCCGCTGGCCCTGCACGGGGTGGGCAGCCGCAAGGAGCGGGAGGCGCGCGTCGCCGAACTACTCGACATGGTGGCCATGCCGCGTTCCGCCATGCGCCGTTTCCCCAACGAGCTCTCCGGCGGTCAGCGCCAGCGCATCGCCATCGCGCGCGCCCTGGCGCTGCGGCCGGAGGTGCTGGTGCTCGACGAGGCGGTCTCCGCCCTCGACGTGCTCGTGCAGAACCAGATCATCCGCCTGCTCGCCGAACTGCAGGAGGAGCTCGACCTGTCCTACCTGTTCATCACCCACGACCTCGCGGTGGTCCGGCAGACCGCCGACGACATCGTGGTGATGAAGCAGGGTGCGATCGTCGAGCAGGGCACCTCCGACGAGGTGTTCGCCGACCCGAAGGAGGAGTACACCCGCGACCTCATCAACTCCGTCCCGGGCCTCAACATCGAGCTCGGCACGGGTGAGAACCTGGGGCTCGTCGAGTAGGGGAGGCCGGTTCAGCCGCGCATCTGTGCGGCGAGCTGGCGCAGGGCGTGGGCGCGGGAGTCGGCGAGCACCTCCTCGGGTGAGCCCGGGAAATGGTGCTTCCCGACGCAGGCCTGCCCCCGCACCAGCGTCGCGATGAACACCGTGCCCGGCGGCTGCCCCTCCTGGCCGGCCGGTCCGCCCGCGCCACTGATCGCGATGACCGCGTCCGCCCCCATGAGGTCGGTGAGGGAGGCGGCCATCGTCGAGACGCATTCCGCGGAGATGACGGGGCAGTCGGGGGCGACGCCGAGGACGCGTTGTTTGGTCCGGGTCTGGTAGGCGACGACACCGCCGGCGAACCACTCCGAGGAGTCGTCCGCGGCGGCGAGTTCGGCGGCCAGGGAGCCGCCGGTGAGTGATTCCGCCACCGCCACCGTGTAGCCGTGCTCGCGGGCGAGCGCGGCGATCTGGTCGGCGGTCATGGCCTAGTAGTTGGCGGGTGGATCGGAGGCGGGGAAGGACTCCTCCTCGAACTGCTCCACCAGCTCCTCCTCGCTGGCCTTGTCACCCTTGCCGGGGTTCTCAGTGTCGGTGTTGTCCGGGTGTCCGGGGTCGGTCTCCTCGGCGAAACGGGTGTCGTCGAGGTCGGGGTTCTTCGGGTCGGTGTTCATGGTCAGGTCCTTCCGTGGAGTGTGACGGGTGCCACATATGCAAGTGTACTCATTTCACTCCACCTGCGGCAGGTCCTTGACCGCCGGACCCTCGAGCACCGTCCCGTCGGCGGCGAAACGCGAGCCGTGCAGGGGACAGTCCCAGGACTGCTCCACCTCGTTCCACTCCAGCAGCCCGCCCATGTGCGTGCACAGGAGGCTGACCCGGCAGGTGCGACCGTCGACCACCGACTCGCCCACCGGGCGCACCCCGGCGCGGCCGGTGGCCGCCTTCGTCAGCGTGGACGCCGTGGTGGCCGCGGTGGCGGCCACCGAGGGGCTGCCGAACGTCAGGGTCGGCTCCCGGCCTGCAACGAGGTCGGCGACGATGTGCGCCGCCGCGGGGGCCGCGGCCAGGCCCCACTTGCTGTAGCCGCCGGCGAAGAACACGCGGTCCCCACCCCAGCTGAGCTTCTCGACGACCGGCAGCATCGACACCGGGTGGTAGTCCTGCGCCGACCAGGCGTGGGTGCGTCGGGCACCGGTGTCCGCCTCCTGGCCGGTGGGGTGACCCTGGCCGCCGACGAGCAGCCACTCGTCCCCGTCGACCCGGGCCGTGCGCAGTGAGATGGTCGGCTCCTCGGCGCTGATGAACATTCCCTCCGGCAGGGGGCCGGGCGCCCGGTAGGCGCACAGGTAGGAGCGCTGCGCCGCCAGGGACATGGTGGTGCGGCCGTGGTCGAGAATCGGGGAGGCCGTGGCCAGCACCACCTTCCCGGCGTGCAGGGTGCCCGCGGTGGTCTCCACGGTGACGCCGTCGGCGCCTGAGTCCAGCCCGGTCACCCGGGTGTGGTCGTGGATGCTGCCGCCGGCGTCGACGACCGCCCGGCCCAGCGCCACGAGCAGGTCGGCGGGGTCGAGCTGCAGCATGTCCGGCAGCGCCACCGCCAGGTGGGTGGCGAACTCCTCCGCCGGATGCTCGATGAGCTCGACGGGCAGGCCCAGGTCCCGGGCCGTCGCGTACTCCCGGCGCACGGCCTCCGCCCCGTCGTCGGTGGTGGAGAACGTCACCGCCCGGGTGCGTTCGACGGGCACGTCGTGGTCGCGGCAGAATCCGGCCATCCACTCCAGGCCGAAGTCGTTGGCGGCCAGGTACGCGGCGGCCGCGTCCCGGCCGTGGCGGTCGGCGATGTCACTCAGCCGCGTGCGCTGCAGCAGCGTGGCTTTCGCGGTGGTCGCGCCGCTGGCCCCGGCACCGACGCGCCGGGCCTCGACGACGGCCACACGCAGCCCGGAGCGGGCCAGCAGCAGCGCGGTGTGCAGGCCGGTGAAGCCGGCACCGACGACGGCGACGTCGACACGCAGTCCGGAGGGTAGGGCGGTGAGGGGTATCTCGGCGGTGACGTCCCGCCACAGTGGGGTGGTCATGGTTACTCCTGAGGGTCGGGGACGACTGTGACGCAGCCGTCGTGATTCTTGTCGGACTTGTCGTGACGGCGGCTGCCGGTGCGTCCCCTCATGGTTCATCAATCCCAGAAGGTGTCGCGGTCGTCGCGCAGCGCCCGCTCGCGTGCGTAGGCGTGGACACGCTCCAGGGTCTCCAGCTGGCGGTGGGAGGAGGCGATGAGGTCGTCGAAGACCTGCGGGTCGAGCTGCAGTCCCTCCGCGTGTTCGCGCAGGGTCTCCCAGCCACCCAGCTTGCCGCTCACCGCGGAGCGCATGAGCTCGGCCTCGAGGAGCATCGTCATGGGGGAGCGCTCGAGGACGCGGCCGTTGAGCTTGAGGCGGCCGACCCGCTCGCCGACCCAGGCGACGGCCTGGCGGTAGGGCTTGCGGGCCAGGCCGAGGTCCTCGATGACGTTGCGCAACAGCTCGCGGTCGGAGCGGATCTCGTCGGCGACGGTGGACAGCTCGGAGAACATGGGGGTGTCCACGTAGTCCGCGGCCATCCGCTCGATGCGGTTGACACCGGCGGTGGCGCCGGTGAGGTGGTCGGAGAGGTAGAGCTCGAGCAGGTCCTTCGTGTAGTGGTCCGGGATCTTCTCCTCCCCGCCGGAGGCGTCGCCGCGGCCGGCGTCGGCGCCTTCCCCGGCCTGCTCGCCGACGGCCTGGTGGAGCAGCTCGTCCTTGTCGCGCGGACGCAGCGGGGGAGAGGGCAGGCCGCGGCCCTCGATCATGCCGTCGAGAAGCTCGGCGAAGGCGTCGGCGGCGGAGATCTCCGGGCGCCAGCCCAGTTCGGAGGCGGCGCGGGAGTTGTCCATGAGCGGGACCTCCATGCCCATGTCCAGCCGGCCGGCGTCGGCGGGGACGGTGCCGGCCTTGTGGGCGGCCGCCAGCCCGGCGTGCACGACGGCGGGCGGCAACTCCAGGTAGCGGCCGTGGTCGACGATGTCGGCGAGCTCCTGCGGGCCGAGGACGTCGTCGGCGCAGACGTTGAACGCCCCGCCGACCTTCTTCAGTACCGCCGCGACATAGGCGCGGCCCAGGTCGTCGGCGTGGACGGCCTGGAGGAGGATCCCCTTCGGCACCGGCAGAGCCGGCGGCCTGCCCGCCCGCAGCGCCTGCAGGGGGACGAGGTTGCCGAGGAAGTAGCGGTGGATCTCGGCGCCGGCGTCGCCCTGGAATGTCAGGCCCGGGCGCAGGCGGGTGACGGTGACGTCCGGGTGGGCGGCCTCGAACTCGTCGAGCACCTGCTCCTGGGCGGCCTTGTCGACGCTGTAGTGCGAGCTCTCGATCCCGCCTGTGGGCCAGGACTCGTTGCGCAGCGGCGGCTGCCCGCCCTCCCCGCGGGCCTCGTCGGGGGAGTAGGCGCCGACGCTGGAGGTGACCACCAGGTGGGGGACGCCGGCCTGCGCGACGGCCTCGGCGACGCGCCGGGTGCCCTCGACGTTGACGCGGCGCAGCAGTTCGCGGCGGTCGTTGGGCTGGATGAGCCAGGCGAGGTGGATGACGGCGTCGACACCCTGGAAGGCCTCGACCAGGGAGGCGACGGCGTCGTCGTGGGTGGAGGCGGCGGCGATGTCGATGGAGTGCCACTCGACTCCGTCGTAGGGCGGGTGGTCCTGCTCGGGTAGCCGCCGGGCGATGCCGACGAGGCCGGTGATCTCGGGGGTGGCGTGCAGGGCGCGGAGGGCGGCGGTGCCGTGGTTGCCGGTGGCTCCGACGATGGCGATCTTCATGGGGTTCTCCTCGTGTCGTGGGTGTCGTACCGTGTACTGCCGAGGAAACGGGAAAACCCATCACATTTCAAGCATGTGATGGGTTTCGGCTGGTCAGATACTAGAGAATCTCGTCGATGGCCTCGGTCGGGCGCGCGATGCGGGTGCCCTTCGAGGTGACCACGAACGGACGCTCGATGAGGCGCGGGTGTGCGGCCATCGCGGCCAGCAGCTCCTCCTCGGGCGTGTCCGGTGAGAGTCCCAGCTCCCGGTACTCCGCCTCGCGGGTGCGGATGGCGTCGTGGACGGTGATCCCGGCGGCGTCGACAAGCTCCCTGAGCTTCTCGACGTCCGGCGTGTCCTCCAGGTACCGGATGACCTCGGGTTCGATGTCGCGTTCCCGCAGGTACTCCAGCGCCTGGCGGGACTTGGAGCAGCGTGGGTTGTGGTAGATCGTCACGTTGTCGTTCATGCCACAACCCTAGCTGCGGGTCAGTAGTTCGCGGGCGGGTCACTGGCGGGGAAGGACTCCTGGCCCCACTCCTCGGGCAGCTCCTCGCGCTGCTCCGGGGTGCTCTTGCCGACGTCCTCGGGGTGGTTGTGGGTGAACGGCTTGTCCTCCGGGAACTCCCAGGTGTGGCCCTTCTTGCCGGTGTTGTCGGTGCTCATGGCACGTTCCTTTCGTTCGTAGGTGGGTGATAACCCCAACCTACCCACCAAAAGTGCGCCAGATCACAACAATGTGGTAACTATTCGGATTACTCCGCGGGGACCAGCGTGACGTTCTCGGCCCAGGTCAGTTCGATGCCCAGGGTGCGCAGCCACTCCATGGCGTCGTCCTGGTGGCGGGTGATGCCCTCCACGGCGGTCAGCGTCGTGTCGATGGCACGCTCGGCGTCCTCGGCGGTGATGAGGCCGGCGGAGGTGGCGGCGGCCAGCTCGTCGATGTCCTGCACGTCGATCGGCTCGCCGGTGACGGACACGAGGTCGACGTAGAGGTCACGGGTGGACCACACGTCGTCCCGGACGTGGATGTCTGCGACGTCGAAGTAGAAGTCCTGACGCTCGTCGACACCCTCGCGGAAGTGGAAGATGTTGGCGCGCAGGCCGAGCTTCGGCAGCAGCCAGGACTCCAGGTAGCCGAAACGGGGATGGTTGGCGCCGCGCGCCATGTACAGGCCGAAGTCGGTGACCCGGTAGGTGTCCACCGCGCGGAGGTGGCCCTTCGGGTCGATGTTGATCCGGTCGGAGGTGTTGAAGGTCTCCTCCTTGACCGGGTGCAGATCAGCAGTCATGACTGTTACCTCGCATCGATGATCGCAGCTGTGGGGATGAACGTGCACGGCCCGTCCTCGGTGTGGACGGTGCCGGAGACGACGGCCACGACGGTGCCGTGGCCGGTGTCGGCGGCACCCGAGAGGGTGGCCGGTCCATCGGGGTTGATGCCGTGGTTGCCCAGCGGCGTCGCACCCGTGCGCAGCGTGTTGATGTTCGCCCAGTTGACGGTCATGCCACCCTGCTCCGGCGTGGCCGGTGCAGTGCCCAGTGCAGTGAAGACGAAGGCCATCTGGCCGTCGGCCGCGCCCGGGGCCGGGATCTCGGCGGGGCCGGGGACGGCGATGGCCGAGCCGACGGCGTCGAGTTCGCCGCCGATGCAGGAGCCCGAGACGGTCGGCCAGTAGAACTGGGTGAACCGCGGGGCGTTGTCCGGCAGCTCCGGGCCCCCGTCGCCGTTGACGCCGGCGGCGAAGGCCAGTCCCGAGAGCAGGGCGTTGCGCAGGTCGGCCGGCATCCACGGCTGGTTGGCGAAGGAGCGGATCTCCTCCTGGGTCCGCGGCGTCGGGCGACCGAGCTCGTCAAGTGGATTGTGGCTGGAGAGATCGGGGAAGGGGGCGGCCTGTGCGGCGGGGGCGTTCAGTCCCGCTGCGCCGACCATGCCGACCACGGTGAGTGCGATGGCGGTGGTGACGGCGACCGTCCTCATCATGGTGGTCCGTGCGGTGTGTCCCACTGACTGGCTCTCTTCCGGGTGATCTCGGGGCGATGTCGCGAATGTCACGGAGGGCCCTGCGGCGCGTCAGTCACAAACGCAACTTGGGTAACGGTAGTTTCGATACCCAACAATATTCACTTGCGTGATGGATTCAACCGGAATGGAGAAAACCCGGTCACTTCTACTGTCGCTCGTCGAGATTGTTTCGTTACATTTGTCCGGAAAGCCATCGTGAGCTGCGGGGTAGCCTGGGGGCATGGTGAGGGTGGCGTGGACAGGCCGGGCGGGCACGATCCTCGCGGGGGTGGTCGTGCTGACGGGTGTCGCGGCGGGCGCGTGCGGCAACCTCGTCGACACGAGCAACTACGACACACGTGGCGGCCTGGCCCTCGGTATGAACGGGGCCGGCGAGATCATCGCCCACGTCGAGGCCTGCCAGTTCCGGGTGAGGGAGGTGCGTGTGGTCCAGGGCCGCGAACTGCTCGGGGGTGAGCCGAATCCGCGGCTCGGACTCCTCGTCACCGATCAGCCGCAGACCGGCAGATTCGAGGTCAACCTCAGCAACCCCCGGGCACCCTGGCGGGCGGAGCAGCCGCTCACGGAGCCGCCGGACCCGGAGCACATCGTCATCGTCGACGCCATGCCGGACGGCTCGACCTCCCCGAGGATCGAGGGCATCAGGCAGGAATCCGCGTCGCGGGTGGAGCTGGAGGCACTGGCACCGGGCGAGGTCATCGTCAGTGAGTGGAACCCGGACGCCGGTCCCACCGAGAGTCCTCTGCGTAATCTCAGGATCCGGCTGGAGGACTTCCACCCGGAGTGCCCCGCGGGGTGACCGCCGGCCGGTGTTCCACGACACTCGATAGTGCAATACCCCCTGAATGCGAGTATCGTCAAGGGCTGTTCACCACCGCCGCCGCCGTCTCCCCAGTGAAGACCGTGGCCGCGACCCTTTCTATAGGAGCAGCCCACTCGTGTCCCATCCTGAGTTCCGCAACGTCGCCATCGTCGCCCACGTCGACCATGGCAAGACCACCCTCGTCAACTCCATGCTGGAGCAGTCCGGAGTGTTCGACGACCACGGTGGCGTCACTGACCGCGTGATGGACTCCGGCGACCTTGAGCGCGAGAAGGGCATCACCATCCTGGCCAAGAACACCGCCGTGCGCCGCAAGGGTGCCGGCAAGGACGGCCGCGACCTCATCGTCAACGTCATCGACACCCCGGGTCACGCCGACTTCGGTGGCGAGGTCGAGCGTGCCCTGTCCATGGTCGACGGTGTCGTCCTGCTCGTCGACGCCGCCGAGGGCCCGCTCCCGCAGACCCGCTTCGTCCTCGGCAAGGCCCTGGCCGCCAAGATGCCCGTGATCATCCTGGTCAACAAGACCGACCGTCCGGACGCCCGCATCGACGAGGTCGTCGAGCAGGCGCAGGACCTCCTCCTCGAGCTCGCCTCCACGCTGGAGGACCCGGAGGCCGCCGAGGCCGCCGAGCAGCTGCTCGACCTGCCGGTCCTCTACGCCTCCGGCCGTCACGGCAAGGCCTCCACCGAGAACCCGGGCAACGGCAACCCGCCGGAGGCCGAGGACCTGCAGGCCCTCTTCGACGTCATCTACGAGGTCCTGCCGGAGCCCTCCGCCGAGATCGACGCCCCGCTGCAGGCGCACGTGACCAACCTGGACTCCTCCTCCTTCCTCGGCCGCATCGGCCTGGTCCGCATCCACGCGGGCACCCTGCAGAAGGGTCAGCAGGTCGCCTGGATCCACTACGACGACGAGGGCAACCCGCACACCAAGACCGTGCGCGTCGCCGAGCTGCTGCGCACCGTCGGCACCGAGCGTGTCCCCGCGGAGGGCGAGGTCGTCGCCGGTGACATCGCCGCCATCTCCGGCATCGACGAGATCATGATCGGTGACACCCTGGCCGACCCGGAGAACCCCGTCGCGCTGCGCGCCATCACGGTCGACGAGCCCGCGATCTCCATGACGATCGGCGTCAACACCTCCCCGATGGCCGGGCGTAA
>LSQX01239606.1_pt1 | contig 15653 bp, 19 predicted proteins | sample 654561 | NCBI WGS metagenome assembly LSQX01 (sample SAMN04489861, study PRJNA283612) | anaerobic digester metagenome | isolation source: 4 biogas reactors fed with cattle manure at either 37C or 55C with and... | place: Denmark: Kongens Lyngby | collected 2014 | reverse complement strand
TTTTCCCATGTTTTAATGGTACCACAAAAACAGGGGAATGTCTAGTCAATATCTTCCAGTTTTGCATAAAATAAAAAATTATTTATTAGGCTGAGCAGTTACACTTATTGAATCATTGGAGATATTGAAACTTTCAATGTCCGGGATGTATTAAAAATTGAAACACATCATATGATTATGGAGCGTATAGTATTTGCAACCTTCTCCACATCTTCCTCACTTAAATACGGATGCATAGACAGGGAAAGGACAATATCACAGAGCTCGTTGGTTACTTCAAAATCTTTATTATCATAACTCAAATGAGAAAAAGCTCCCTGCTTATGCATCGGTTTTATATAATAGATCATGTTTGGAATGCCCTGCTCTTTTAATTCAGCTTGTAACTTGTTACGCTGTTCTTTGTTCTTTAGCTTTATTGTATACTGGGCAAAGCTTGAATAATATCCTTCAGGGATAACGGGGGTTTCGACAACGCCCTCGAGTTTTTCATTGTACAGCCGGTAGACCCTGTTTACATCTTCCAGTTCATGTTCTATCAAAGCTCTTAGCTTTACCTTAAGAATGGCCGCTTGCATAGCGTCCAGTCTTGAGTTGACACCAATTCTTACATTGTCGTATTTATTTTCCCCTTTGCCGTGCACTTTGAGGGATTTGATAAGCTGCGCAAGACTGTCATCATCGGTAAATACAGCGCCGCCATCCCCATAGCAGCCCAACGGTTTTGCGGGGAAAAAGGAAGTAGTAGCCGCGTTACCAAAGCTGCAGGCTCTTTTCCCATTTATACTGCCGCCCATGCCCTGTGCGCCATCTTCCAGCACTAAAAGGTTATACCTGCGGGCAATTTTCTCTATCTCAGGGTAGTTTGCAGGCAAACCAAACAGGTCAACTGGAATAACGGCTTTAGGCGTTATTCTGCCTTCTGCAAATGTCTTCTGGATAGACTTTTCTAATTTTGGGGGATCGATGTTAAAGGTATCCCTTTCTACATCCACAAATACTGGCGTTGCCCCTCTAAAAGAGACGACTTCACCTGTCGAGAAAAAAGTGAAGTCCGGAACAAAAACTGCATCCCCCTCTTTAATGCCCCAGGCCATCAGAACCAGCGTCATAGCCTCAGTTCCATTAGCACAGGTGATACAGTGTTTAACGCCAACATAATCCGCTAACTGTTCTTCCAGTTCGGCAACTTCATTTCCGCCAATAAAGTATGCACTGGATAATACCCTCTGTATTGCCGCATCAATCTCATTTTTATAACGTTGATATTGGGCCCTCAAATCTCTAAATTGCAATTTTATGCTCCTTGCTCATATTTGTCATTTCTCCAAAAGAACTCCTGTTTCTAGCATATATTCTCTGCCGCAGGCCTTACACTTCAACTCTTCTCTTTTAAGCGGCTTCCCGCATTCACAAACCCACCCGATTTGTTTTGCAGGAACCCCCGCCATCAAAGCATAATCCGGGACATCTTTGGTCACTACTGCACCGGCAGCTACCAGGGCCCACCTTCCAATGGTAATACCAGATACAATGGTTGCATTAGCACCGATAGTAGCACCGTATTTTACCAGCGTCCTTTTGTAACTTTCACTGCCTTTAGGGTATTTGCTTCTCGGTGTCAGGTCATTGGTAAATACCATGGACGGGCCGCAAAACACGTAGTCTTCAAGCTCTACCCCTTCATATACTGAAACGTTATTTTGGATTTTTACGCCGTTACCTATCTTCACGTTGTTCGATATATTCACATTCTGGCCCAGGGTACAATTTTCTCCAATTTGAACTCCTTTTTGAATATGACAAAAATGCCATATCTTTGTACCGCAGCCTATAGTCACGGCTTCATCCACATAGCTGCTTTCATGAACAAAATATTTTTCCATTGCCTCACCATCCACATCTCATTTCCCTAACGAGATTTGATTCTGCACCTTTTCCAGCACCTTGACCACCTCATGGCCGGTTTTTCCGCTGGAAATACTTATCTCTTTATCGAGGTTTTCCATAAAGTACTTCAGTTCTTCAGTCAGCGGCATGAGTTTTTCATAAGCAATGATCTCGTCCGGCCGCTCTACCTTAACAGGCTTTCCATCGCACCAAGCAATATTTTTATTATAATAAAGGATGTCCTTTCTCCTAGACGAATCGTCAAAAGAAATCATTCCCCGGCTGCCAATTACAACCAGTCTCTGTTCTTTAAAAGGATGCAGCCAGGATACAAAAATATGCGCATGGATATTGCCCGGGTATTCAAATTGAGCCATGGTGATATCATAGATATTATCTTGCAGGAATTTTGCGCCCTTGGCTTCTACCTTCACAGCAGGTTGTCCAATGAAATAGTCCAGGATTGATATATCATGAGGGGCAAAAGACCAAAAGACATTCTCCTCAGTCCTGACTGTGCCTAAATTCAATCTGGTTGAGTAAACATAATAGAGCCGGCCGATTCTACCGCTATCTATTACTTCTTTAATCTTTTTAATAGCCGGATGAAATAATAAAAGGTGGCCCACCATAAGCCTGGCCTTTGTGCGCCCGGCAATTTCAAGAAGTTCCCTGGAGTGCTCAGAAGAGAGGGCCATCGGTTTTTCTATGAGCACGTTTAATCCTCGCTCCAACAACTCTCTTCCGACAGGGTAATGTGTTTCTGCAGGTGTAGCCAATATATAACCGTCAAATTCTCGCTGAATCGCATTATCTATTTGGGTAAATCCCGGTACAGGGTACTTTTCGGTCAACTCATCCAATCTTCGTGAGTTGGTTTCTACAATACCAGCCAGGTTGCCCATTTGGAAGAGGGTCCTGATATGATTTTCACCCCACCGCCCCCCTCCAATGACACATATTTTTTTCTGCATTCGATGTTTCTCCTTGTGTGATAATCTAATTTTTTGTCTACAAAAAAACAGCTTAGCCATAAAAACAATGAAGTCTAATTTTATATCAACTATCAAATTAAAAATCAATCTTTGCCTTTTTTTAGTGGTTTTGCTGGAACGCCAATAATAGTACATTCTTTTTCAATACTCTTTACTACTACTGAACCATAACCTATTAGCACGTTATCATGTATCGTTAATCCTTCTCTTATAGCTACTCTCGGGGCGATCCAACAGTTTCTTCCAATTTTTGTACTACCGCCAATACTACATCCTGAAGTAATGATTGTAGCCTCACCAATAATTACATTATGGGCAATATGACATAAATCGTTAATTTTTACATTTTTTTTAATTACTGTGTTAGATAACGTTCCTCTATTAATACAAGTATTGCTTTTTATTTCCACATTATCACCAATTGTAACTCCACCAATATGGAGAAACTTTTCATAAGTACCATCTTCTTGCTTTTCATATCCAAATCCATCTATTCCAATTTTAGCTCCACTGTGAATAATACAATTAGATCCAATCCGGGTGTTTTCGTGAATATAAACATTGTTATGAATAATAGTATTATCTCCAATTTGAACATTATCTTCTATTATAACAAAATGGCCAATATAAACGTCTTTACCCAGCTTGCAATTTTCACTAATAATAGCTGTTTTTTCTATTCCATTTAGCTTTTTTTCAGGATAAAAATGTTTTAAAAGTTTAATAAATACTTTTCTTGGATTATCAACTGGAAGATAAATTACATTTTGTAGTATGTTCTCAAATTCTTTTTCGAACTCTTGGTCGCAAACAATTACTGAACAATTAATTGTAGACCAATCTACTAAACTTTTCTTTTTTGAACTTGCCCACGATATTGTACCGAGGGTTGTTTCAAAAATAGAAGAAAAACCATATAAGGAAAAATCATTTTCAAAACATATGTTTTTTTTAAGGAGATCATTACTATTTAGAAAGCTTATTACATCTGATAAATTAAATGAATAATTCATTTTTTCCACCTTTTTAGCAAATTATTATTACTATTTTAGCTATGGTTCCTACATCCATCACCCCACCAAACATTACTTAACTATAAAAATGCTTATTGCACTTCCTCAATCCTAAGAACATCTTCTAAATATCTGATATTATCCTTTAATTGAGAATACCTTTCTTTTTTCGCCTGGTTAATGTATCTTTCAACCCGGCTTTTTATATCTCCCTTATCTTCCGCGTACCAAAATGGATGGGTTAAGATATGTAGTTTATTATATTCTCCACTGTTTATAATACTAATTACATCTTCTCTCCAGTGCATTCTTGAATCAGATAGATATTTTAAATTTTGAAGGAACTCAGCTGAATAAGTATTTATTATAGTATTAAACAGAATATTGTTCTCTAAAATCCATTTTGATGGCCTATGCATGGAAACAGTACGTATAGATCTGTCTAATACACCCTCAAGAATCCTTTTTTCGTATTCGACATACTTTTTAAGATCTTCTTCAGAATTGATGATGTACCTTTTTTCATCAAAATGTAGTCCAAAATCATGGCCTAAACTGATTATTTCTTTTAATATCTCGTTGGACCTTTTTGAGAAAATATTGTAAAAATCAGTGGACAACAAAGCAAAATAAGTCGATTTAACATTACACTCATTTTCAATTTTTGCGATTTCCAAAGCTTTTACCAGGGAATTATCTATGTCATGCCTCAAAATAACTGGCATAGGCATAATCGAATAATTATTAAATGAAGCAAACTCATACCCCCTTTGTTTTAACAGTTCCAGTAAAGATCTGTAAGCATCATATGTAAATTCCATTTTTTTCTCCTTAGAGCAGCTCTATATTGTCTCTTGCTTTAACATTTTTTAATGCATTTTTTGTATCGAAAATAAAACGTGCATTTTGTTGGACAAAATCATAATCTATATTAGTATGAGCGGTTGAAACAATGACTAGATCAAACGTTGCAAGAATTTCTTTATCTAATTCTCTTAAACCCTCTTTACTCGTCCCTTTGTATTTATATTTCGAAATATATGGGTCAAAATATGAAACATTACTTCCTTCATTTTCCAAGATTTCTATCACTTTTAACGCAGGACTATGCCTTACATCATTTATATTTGGCTTATATGCAACACCAACAATTAAAATTTTAGCTCCATTAAGAGATTTAAAAAATCTATTTAATATCCTCGATGCTCTCTCAACAACATAATCAGGCATACTATCATTTATTATGCTAGAAGTTTCTATTAATTTCGTATGATAGTCATATTCCCTTGTTTTCCATGCCAGATAATAGGGATCTATAGGAATACAATGCCCTCCCACACCCGGCCCCGGGTAAAAAGCCTGGAAACCATACGGTTTTGTTTTAGCTGCCTCGATTACCTCCCAGACATTAATTCCCATTTTATGACATATTATTGCCATTTCATTTGCAAGACCGATATTTATGTTTCTATATGTATTTTCAAGGATCTTCTCCATCTCGGCCACAACTGGACTGGAAACCGCATGTACTTCACCCTCTAAAACAGAACTGTACATTGCTGAAATAACTTCTGCAGCATCTTTTCCAATAGCGCCTACAACTTTTGGCGTGTTTTTTGTCTTATAAATCAAATTACCGGGGTCAACACGCTCAGGAGAAAATCCCAGATAAAAATCTTCGCCACAATTTAACCCCGACCCATTCTCGAGGATGGGCTTAATGAGTTCTTCAGTAGTACCAGGATAGGTGGTAGACTCCAAGACAACAATTGTCTCTTTTTTTAGATACTTAGCAATATCTTCCGAGGATTTTTTTACATAGCTTATATCCGGCTGTTGATATTCATCCAAAGGAGTAGGCACACAAATTGCAATAAAGTCTACGTCCTTCACAAAGCTAAAGTCAGAAGTTGCTGATAGCAGGCCTTTTTTAACTAACTCTGTGAGATCGTTATCAACAATATCGCCTATATAATTATGGCCTTCATTCACCATATCTACTTTTTTTTCTTGTATATCAAATCCTATTGTTTTATAACCTGCCTTGGCCTTTTCAACAGCTAAAGGAAGTCCCACATAACCCAGTCCGACTACACCTACTACAATCTGTTTGTTTTGAATTTTTTTTAAAAGATTTTGCTTCATTAAACCTATCCTTCCTCTAATCTAAATCAATCTGTTCAACAAAACTGTCTAATTTATGAGTCTATAATATCTATCAACTTTATCGTCAAGTTTTTAAAACTATAATCCTGGGCAGCTTTTCTGGCATTTTTGCAGTATTCTTCATAATCGCTTTTATTTAGGTTTTTAAAATACATGATGCTTTCAGCAACTCTTTCAGCACTGCTATCTTCTAACTCTAAACCTGCTCTATATCGATTAATTAGTGAATATCTGTACGTTTTCGTGTTCAAAGTAGGCCTTCCTGATGCAAAGTAATCAAACAATTTGTTTGCAGAGGAACCGTATCTATAAAGCGGCAGGTTGTCTCCTAAAATAATATTTAGTTGAGCTTTTGATGTTATATAGGGTACATACTTTTTTTCAACCCTACCTTTAAAACATACGTTATTAATTTGCTCTTCTTCAACTCTTTTTCTCAAAGGATCAAGCTGGTCCCCATCACCCCAAATTAAAAATTTAACATTTTGACTTCTTAAGAGTTTTGCTACATCAAGGATCTTTTCTACTTTATTTACTAATCTTATTGATCCTGCATACACTACCTTAAAAGTTCCATCTTCCGTCAAATCTTCATCTTCAAGAACATAATGTTCTTTGTTATAGTCAAATACCTCTAAGTCAACCCCATTGTTTATGTGATATACTTTGTTAATATCAATGGGACCGCCATGCTCCTTGGCCCATCCTTTTTCAATGATATAGTCCTTGCCGCCTTCCATAGTAAAGATAAGCTTGTCCGCTTTTTTATAAATCCACTTTTCGCCCGCATAGAGCAACTTAAGGATTGGGTTGTTCTTTTTAATTATATTATAGGCCACAAAGCTTTCGGGCCAGAGGTCTCTGATTTCAACTATTGATTGACATCCATACCTTTTTGCAAGACGAATTGCCGCAATTGCAGCTAAAGGATGCGCTGAAGATCCAATAATAACATCGGGTTTGTTGAATCTTTTAATTACTTTTAAGAGGTTAAAATAATACTCAAACATTGCATATACTCTTACTGCTTTGTTTTTTGAATAATCACACGTTCTAATATAATAATATTGAAAGTCACAGTTTTTGTATCTATTTAATAAGGATTTATCATAAATCATTTGTTTCCCAGTATTATGCAAATAACTACCAACAAACACTGTTGGATTATATCCTAATCGTTTTAAATACTTTCCTATATTAAAATGTCTGTTTAAATGTCCATATTCAGGAGGCATATTATATTGATTGAAAATCCAAATATTCTTCACCTAGCATTAATCCCCTGTCTAAAATGTAATTTCATATCAAATTATCATTGGAATTCGCCTTCAAGTTTTTGCTTAATAGAGTGGTAGAACAATATTGAATTAATAGTTATTATGTAATATTTTCATAGTTACACAATACTCCTCTTCTGATATCTTTTTCTTTCTTAATAAATAATCACCTAAATCCTCAGCAGTATCCATACCTTCTGCACAAACTCCGTCTCCTTGAAAAACTTTTTTAAAAGTTATAAAAATAATATTCCAATCACGTAGAAGTGTAATATCTCTAAGGTAATCTAAATCTAATGAAAACTTTTCCTCCCATGTAACGCAATTTCTCCCATTTACCTGAGCCCAGCCGGTAAGACCTGGTAAGACACTATGTCTCTGCCTTTGTTCTTGTGTCATAAATATCATATCTTTTATTAGTTGAGGCCTGGGACCTACAATGCTCATGTCTCCTTTAAGAATATTAAAAAGCTCAGGAAGCTCATCCAGGCTTGTTGTCCTCAGCATCATTCCAAATTTCTTCAATCTCTCGCTGTCTGGCAGCAGCTTTCCATTCTCATCCCTCTCATCGGTCATAGTTCTGAACTTATATAAAGTAAAGATCTTCTCATTAAGTCCCGGGCGCTGTTGTTTGAATATCACCGGACTGCCAAGGTTAATCTTTACCAATATTGCAACTGTCAACAAAACGGGTGATAATACTATAATTGCAATTAACGACAAAATAAAGTCCATTGGCCTCTTGATATATCGTCTATAAATACCGCCTTTTGCAGGCCTAAACAAGGTTGGCCTTATATTCGGGTTAATTTCGGTCTGCATATCTATTTCCTCAATCCTTTTATAATCTCAACTACTCTCCCCAAATCCTCATCTGTCATCTTGGTATCGCTCGGCAGGCAGACGCCGTTTTCAAAGAGCTTCTCGGAAACATCCCCGCCTATATAATCGTATTTCGCAAAAAACGGCTGCATGTGCATCGGTTTCCAGACCGGCCTTGATTCGATGTTTTATTCGCTATTCCCTGAATCTAAATATTTCTTAATCTGTTTGTCAAAGTCTGATTGAATAGGTTGTGTTTTATTGAATTCTTCATATTCATCCTTTGCCTTTCGATCTGCTTCGACCTTAGAAATGCTACCTTTATTTTTAAGAATTCTGTATTGATTGAACTCCAAAAACCTTACAACGCTGTTCGCAAATTCTTCCATAGTAAAAGTTTCCTTATTCTCAATAATGTTTTCAATGTAGTCAAAAAACGATGAAATAGTCCTCTCGAGTCTTTTTATTTCATTTTCTGAAAGGTAATTCTTCGCAATTGTAACATCCGAAGCTAGAATTCTACCTTCAGGAGCGTTTTTCCATGTCATCAATCCCATATTGGGAACATTTTTATCAGCTTTAGAATGTATAATCTCAGCTGCAGTTTTGCCTGTTATAGCGTAATGAAATTTATTCTGTACGGTTGCATAGAATTCTTTTGTCACATCTGATTTTGGATCGTAATCAATACTGCACTCTGCAAATATATCCGTAATTTGCTGATATATTCTTCTCTCACTTGCTCGTATAGACCGAATTCTTTCAAGGAGTTCTTTAAAATAGTCATTTCCAAAGACTCGTTCTCCTTGCTTTAGTCTTTCATCATCTAGAGCAAACCCTTTAACAATATATTCTTTTAGAACTTTGGTTGCCCATATTCTAAACTGTGTTGCCCGTTTGGAATTGACACGATAACCAACAGCAATAATCATATCCAAATTGTAAAATATCACATCTCTCGCAACATCTCTATTTCCTTCTCTTTGAACTACTCGAAAATTTCGAGTAGTTGATATTTCATCCAGTTCCTGACTCTTGTAGATCTCTTTAATGTGATAATTGATTGTATGTGACTCCACTTGAAACAGCTCACCAATCAATTTCTGAGAGAGCCATAATGTTTCATCTTCAAGAAACAACCTCAACCTAACGTCTCCGTCTTCAGTTGTATATAAAACAAATTGATTGATGCCTTCCATGAAATCACCTTCTTTACACTGATCTTGAACTACTCGAAATTTTCGAGTAGTTCAAGATCAATAATATTGCATAAGCTCAAAATATCCCTTGCTTTTTTCGTCAAGGGCTTCCTTGATTAGAAAATCGATCTTTTCCGAAGCTGAGTCGTTCTCTGCGGTACTAATGTATTCAAGGATATTTTACTAATATCTTAAGCAAATAAATTCTTATGCTTGCTTCAATCCTTTTATAATCTCAACTACTCTCCCCAAATCCTCATCTGTCATCTTGGTATCGCTCGGCAGGCAGACGCCGTTTTCAAAGAGCTTCTCGGAAACATCCCCGCCTATATAATCGTATTTCGCAAAAAACGGCTGCATGTGCATCGGTTTCCAGACCGGCCTTGATTCGATATTTTCGGCTTCTAATGCTTCCATAATATCAAGCGGCCTAATTGGGCCGTTGAGAGTCAGACAGCTGAGCCAGTAGTTCGGTTCATTCCACTCGTTGATCGGCATGAACTGTACGCCAGCCAGCCCACCAAGTTCTCTTTTGTAAAACTCAAAAATGTATTTTTTCTTCGCCACCCTCTGCTCCAGGACCTTGAGTTGCCCCCGGCCGATACCGGCAACGATGTTGCTCATGCGGTAGTTAAACCCAAGCTCGCTGTGCTGGTAGTGCCTAGCGGGGTCCCTGCTCTGCATCGCCCAAAATCTCACTTTGGCAATTCTCTCCTCATTATCGGAGACAAGCATGCCGCCCCCGGAGGTGGTAATTATCTTGTTGCCGTTAAAGGAAAAGACGCCATAATCCCCAATAGTGCCGGTATGCCTTCTTTTATAGTAAGCACCTAGGGACTCAGCGGCATCTTCGATCAGCGTTACATTATGTTTTTTGCAGATCTCAACAATCCTGTCCATATCTGCTGTCAGGCCGTAAAGGTGAACCACTATGACAGCTTTAACATCGGGATATTTTTTAAAAGCTTCTTCTAAAGCTTCGGGGGAGATATTCCAGGTTTCGTAGTCGCTATCGATAAACACAGGTATGGCATTTTGGTAGATGATCGGGTTTGCTGTAGCGGAGAATGTCAGTGTCGGGCAGAAAACCAGATCGCCTTTCCCCACGTCAGAAGCTATGAGGGCCAGATGGATTGCTGCGGTCCCGGATGAAAGCGCCGCGGCAGTCTTACTTCCTACTTTTGCAGCCATTTCTCTTTCGAACTCGTTGACGTTGTTGCCAAGAGGGGCTATCCAGTTGGTGTCAAAAGCTTCCTGTATGTATTGCATCTCATAACCTTCATCGCTCATGTGCGGAGAAGCCAGCCAAATCTTATCTGCCATATCCAAGCCCCTTTATATAATTATCCAAATATGGAAAAATTCGAAATATCATAAAAAACCGCAGGGTTGCACAATACCCCTGCTGAAATATTTCCACTTTTCCCCCAATAACTTCGCAAAAACCGCAATAACGAATATCCGTTCGTATTTATGATCAGGTAGTAATCATCCTCCGTTGCTTTTGCTTATTCAGTTCTTTTTGGTTATCTCTTCCATTAATGTAATAAACTTTTTCACTTCTTTTATTTCCTGTTTTAAAACATCTTCTTCAAGTAAAGTAAATGCTACATAATCGGCGTCTTCACGATCGCGCAATATAGTATCGTATAATATCCCGTACTCTTGAGGTATTACTTTTGTTTTAATAAACTCCTTATGAAACTCTGCTCTAACAGCACTATGCTTTTTAAACCTAAGTCCCTTGCTCAACAATGCAGCACTAACAGCATAAAATGCTGCATAATATATACGATTTGCGCAAAAATCTTTATTACCCGCTTTAAGCTCGTTTTCTGCAGTAGCCATACTACGCTTAGCTTTGTCAAACCAGTAATGGATCAATATGTTTATATTTTCATTATGCTTCATCAAATAACAACCCCATCTTTATGCACTTCTTCTTTGATAAGCATTATCGAATATAAACCATGCTCCCAATTGTACTCATCAACAATAGTAACACTAATATTTGTATCAAACTCCCAATTAATCTCAGTAGAAATTCTATAAACAGCATGCTTTTCTCTATGGGTAAGTTGTTTTTTTGTAACAAGTAATACATCAAGATCAGATCCCTCTTCCGCTTCTCCACGAGCTGTAGAACCGAAAATGATAACACTGGAAATATCATAAATTTGAGTTACTCTTTCTTTGAAGATCTTCATAGCTCTTAATTGATTGTTGTTTAAAGCTTTATTCTTGCCTTTCATATACAACATCCTTCATCATGATTACCTTAAAATTTTTCATTTTTTAATATTTAACCTGTTCCTTATTGAAATAAATATCGTTACAGGTCTCCAAGCTTTATTTTGAGTTCTTCCAATTTGCCCTGATAGGCTTTCCATTCGATATAATCATCCCAATCAGAAAAACTCTCGGATTGGCTTTTAATTAGTTTCACTAAAAAATCCCGCTAGCACTGTCCTTTATATCTACATAATATTTTTTTTATTAGTGGTTTTGTATCCTTCAAATTAACATTTACAATGTGCCAAATAATTTCCAAGTCAATACCAAAGTATTCATGTATTAATATATTGCGCAACCCACTCATTTGTTTCCAGGGAACCTCTGAATAATTAAGTTTAACTTCATTTGAAATCTTGGTAGCAGCTTCACCCATTACCTCAAGATTTCTTATAACAGCATCTTGTGCCATCTGATTTTCAATAAATGATTGGTAATTTAATTCACTAATGTATGTTTCAATTTTTTGCATACATTCAAGTATGTCTTCTATAAATAATATATCTCCCCGCTTCACTGGTAACGAACCTCACTTAAAATAGCCTCTTTTATTTGGGGTTTTAAGGCATTTTCTGTTGTTAAATCTATTTTTTTGTCTAACTCTTTTTCTAAAAAATCTTTTAAATCAACAAAGTCCCAACCAATTGGTCGGAAAAATTTTACAATAATATCAACGTCGCTTTCTTCTTCCTCCTCTCCTCGAGCGTATGAACCAAATATTCCTATCTTTTCTACATAATATTTTTCTCTTAGTTTTGGCTTAAGCTTTATTATTTTTTCTATTATTTGTTTATCCAAAAAGCACACCACCCTTGAGGTATTTATTTTTTTTAATAAAATAAAAATAATAGTCTCTTTTTATTTTATCCTGAATTTCATTTAATGTCATCATGTTATTTAGCATTTTGCCTGCCCTAACGGGCTAACCCAGAGGATGCTTCTTAATGGCCTGGCGCAACTGATTCTGGGTTACACGGAGGTAGCTCTGGGTGGTGCTTAGTCTTTTATGTCCAGCCAGCTTTTTCAGCGCCATTAGTTCTGCTCCTTCTTGCATTAGCAAGGTGAGGCAGGTATGGCGCAGGTTGCGCACGGAAAGCCCGGGCTTTTGTACCCCCGCCTTCTCGCAGAGCCGATGAAACCACCGGTTGAGCCCTACCTGGTGGAGCGGCTTACCATCCCTGTTGAGAAAAAGCTCTTTTATCACGTCCGAAGCCGGGAGGCGCACAGCCAGGTAGGCTTCCAGGGCAGTGGTGGTGTTTTCATTCGATATAATCGTCCAATCAGAAAAACTCTCGGATTGGCTTTTAATTCGTTTCACTAAAGGTTCTCGTTAGCACTGTCCTTTATATCTACATAATAATAACAGCATCTTTTGCCATCTGATTTTCAATAAATGATTGATAATTTAAATGTATGTTTCAATTTTTTGCATACATTCAAGTGTGTCTTCTATATATAATATATCTCCCCGCTTCACTGGTAACGAACCTCACTTAATATAGCCTCTTTTATTTGGGGTTTTAGGGCATTTTCTGTTGTTAAATCTATTTTTTTGTCTAACTCTTTTTCTAAGAAATCTTTTAAATCAACAAAGTCCCAACCAATTGGTCGGAAAAATTTTACAATGATATCAACGTCGCTTTCTTCTTTCTACCTTGAGGTATTATTTTCGTTTTATACATAAATGCTCACCCTTTCTGAAAAGTTTCATGTACACGCCAAAATAAGGGCTCCCGGAAAGCTTTTCGCACATCAGCAGCAAACAAACAATGAGGATCGCGCGCTTGGGTTCTATTTCGTAATCTGACTTAGCTTAGCATTCGTCTCCAAATTTTAAATATAACGCATCTACCTGATCATCATAGTATACTTTCATTAATTTCTTCCTTTCTTAAGAGGGTAACCCGTTATTGCCATGATTGCTGCTCAATAGTTTTTTGTTCATCACATGAACAGATTGCTAAATCAAACAGTATTTGTCAAGGTGCGCAAAATTAAATTACTTATACTTAATTGTGAAATCCGGGTTGCGTATTAACTCCACGACATTATAAGGGGTTAAGTCCAAGACATCCAGAAAACTCCTGCGCCCCAGCATTTTCTGCTTCTGTTTGGCCCTTTTTTTGCGTTCCCGCAGCGCTCTGCGATCCGGATGTCCCAATGAAAATCCCGCCTTTCTCTGAACAGTTTGATTTAATCAAAAATGTCATCTTCTGTCAAGCCAACTCTTGTAGCTTCGTAGCCATAGGCTATCGCTGCGGCGACAGCGTAAGGGCCGTCGTGAGAGATGGTGACCTCCACGCCTGCAATACCGTGTTTTTCCGCCCAGCGCTGCGCTTTCCCGGTCAAATGCACTACGGGCTTTCCCCTCTCCCCGGAGAGGATCTCCATTTCGCGCCAGCGGACCGGGCCGATACCGCTGCCCAGGGCTTTGGCAACCGCTTCCTTAGCGGCAAAACGGGCAGCGATGGAAGGGGACAGTTTTGGTTTTTTAAAAAGTGCCTCCCTCTCCCGAACGGTAAAGATACGCTGCAAAAAACGCTCCGGCCTGCGACGGTATGCGCGGTCAACACGCTCCACACGTATGATATCAATGCCCACCCCCCTAATCACCTGGCCGACTCCCCTTTCGCTGCGCGCATTTTCCCCTGCCAGGAGCCGCGCGCTTTCAGCTCCCCCTCGACCAGCTGTGAAAAACGGGATCTGCCGATATCCCAGCGCGGGGCGATCAAAAGCTCTTCGCTGGCTGCCTCGCTCAGCAGGCGATGCACGACGATATCGCCGCGCAGCAGCTCCAGCTGGTCGCAGAGGATCTCCAGGTAATCCCGCAGGGACAGAAGCGGCACTTCGCCTTTTTCGTAGAGGCGGGCCAGGGGCGTGCCCCGAAATACCTGCAGCTGGTGAAACTTGACCCCGTGCAAAGGAAGGCTGTTGATCTTCGCGATTGTCTCCAGCATCTCCGCGCGGCCTTCTCCAGGGAGGCCGTTGATGAGGTGCGCACAGATATAAATTCCCCGGTTACTGCTTTCCAGAACCGCCTGTTCAAAGTCATGGTATGTATGCCCCCTGTTAATCAGCCGCAGCGTGCGGTCGCTGGAGGATTGCAGCCCCAGCTCCAGCCAGATATGGTATTTTTGCGCATAGCTTTGAAGCAGCTCCAGCACTCCGGGACCCAGGCAGTCGGGCCTTGTGGCGATGCTCAAACCGACGATCCCCGGGGCACTCAGCGCCTCTTCGTAGAGTTTTTGCAGGTGCGGCAGGGGTGCATAGGTGTTGCTGTAGGCCTGGAAATAGGCTAGATACTTGCGCCGCGGCTGAAAGCTTTCCGTCTCCACTACATGCGCTTTTGGCCACGCTTCAGATTTTTCCGCCTTCTTTTCCGCCCTTAACTGAAAGGACCGGATCTGCTCAGTAACGGAGAGCGTGCGGCCTTTTTTTTCGCTGTCCAGGGCAGCAGGGCTGAAGCTTGGATTGTAGCAGAAGATGCACCCTCCGGTCGAGATAGTGCCGTCCCTGTTGGGACAGCTGAAACCGGCGTCTAGAGGGATCTTATATATTTTTTCGCCGAAAGTTTCCTTGAAAAAACTGCTCAGGCGATAATACCAGCCCGGAGAAGGCAAGAGCGCTCCCCCCTCTAAAGATACTTTAAACGTAACTGCTCAGCTTTGAAAACTATATACTATATTTGCATCAACTATTTTCATGTTTTTCTATCGCCGCATTTGAGCAGACTGTGTTTTACTTTTCTTGAAGCTCTGCATTTTTATTACCTGCTAACGCAGAACGCCTTCTTCCCTCCAGACGCAGCGCCAGGAAGGAGATATCCGCCGGGGTCACCCCGTCCAGGCGCGAGGCCTGCCCCAGGGTGCGCGGCCTGATCTCTTTCAGTTTCTGCTTGGCCTCTGTGGAGAGGTTAGTCAGCTCATCGTAGGAAAAGTCCGGCGGGATAACCCTGGTTTCAAGTTTGGCCAGCTGCCGGACGCTGTTTTCCTGCTTGAT
>LSQX01333258.1_pt1 | contig 15656 bp, 15 predicted proteins | sample 654561 | NCBI WGS metagenome assembly LSQX01 (sample SAMN04489861, study PRJNA283612) | anaerobic digester metagenome | isolation source: 4 biogas reactors fed with cattle manure at either 37C or 55C with and... | place: Denmark: Kongens Lyngby | collected 2014 | reverse complement strand
CTGGTAGGCATCCGCATCAGCGGTTACAATAAAGGTATCCAGGCCGGCCTCTTCCCCTTTTACGGCAAACGTCCCGATAAGATCATCAGCCTCATATCCCTCAAGCTCAATAAAGCTGATCTTAAAAGCCTGGAGTATCTCCTTGACCAGCGGCATCTGCTCCGTCATTTCCCCGGGAGTTTTCTCCCTTGTAGCCTTATACTGGCTGTAAGCCTGATGGCGGAAGGTAGGGGCGGGATAATCAAAAGTTACTATAAGGTAATCAGGTGATTCGTCTTGCAGCATCCGCAGGAGCATTCTCGTAAAACCGAGAACTACATTTGTATGCAGGCCCTTTTTTGTCTGCAATTCAAGGGGCAGGGCAAAAAAAGCCCTGTAAGCGAGGCTATGGCCGTCCAAAATCAAAAATTTGCCCCTGGTTTTTTCTTTTTCTCCCATCCCGGAACCTCACATTTCGAAACCTTTGATAAGGTTTACCATCTCAATCGCTCCAAGAGCTGCATCCCAGCCCTTATTGCCTGCTTTTGAACCGGCCCGGTCAATTGCCTGTTCCAGTGTATCGCTTGTTATTATACCGAACATAACCGGTATTTCGGTTTCCAATCCCACCAGCGCGATTCCTTTGGACACTTCGGCTGCAACATATTCAAAATGGGGGGTACTGCCCCTTATTACCGCTCCAAGGCAGATAACAGCATCATAACGTTTGCTCACGGCCATTTTCTTTGCTATAAGCGGAATTTCAAAGGCACCGGGAACCCACAATATTTCAATATCCTCATCCCCGGCATCATGCCTCTTTAAAGCATCCATTGCACCGGTAAGAAGTTTTCCGGATATAAATTCGTTAAAGCGGCTCACAACCAAACCAAATCGGAAACCTTTAGCATTAAGATGACCTTCTAATTGTCTAACCATTTTTACACCACCTTTTAGCTCTGTTCACCAGCCTCGGCATTTAAAAAATGCCCCATTTTATCCCTTTTAGTTTGTAAATAAAAGCTGTTATACTTCCCTGGGGGCACCTCTATCGATACCCTTTCTACAATCGTTAGCCCGTAACCTTCCAACCCTTTAATTTTTCTTGGATTATTTGTAAGAAGACGCATCTTGCCAACACCCAGGTCAACAAGTATCTGTGCGCCAACGCCATAGTCCCGCAGATCAGGAGGAAATCCAAGTTCCTCATTCGCCTCCACGGTATCCCTGCCGTAATCCTGAAGCTGATAAGCTTTTATTTTGTTCACCAGCCCAATACCGCGCCCTTCCTGGCGCATATAGACCAGCACACCACAGCCCTCTTCGCCGATCTGCTTCATGGCTTGAGAAAGCTGCCTGCCGCAATCACAGCGCAGGGAACCAAGGACATCGCCGGTAAAACACTCTGAATGAACTCTTACCAGCACAGGTTTATCCCTGGCAATCTCCCCCTTAACAAGGGCTATATGGGTTTTCTGATCAACTGAGTTATCATAAGCAATCAGCCTAAAATCAGCAAAAGCAGTCGGGAGGATAGTTTCCGCCGCCTTCCAGACCAGCTTTTCTTTTTTCATGCGGTATTGAATTAAATCGGCTATGGTAATAATCGACATTTTGTGTTCATGCGCATACTCCATCAATTGCGGAACACGCGCCATTGTACCGTCTTCATTCACAATCTCACAGATAACGCCCGCCGGATAAAGACCTGCCAGCCTTGCCAAATCAAGCGCTGCTTCAGTATGCCCTGTCCTGCGCAACACCCCGCCCTCTTTAGCCCGCAGAGGGAAAATATGGCCCGGACGGGTAAAATCAAAGGGAACAGCCTCCGGAGCGATTAATTTTTTTACTGTTAAAGCCCTTTCGAAGGCTGAGATGCCGGTAGTTGTATTCCTGGCATCAACCGATACGGTAAAGGCAGTATCGTGGCTGTCGGTATTATGAGTAACCATGGGCGGAAGATCTATTTCCTCAATGCGCTGTGCTGTAAGAGGTACACATACTAACCCGCGTCCATAGCGGATCATAAAATTGATTGCTTCCGGTGTAACCATTTCAGCCGCCATCACCAGATCTCCTTCATTTTCCCTGTCCTCATCGTCTACCACGATCACCATTTTACCCTGTTTAATATCTTCAATAGCTTCTTCGACAGTATTAAATTTTATTTCCAACAGTCCCAACCTCCTCAAGCTATTACAGGAAGCCTTTTTTTACTAACAGGCTTAATGTAACGCCCTCTGTTTCTTTTTCTGCAAAACCATCCCCGGCAATGGGGTTTGCAGCGGGGTTTAATAAGATCTTTTCAACATATTTCCCGAGAATATCTGCTTCCAGGTTAACCTTAGCACCGCTTTTTTTATAACCCAGAGTCGTATGCTTCGCCGTATGAGGAATAAGCGATACGCTAAAGGAATTCTGATCCACATCTACAACCGTCAAGCTAACACCATCCACCGCAACAGATCCCTTCTCTACCAGGTAACGAATTATCGGGTTCCCGGCGCTGATACGCTTAATCTGTGCATTGCCCTCTCTTTTTTCCCCGATAATTGTTCCGGTTCCATCTATGTGCCCGCTTACAAAATGCCCTCCCAGACGTCCTCCAACCGGTAAGGCCCTTTCTAGATTAACCTTCTCACCTGTCTTTAGTTCATATAAATTTGTTTTACGCAGGGTTTCGGGCATAACATCCGCATAAAAAGCTGTAGTCGAAATTTGGGCTACCGTAAGGCAAACACCGTTTACCGCAATACTATCTCCCTCTTGAAGATCATCCAGAACGTTTTTCCCTTTTATGATTAGCGCAATACTATCTTTATAATGTTGCCGACCCAATATTTCTCCCAGCTCTTCCACTATCCCTGTGAACATTCTTTTCCCTCCTCGCAGGGTAACCGATTATCAAAAGATCCTTATCCAGCTGCTTTATTTCCATGCCATTGACTACCCAGGAATCATCAATCTCGTGAACACCGGCACCCCCCAGCGGAGTCGGAGCGGCAACTCCCCCTAAAAGCAAAGGAGCCACAAAGAAGTAGACTTTATCTATAAGGTTCTCTTGAAGCAGGGAGTAATTCAAAGTTCCGCCCCCTTCAACCAGAAGGCTGCTGATTTCTTTCCTCCCCAGAGAAAGCATTAATTCAGGCAGATCAACCTGACCGGCACGGGAGGGTATAATAAAAACTTCAATGCCGTAAGAACGCAAAGCTTCAAGCTTATCGCGGGGAGCAAGCTCTGTAGTAGCAAGGATCGTTTTGATCTGAAAAGCGGTTTGGACAATTTTTGAATCTAAAGGAAGCCTTCCTTTGCTGTCGACAATAATTCGAACAGGGTTATGGCCGCCGCCATCATCCAATCGTGCTGTAAGAAGCGGATCATCCTTTAATACCGTATCTATCCCAACCATGATACCGTCCGATATTGAACGGATCCGGTGTACCAGATTACGAGACTTTTCGCCGCTTATCCAGCGCGATTTTCCCGTAACCGTAGCTATTTTGCCATCCATCGTCATCGCCGTTTTTACAATTACAAAGGGCATTTTTGTGGTAATATATTTAAAAAAAACTTCATTGAGGCGCTTTGCTTTTTCTTTCAGGACACCTGTTTTTATTTTTACACCGGCCTCCTGAAGCCTGCGAATTCCATTCCCGGCAATAAGCGGATTGGGGTCAATGCACGCTACAACTACTTTACGCACTCCGGCCTTGATAATCGCTTCAACACAGGGTGGTGTCCGGCCAAAATGCGAACAGGGCTCAAGGTTAACATATAATTTGGAACCCTTGGCCCTTTCACCTGCTTCTTCTAAAGCTAGGACTTCAGCGTGCTTTTCTCCCGCCTTTTCGTGGAAACCCGTACCAACAACCTCACCGCCTTTAACCAGTACCGCTCCTACCAGAGGATTAGGATTGGTTTTCCCCCAACCCCGGCGGGCAAGATCGAGAGCCATCCACATATATCGTTCATCCGGTTCCAGTTTCATCACCTCTTAAAAAGTCTTTAGTATATTATAATTATAACATAAAGAGAATCGTTCTTAAACTTTCTTTCTCCTTCTTAAACTCTCTTTTTCTTCACTGGGAACATCTTAAAAGCATTGATCAGTTTTGAAGGATTGGAAGCACCAAAAAGGGCAGATCCGGCAACCAGAATATCCGCTCCGGCACTTAGTACCTGGAATGCCGTATTTTCATTAATACCGCCATCAACCTCAATTTCCAGAGAAAGCCCGCGTTTGGCCTTTTTTTCGGCGAGCGCACTGATTTTTGGCAATACTCCAGGGATAAACTCCTGCCCGCCAAAACCGGGGTTGACGGACATAATTAGAACAAGATCGAGTTCTTCCAGAATATAATCCAAACAGTTAAGAGGCGTTGCGGGGTTTACCGCCACACCCGCCTTACAGCCTAATTTTTTAATTTCCTGGACGACTCTGTGCAGATGGGTACAGGCTTCAGCGTGCACAGTGAGCATTTCGGCACCGGCCTGGAAAAAATCTGCTAAAAATAACTGCGGGTTCGAAACCATCAGATGAACATCGAAAAAAAGATCCACCCGGCCTTTCAGTGCCCCAACCACTAGCGGACCCATGGTAATATTGGGGACAAAATGACCGTCCATTATATCCAGATGAAGCCAGTCGGCTCCTGACTGCTCCATACGTTGTACTTCCTCCAGCAGGCATGAAAAATCTGCCGAAAGAACTGAAGGCGCAACCCTAACCATAACTGGTAGTCTCCTTGTACTAAAATTTTTTTTCCGCTTGCTGAATCTCTTGTAGAAACATAAGGTAATGGTTATATCTCCAGGGCGCTATCTTTCCCCTTTGAACCGCTTCCTTAACCCTGCAATCCGGCTCCGCCCTATGCATACAACCTGTGAAACGGCATGAGCCGGCAAACGATATTATCTCCGGAAAACAAGAAGAAAGCTCCCTTGAAGAAAAACCCTTCAGGTCCAGTTTTTGAAAACCCGGGGTATCAACTATAAAAGTAGCTTTCTCGATCATCAGCAACTCTACATGACGCGTCGTATGGCGCCCTCTTTCAGTTTTTAAACTTACAGGGGCGGACTTTAACTGCAATCCCGGCTTTATTCTATTGATTAAAGTGGATTTTCCCACACCTGAGGGCCCGGCAAAGACATTTACTTTGTTCTTTAGAAATGTTTCCAGCTGATGTACACCCTGGCCTGTTACCGCGCTGGTATAAAAAATCCTGTACCCGCAGTTTTCGTAAGTTTCCCTGATTTCCTCGGCCCTCTCTTTTTGTAGATCATTAATTAAATCCATTTTGTTCAGGCACAGAATTACATCGATCTTTAATGATTCTACCGAAATAAGAAGGCGATCGAGAAGAACCAGGTCAATGGGTGGTTTACTTACCGACATTAAAATAACAACCTGATCTATATTGGCAACCGGAGGCCTGATAATACTGTTTTTTCTGGGATATACTTTTTCAATTACTCCGTCAGAGACATTTACCTCAACCAGATCCCCGGCCAGCAAGTTGATTCCGGATTCTTTTATTTTCATCCTGGCACGGCAGCGTAAAACAGCCCCGCACGTATCCCCCACAAAGTAAAACCCACCCTTTGCTTTTACCAAACGTCCCTGCAGCAGTACCCCCCCTTATGATAAAGTTCATGATTTTCAGGGAAAAAATAAGACATCTATGGCGTGATATTCATTGTCCCTCAGCTCCATCAAGACAACCTGCCCCGTTCCAACCCCCTCAGCAGTGATCAGCTCTCCCTGATATGTTCCCTCGAATACTGTTTTTGTCCCCTCTACATCCTCGACGTATACCTTGATCACCTGCCCCCGGGAAACCAGGGGATCAATTTCAAAAGTATATGTTTTATATGAATCGGGATCTATCCCCTCGCTAATAACAAGTTCAACGGAGTCCCCCGCCTGGACCATTTCGCCGCTTGCGGGAAACTGTGATATTACCCGCCCCTCCGGAACCTCGTCCGAATATTCTTCTTTTACTTCGCGTAAAACAAGTCCGTAGAGGTTTAGCCATTCCTGTACATCTTCCAGTTCCCAATCCCGGAAACTGCGCATCGAAAAAGGCTGCTTGCCATCGCTTAGCACGACCCGGACTTCCTCTCCCCTGGATAATTGAAAATCTTTACCGGGATCCTGTCTGATCACATAGTCGGGGGCGATCTCATCGTTGTATTCCCGATCAACCTTCATATTCAAACCCAGATCGCTCAACATCAAACGTGCTTCCAGCTGTGTACTGCCGACTAAATACGGGACTTCCACTAAATCCGGCCCTAGACTTAATACAAGCTCAATTTCTCTCTCCTGTTTAACACTTCTTTCTGCGGGAGGTTCCTGTGAAATAATGTGATCCTTAGGTACAGTATCGTTATATTCCTCCCTGGCAACCCTGTAACTGAGCCCTAAAGAATCGAGCTCTTCTTCCGCTTCCACCAAGCTTTTACCTTTTAAATCGGGCATGGGGACTTCCGGCACATGCAGAAAGTTATAAATAAATCTGTAACCAATAAAAACAACCGCGAATAGCAAGAGAAACAAACCGGTATAGATAATTATTTTCTTATATGAAAACTTCTTCTTTGAAGGCCTCTTTTTCTTTAACATAATTTCTTCCGGCTCCTCGGGAGTTGTATCATTGAGGCCCTGATGCTCCTTGTACAATGCATATGACTGCAAGCGCTTGACCAAAGAATTGTTTACATAGTTTACCTCATTTTCGCCTTTTAACCATTCCTCCAGTTCATCCCTGAACTGCGCCGCACTTGCATAACGCAGATTATGATCCTTGAGCATGGCCTTCATGACGATATTTTCCAGCTCCGGAGGCAGACCCTCAACCAGTTTCCCGGGGGGAACGATATCCTCCTGCAAATGCTTTAAGGCTATAGAGATAGGGCTCTCTCCGGAGAAAGGAACTGCACCCGTCAGCAACTCATAAAAAACAACTCCCAGAGAATAGATATCAGACCTTGGATCGGCATAGTGCCCCCGGGCTTGCTCCGGAGAAGAATAATGAACTGAACCAAGAAGTGACTTTCCATATGTTATCGTTGCATCTACGGCAGCTCTTGCTATGCCAAAATCGGTAACCTTTACCCTGCCTTCAGAGGTTATAATAATATTTTGCGGTTTAATATCCCGGTGGATTATCTTTTGACCATGAGCATGGGCCAGAGCATCACATATCTGTAATACGATCTGCGCCGCCTCAGTTGGTTTCAGTTGTCCGTCCCGTTGGATAATATTCTTCAGGGTAAAACCATCCACGTACTCCATAATAATATAATGGATATTGCCTTCCTCTCCTTCATCATAGACGTTCACAATTGAAGGGTGGGAAAGCTTGGCCGCCGCTTTGGCTTCCTGCTTGAACCGGCGTAAAAAATCAGGGTCACCGGCAAATTGCTCGTAAAGTATCTTAACAGCTACGAGGCGGTTTAATTTCGTATCCACCCCCCTGTACACCCTGGCCATTCCGCCTTCGCCGATATTTTCAATTATTTTATAACGATTTCCCAAAAGCATTCCGGGCATCTTTTGCACAATATTTTCACCCTTTAACTTATGCATAACATATTAATTCAAAAGTAATATTGTCGGGACCGCCGAGCTCGTTGGCTTTGTTTAAAAGCTTGTCGGCTGCCTTTTCCAGACGGTCGCCCTCCAGGCAATTATATTGTAAGAGTATTTCCCCTATTTCAGCAGGCCGGAGCACGCTTGTTAATCCATCCGTACATAGTAATATACAGTCGCCGGATTTTATACTTTTTGTATAAAAATCAACAACTAAAGACGGAGATGTCCCCAACGCCCTGGTAAGCAAATGACGCTGCGGGTGATCGTATACTTCATCAGGCCCAATTTCTCCGTTCTTCAGCAGCTCCGTTACCAGGGAATGATCTTCGGTAATCTGAACATACCCTGAGTTATTAAAAAGGTAAGCCTGGCTGTCACCAATATGACCGACCAGCAACTCCTGATGAAAAAAAACGGCCACAGTAAAAGTAGTGCCCATTCCTTTTAAATCAGCTAATTGATTCTGTATATTGAGAATCTCTTTATTTGCTTCAAAGATAATTTCCTCTAAAAAAACTTTCATTTCGGTGAGGTTATAATGCAGCAATTTTTCTGAATACTTGGAGATATTTTTTTCTAAAGTGTCAATAGATAGCGAACTTGCCACTTCACCAGCAGCATGTCCCCCCATACCATCAGCAACAGCAAAAATGAACGGTCCGAATTCAGGAGGTATAAAAAAGCAGTCTTCGTTTTTATCACGAATGCAACCCGGGTGGGACCGGACTGTAAATCTCAGCATTCTCTTCCCCTCACCATTTCCTCGCCTGTGTTAGTAAGTATAACAAAAACAAAAAGGAAAAGCAATGGAAGTGGTGATATCTATGTTATCCCAATGGAGTGCGACAGCGGGGACGGTTCTCCCTGTCGCATCGTTGTCGCAAACCGGCCTTTTATTGCAGGTAACGCCAGAATATGTCCTCTGTCTCCCAAAGAACCTCCTCCAAACGTTTGTGATCCTCGGGAGAGAACTTTTTTTCGTCAGGTGAAAGATTGCTTTCTTCGGGGAAAAACCGATCATCTTCTTCAGCGCTTCCCGCATTTAATGTCTCTTCTAATATAGTATCCTCAACAGGCAGGACCTTGAATTTCCATCTTCCATTTTCCAGATATTTATGGACCCAGGTAGGAGTAATATCCTGAATTGCTACCTCTACTTCATTTAACTGATGATTTTTTGTTAGCTGAAGATATAGGATAATACCCGCATCGGAATAACGCCATCGCTGGTTGGAGATAAAATTACCCAGCGAATATAAAACAAGTCCTTGGGAGTTTTCAGTTTTTATGATCTCCGCTGGTTGGATAACATGAGGATGGGTTCCGATAACAACATCAACTCCGGAATCAATCAACCTCTCAGCCAGTTCCCTCTGCCCTTCAGCAGGCAGGCGCTCATACTCGTTTCCCCAGTGCATACTCACGACAACCAAATCCGCTTCTTCGGTATTTTTGGCCCGATAAACATCGCTTTTAATTCGCTCCTCATCAATTAGCGATACCAGATAATCCCGGCCTGACGGCAGGGGAATTCCGTTTGTCCCGTATGTATAGGCATAAAATATAATCTTAATGTCATTTTTAAAAAAGATAAAACCTCTTTCTTTTTCCTCCTGGCTGCGCGCAGTACCGACATAATTCAGCCCTGCAGCTTTGAGATTATCAATTGTCTTTATCACTCCATCCGCACCGCTGTCCATGGAATGGTTATTTGCAGTAAACAGCAAATCAAAACCGTTGTCTTTTAAAGCAGCAGCCAGTTCTGCCGGAGAATTAAAAAGGGGATAGCCACTATAGCCCTTTTCAGCACCGGCCAGGGTAGTTTCAAAATTTCCCACTACAAAATCAGCTTTTTGCAAATGGGAAGCGATATCGCTAAAGCACTCGTGAAAGTTGTAAATCCCCTTATGATGGTCGTAAGCGCTCGAGAGCTGCGGGCTGTGTACCATAATATCCCCAACCGCAGCAAGCAGCAGTCTGCTGACATTATTCTTCTCTTCCTTATTATCATCATTAACATCGCTAAGATTCTTCACTAATGATTCATGGAGCAGCTCCTTTTCATATCCTAATGCTGTATCTTCCGCAATGCAATTGTTATTGGCCGGACCGAAGGAACAACTGCTTGAGAAAAAGAATAGCATACAAAATATGAACATCAATAGAGATAACGGTTCTTTTTTACTCATACGCATACTCCCTCCCCGGCGTTATACCTGTTCGTTATATTTTACCATATCCAAACTTGATAAACCATAAACATAAATCGAACTCCAAAAACCATCTAAATGTTTGCCCAAAAAACCATCTAAAAGTTTGACGTTGATGTTATAATGTTATAAAAAGGGCTGATCTGCACGGGTAAACCAATATCATGCCATTTTAAGAAAAGGTGGTATTATGACCATGAAAATCGGACGAAACGATCCTTGTCCCTGCGGAAGCGGGAAAAAATACAAAAAATGCTGCCTGGGTAAAGATAACCCGGTTGGATTACCTCCCGGGGCATCACTTGGAAATAAGGAGCTCATTGAACTCAATAATTTGCTGAAGCGTGGATATGAACTGATGGAAAAAGGTGATACCCTTACCGGCTGCGATACCTGGCTCACTTTCTGGCAAATTTTGAAAACCTACCATATCCCGCCGATGAGATCGATTGAGGATGCGCAGAAAATCCATGAATTCGATCAATTTCTTTATAACTGGTGCCAGGATTTAATGATGGCCCTGGAAGAAGCAGCGAGGGAGGAAAACGAGTACTATAAAAAGCTGATCACCTACTGCGAGGAGTTTTGCAAGCTTTTCCCGGAAACGGATAAAGATGTTCTGGAAAATATGAAAAGATCGCTGGCGGAGGCATATTTCGGTTTGGGTATGACAGAACGGGGTGAAGAAGAATTCAAAGCTCTGGTCAATGAATACCCCGATTCTGTTTGGCCCTACATCGGTTGGGGGGATATGTATTATCTCTACCGATTGAACGAAAAAGTTCCTGCAGATTACGATAAAGCTCAAAGCATCTACGAAGAAGCGCTGAAAAAAGATCTTGATGGTAAAGAAGAGGTGCTCCACAGGCTTGAGATCTCAGGGCAAAAGCTGAAAAAAATAATTCATGAAGGCTGAACGCACTGAGGGGGGCGCATATCATCATCACTACGGATTAGCGCCTTCCCTCAGGTATGCTCAGGTGTTTGTTTCATCCAGGCTTATGGAAAGCCTTTTTTTCTTTTCAATATCCTCCTCACTGAGAATAATCCTGGCATCCACGATAAAATAAGGAGAGAAAATTAATTGCCGGGAAACAACAATAAGTATAAAAATAATAAAGAACCTTCCTGTATCAAAGAGATCCTGCAAATACTTGAGCAGGAATATCCGCTGGCGACCACAGCTTTACATTATAATACTTCTTTTGAACTGCTCCTGGCCGTTATTCTTTCTGCTCAGACCACGGATAAACAGGTTAACAGGATCACCCAAAAGCTTTTTCCAAAAATAAAGGGGCCTCGTGATATCCTGGATATGGGAGGGCAATCCTTGGAAGAGGAAATTAAAGGGTGCGGGTTATATCGTCAGAAGAGCCGCCAGATTTTGGAAACTTCGCGCCTGTTGTGTGAAAAATTCGACGGGGAAGTTCCCCGGACGAGGGAAGAGCTAATGACGCTTCCCGGAGTGGGGCGCAAAACAGCAAATGTTGTTCTCAGCACGGCATTTGGTCTTCCCGCCTTTGCTGTGGATACCCACGTACAGCGTATCAGCCGGCGGTTGAAACTGAGCGAGGGGAAAAACACATTAGCCGTAGAAAAAGACCTCTGCCGACTTGTTCCCAGGAGGCTTTGGAGAGAAACTCATCACAGACTGATAGCTCACGGGCGCCAGGTTTGCCGCGCCCGAAAACCATTGTGTAACTCCTGTCCTTTAAGCTCCTACTGCCCATCGTGTGAGCCTGGCGTCTGAGGTAAGGAAGCACGAAGGATAATTTTATTATTTATTTTGCACCAAACATTGATTAACATTAAAGACCTTTCTAAAATGGTGCCCATAAACGGCAAAAGTAACCGCCTCCGGGAGAAAACGCGGATGCTTCACCAAAGTCTTTAGGAGAAGTTTCCAGTAATGGCGTCGTCCCTTTTCTATAATCCCCAGGCTAATCATGGCCTGAAAGGCTGCTTTGGCATAACAAAAGCGGAGCGAGGAAATATTTTTCTTATGAGCAGGCCTGAACTCTTTAAAAAACTCCAGCACGCGTGCATAGTAGTTTTGTGGTTCATAGATGGTCGTCACGATCTTCTGATATCCCTCGGTAAGTTTCTCCATATTCATCTTGGGAATAAAATTGACAGTCTGGTCGGTATTGTTCCCACCAAAGCTGCCGTCCGACAGTAAACGCTTTTCACTTTTCAGGCGCTGGAATAGCTTAGTACCCACCGGGGCTTGCAACATTCCCACCATGGCAGTAACTATTCCGCTCATCTGGATAAAGTTAATCTGTCTTTCAAAGATGGAAGGTGTATCGCTGTCAAAACCGACAATAAATCCACCACTTACCTGCATCCCGAAATTCTGGATTTTCTTGACACAGGCAACCATATCCCTGTTTACGTTATGAAATTTATTGCACTCTTTAAGGCTTTCTTCGCTGGGTGTTTCAATGCCAACAAAGACAGTGACAAATCCTGCCTTCTGCATCAGCAGCATAAGCTCCTCGTCATCAGCCAGATTGATCGACGCCTCCGTAATGTACCGGAAGGGGTTTTTATGCTTCTCCATCCAACTGATCATAGCGGGGAGGGTCTCTTTCTTCAGATGCGCCTTATTGCCGATAAAATTGTCGTCAACAACAAAGACTCCGCCCCTCCAACCATGCTGATAGAGGGCATCCAATTCCTGGAGGATCTGCTCAGTGGTTTTTAACCGGGGTTTGTGCCCAAAAAGAGCGGTAATATCACAAAATTCACAGTCATAAGGGCAACCCCGGGAAAACTGGAGGTTCATTGTTGCGTAATCCCGCATATTGATTAATTCCCACATTGGTAACGGCATTTTGTCCAGCGAGGGCCGCTCTGCAGTGGTATAAAGATGCTGGGGAGATCCTTTCTCCAAATCTTCCAGGAAAGCAGGCAACGTCAGCTCACCCTCATTAAGGATAAGGTGATCTACTTCCTCAAATTTCTCCGGTTCTGCTGTAAAAAGTGGTCCCCCAGCGATAGTCCTGACCCCAAGCTCCTTGCAGTAGGAAATAACCTCCCGTGTTGATTGCTGCTGGATGGACATAGCGCTGATCATGACATAATCTGCCCACATGAGATCGGCTTCTTTTAATTTCCGGACGTTCATGTCCACCAGTCTTTTTTCCCATTTCTGCGGGAGTAGTGCAGCGATACTCAATAATCCTAAAGGCGGAAATGCGGCTTTCAACCCGATAAATTTCAAAGCATGCTTGAAGCTCCAAAAACTCTCAGGATACTGCGGATAAACTAAAAGGATTTTCATGTTTTTTCCTCCATTTCCATTACCATAATAATATCATATGTTAACAACATAATGGGCTCGATTTGATAAATAATTTTTTGCTGGGAAACATCCCTGTGCTCAGCAGCCATATATTCTATATCAATAATAATGCCCAGTTATTTTTTCCTGATGCGTGCGAGGAAAAACCCGTCCAGGTTGTGTTTGTGAGGCCAGAGACAGATCATGCCTGCCCTTTGCTCCTCGCCTTTTAATTTTTCAGGTAAAAGCGGCGAAAGCATCACCGGTCGTGCTGACGGTTCCGCAGCCAAAAACTTCTCCAACACACCGGTTGTCTCCTCGGGTTCGGTTGTACACGCACTGTACAGCAAAACCCCTCCGCGGCAGAGATATTTATAAGCTCCTTTTAACAACTGCAGCTGCAGCTCTGCGAGGGATAAGATATCTTCCGGCCGGCGGCGCCACTTGAGATCCCCCTTTCTCCGTATTACTCCCAACCCGGAGCAGGGTACATCGGCGAGTACGCGCTGAAAAGCCCCTTCCTTATCCGGGTCCACCGAGCGACCATCCAGTTTTTCTGTATTTATAATATCAATACCCTGGCGGTGCGCCGCATCCCGGACCAGCTTCAGCCGTTTCGGGTAAAGGTCAGTTGCAACAATGCTTCCCTGGTTTTGCATCAACATGCCTAAATGCACGGTCTTCCCACCGGGAGCGCTGCAGAGATCCAGAACAGCTTCCCCCGGCTGGGGATTAAGCAGAGGCGCAACCAGCATCGATGATTCCCCCTGGACCTGGAAGAGCCCCTCTCTAAAAGATTCGAGTTCCACCAGCCTTTTATTGAGTTTTAAATGCAGCCCCTCCGGCGCATAAACGCAATCCCCGGCACCGACACCTTCTATCTCCAACCTATGCTTGAGCTCCGTTTTCGAAAGCCGTAAAGTATTCGTTCGCACTGTCAGCGGCGGTACCATATTGCTTGCGGCGCAAAAAGCCTCCGCTTCTTCAAAACCCAGGTTTTCCATCCACCTCTCGACCATCCAAATAGGATAGGAATGGCGCAAGGATAGATATAGAACAGGGTTCTCTTCCCTGGAGGGCCAGGGAAGAGAACCCTTTGCACCGCTCACCTTTCTCAATACCGCATTAACCAACCCGGCAACTCCCCTGTGGCCATAGCGGCTGGCCAGCTTCACCGCTTCGTCAACAGCCGCTGAATCCGGTATACGGGGAAGATACAGCAGCTGGTATACTCCCATCCGGAGAATATTGCGGATCCAGATTGTAAGTTTCTCCATCGGGCGGTTTAAATAAAGGGATAATACCCAGTCCAACGTATTGCGTCGTTGCATTACCCCGTAAGCAAGCTCCGTAAAAAGCGACCTCTCCGCATCTGAAAGGGAATTACCGGAAAGAAAGCGATTGAGCACAAGATTAAGATATGCTTCTCTTTCCTCCACCTCTTTTAAAGCTTCCAGCGCTGCACTCCTGGCGTTGATAGCCCCTTTTTCAGCTCCTGCCGATGAATTATTTTTTTCCAAAGAAGACATTAACTCAACTCCTGCTCTGCTTAAAGAAAATTATATTTGCGGGTGCGTATAAAATAACGTCCGTGCAAAGAGCCAAAACCAAGAAAAACATTCCTGTTTTCATATTTCCTTTCCACCCCGACAATCTCCATCCCTTCCACATCTGCGGACGTGGTGAGATATTTCTGCATAACCCGGCCCAGGTGCGGCCCCAAGAACTGTGCTGCTATTAGCGCAAGCAGAATATAGAAAATGCCAAAATATCCAAAAGTCCACAGCAAAAGAATGATTAAAACAGAGCTGATCAGGTTTGCTGCCAGCATACTGGTACCGCAGCGCCGGTGTATCGCCAGGTTCGTCTCTCCTGTCCTGAGCCGTTCCAGCCCAATCCTGGCAGCGCTTTCCAGCAGGTGAGGGTCAACCGGCCCCTGCACTATAAACCCGTCCTCCTGCCCCATCCCCGCCAGGTTCAGGCAGCCCAGACGTTCTTCAATAACGTTAATAGTTGCGTGCTCCAGCGCGTGATTGGCTCTCAGTCTTTTGTTAAAAGCTATTTTTATAAGCTGCCAGGGGATGGTGAATATATTAATAATTGAATAAAAGCCAAAGTGTAAAGGCAAAAAGAAGAGGCTGAGCATAAAAAACAAAAAAAGCGGACCCAGAAAGATCAGCAACAAAAGACCCAGCATAACAAATCTCCTTTATCTTCTATCTTCGATCCCTTAACAGCAGCAGCCGGAAAAACTGGGCTAACGCCATTGCCAGAGCCGCAACATAAGTTAACGCCGCCGCGCTGAGAACCTGCTTTGCTCCATTGAGTTCCTGGGAGTTTAAATAACCCCCTCCTTCCAGTATGGCCAGTGCTCTATTGCTGGCGTTAAATTCCACAGGTAGGGTGATCGCTTGGAACAGCACGGTAAAAAGGAATACCGCTATACCGATATCCATAAGAATCTCCAGACCGCCCCCGCTGAAAATAAACCCGATAAGGAAAAGGGGAAAAGCTGCTCTCGATCCCAGGCTGGCCAGAGGGACAATAGAATTGCGGATGCCCAGCGGCAGATAATCGGTATCAT
>LSQX01001410.1_pt2 | contig 15656 bp, 11 predicted proteins | sample 654561 | NCBI WGS metagenome assembly LSQX01 (sample SAMN04489861, study PRJNA283612) | anaerobic digester metagenome | isolation source: 4 biogas reactors fed with cattle manure at either 37C or 55C with and... | place: Denmark: Kongens Lyngby | collected 2014 | reverse complement strand
ATCGCTTTATACCCCAGGTGGAAGCAGACCCTAACATCCACGTCTATCTAAACACAATGGTCTTGAGCTTATCGCCGGAGAAGGAAATGACCGCTGTCCATCCAGTCCATGGTCTTATTAGTCTAAAGGCCAAGTCCGTGATCCTGGCCATGGGATGCCGGGAGCGCACCCGGGGAGCCTTGAGCATTCCGGGAACCAGGCCGGCCGGTGTGTACACTGCTGGTACTGCCCAACGGTTTGTCAACATGGACGGCTTCATGCCGGGCAAGAGGGTTGTGATCCTCGGCTCTGGCGATATCGGCCTAATTATGGCAAGGCGCTTCACCATGGAAGGCGCTAAAGTTGAAGCAGTGGTAGAAATCATGCCTTATCCAGCGGGCCTTGCGAGAAATATTGCCCAGTGCCTGGAGGACTTCGATATCCCCCTATATTTGAGCGCCACTGTAACCAAGATCCATGGCAAAGACCGGGTAGAGGGAGTGACAGTCAGCCAAGTGGATAATGGTTGGTGTCCCATTCCCGGCACCGAAAGGTATATTCCGTGCGACACACTGCTCCTTTCGGTAGGTCTAATCCCCGAAAACGAGCTTTCCCAAGAGGCTGAGGTATCTTTAGACCCAAGGACCGGTGGCCCCATTGTCGACGAGAACCGGGAGACTTTAATTTCCGGCATTTTCGCCTGCGGCAACGTCCTCCATGTTCATGACTTGGTCGATTACGTCAGCGATGAGGCGGAAATCGCCGGTGAGGCGGCAGCCCGCTATGCTCTAAAGCAGACCGCTGACGGCGTTCTGAATGCAACGAACGGTAAGGTAGATAAGTTCGCCATCAAACCCGGAGACGGCGTCCGCTATGTGCTGCCCCAGAGGGTGACCAAAGGTGCAGAAGTAGATCTCTACCTGCGGGTATCCCAACCTATGGATGCCATTACCTTATCCCTCAGCGGTCTAACCCTGGCCCGAAAGCGCCAAGTGCGGCCCAGTGAGATGCTGAAGATTAGGCTCAAGGCTCAGCACTGGGAAAGCCTCCTTGAGGCTGGAAATGCTGAAGGCCGGGAGTTGTGCCTTGCAGCTGAACCGAGATAGCACGTATCTCATGGAAGGGAGGAGAGTATAGATGGCCATCGACACCCAGATAGGTCAAGAACTCAAGCGAAAAATGACCTGCATCGTCTGCCCCACCGGCTGCCAGCTGGAGGTAGAGAAAAATGCTGATGGGAAGCTGTCCATCATCGGGTTTCAATGCCGGCGGGGAGAGGTATATGCTGAGAACGAGATAACGGACCCAAGGCGGGTTCTAACAACCACTGTCAAGATCCGAAACGCCAGCCTGCCCCTTCTGCCGGTCAGAACCACAGAGGCTATCCCCAAGGAGCTCCTGGCTAAGGCTATGGAGATCCTGGCTCAGGTAGAGGTTACTGCCCCAGTAAGAACCGGTGATGTGATTGTGACCAATCTTCTGGATACAGGAATTGATGTTATTGCCAGCCGGGATATGAAAAGGACTGAAGATGTTGCTTAATATGTAAGGGGTGGATGAAATCCACCCCTCGTTTTATACCCCTCATTCTCCTGCTAAAGCTAAGCTATGGGACTAGCTGAATGGCGGCCAAATCAACTGTCAGAACCAGCTAAATCGTGGCGGTCGGGATATGGGTCTACATGCACCAGCACATCTCCAACGGAAGGCACCGAGCTCTGGAGCTTGCTCTTTACCTGGGAGGCGATGTTGTGGCCCTCCCAGACCGTCAGATTCTTGTCTACACTGAGTTTCATATCTACAAAGTGATATGGGCCGTATTTTCGAATCCTAACTTCATCAACATGCTCAACCCCTGGTACGCTGTTGGCGTGCATCTGTACTTCTGCCACCAGCTCTCCATGGACCTGGGCATCCATCAGTTCATTGGAGGATTCCAAGAAAATCCCGACTCCCATCTTGACAATGAAGATTGAAACCACCACTGCCGCCAAGGGATCGAAGATTGGGTACCCCAGCCTGGCACCAACCACACCGATAAGTGATGCAACAGACGACATGGCATCAGAACGGTGCTCTAAGGCATCGGCAATCAGGGCAGTGCTGTTGATTCGCCTGCCCACCGCCATGGAGTAGCGGTACATGGCTTCTTTCACCACTATGGAGAGCAGAACAACCCAGATGGCCAAATGTCCTGGAACTGCAAAGGTGCCTGCAAAGAGCTGCCGCACAGCAGTGGCTCCTATGCTGAGGCCCATAAGAAACAGCATCACCGCCAGGACCTTAGCGCCGATGCTCTCAGCTCGACCGTGCCCATAGGGATGCTCAGCATCCGGCGGGGCCTTGGCAATCCGCATGGCAAACAGCACCACCACTGTGGTGGCCACATCGGATAAGGAATGGACGGCATCGGCAATCAAGACAGAGCTCCCATACAGCAGACCCACTCCAGCCTTCACCGCTGCCAACAGCATGTTACCGATGATTGTCAGCCAAGAAACCCGTCTCCCGATTCTGTACCGGGTGTTCTCATCCATACTGCTCCCCCTCATTGAGGACAAAAACCTGTGGTTCCCAATTAGCCATTGAGTCCCACAGGTTTTAGCTTCATACCTGCTGCTGAAATCCAGCCCGGCGCTGCAGCCCCTCCCGGAGGCCGCGAGCCGCCTGACACTATTAACCGGCTGGGTCCATTATACTCAAGTACCCACCGGTTTGCAATTCTCACTTTTTCTTGCGGCAGCTATCGGCTGAACACCTTAGTTCTAAATCCCAGCATCTTGCCAAGATGAGTTAGTTCCTTCACCCAGTTGCCGTATACCGCGTGGGCGTGATTTGACCCATAAAGCTGCAAGAGCTCATCGGGATTGATATCGGCCTTCAGATAGGCGTGGGGCCACAGGGGACTGGTTTCCTTGCACCGCTCCCTGTCATAGTACACAAAACGCCCAGGGATGATAGCCATCCACTCACCCTCAGCGTCCTCACACAGGCGGGCTACAGTTACTTCCCCTTCTCGGCATACATACTGGACATGGACACCACCTGATGGATAGTACTTATCTGTACGGACCAGGTGAATATCCTTCATACTCTTAGCATCGCAGACAGACTGCGAGCCGCAGTTGCAGAAAATGAACTCATCTCGCTCTTCGTCGTAGTCCCGGAAATCCATGAACAGAGTCGGCTGCCCTGAAACCCCTTGGAGCAGGCGCATAGTCATGGCTGCACCCATATCCGCCTCACAGGCACAGACTACCGGCTTCTTGGACCCATGCCAGTCGAAGTCGCTGTTGGAAAATGCCTGGTTTAGGCACGGCACCGCAAAATCAGTGACCTCACTGAGCTCAGGCTGACACTTGATGCCGTAGAAGTCGATTTCTTTCTCCCTGCAGATAGCATTGGCAGCCTCATACAGCCGAATCTGATTCTTGATTTTCTCTGGCGGCACTGCAGGATCTATGTAGCCCACTTGCTCCTTGAGCCAGGCGAAGGCATGGTCCACCAGCTTGGAATCCACCTGCTTTGCCCTTTCCAAAAGGGCCAACTGGTCCACCTGCTCAACATCAACGCCGTAGCGTACTATCCAGTCATTGGCATCCCGCACCGCGGTTCCCATACCCATACTTCGGCCGCCGAAGTTGCAGTAGGTCTCTCCCACCAGCGTACCAACAGTGGCTGCCGCCCTAGCCCAGGAGAGAAACTCATCCTGAACGTCCTTACGCTCAATATCTCCAATAATCCGGGGGTGATAAATTCCCATCTTGTCAATGGTACCGGCACTGCAGAGCAAACCCACTAAAGCTGGGCGCAGCGGATCCTTGTTGGTGTAGCCAGCCACAGGCCCTCCGTAGACCCTGGCAAACATCGCTGCTTCCCGGGCAAAGGTCCACATATGGTGACACATTACCACACCGGCAACATCCTCGGCCCGCATCCGCTTAGCAGCAGCTACGGCCAAGCCCATGCTGTTGATAATCCTATCTTCCACAATGAATTCCAGGTTGTCGCCGGCTTCCTCTGCCCTAGCCTCCAAGACCTGTTTAATCTTGTACAGGTAATCACGGTTGTGCTGTTCATCCTGGGAGTGGATGGCGGGTCTTTCGTCAGAAATCACAACAATCCCGATTTTCGCTCTAATTTTCGAGTCCACAACAAAACCCCCTTTTCATGATTTTGCTTGTTCTACCAACGCACTGGTCCGCAAGATGCCCGAATAACCAATTCCGGCTTTAAAACAACCTCTTGCCATTCGGGCGGAGCAGTGCCTGTTAGCCTTTGAAACAAAATCTCGGCAGCCAATGTTCCCATGCTGTAAGTCGGCTGCCGCACTACTGTAAGGGGCGGTACAAAGAACTCTGCCCACTCAGAATCGTCAAAGCCAATGACAGAGACATCCTCGGGAACTTTTACCTGGGCCTCGGTCAAAGCCCGCAGGCAGCCAATGGTCATGGAGTTGTTGGCGGCAAATATAGCCGTAGGCCGGTCTTCTATCTCCAGCAGAGCCTTGGTCGCCTGATAGCCGCCTTCGATGGTAAAATTACCGTCAACCACCAAGGCTTGATCGACGGTTATCCCTGCTGCCCGATAAGCCTCCTCATAGCCCCGCAGACGCTCTCGTCCAGTGAGGGTATCGCTCTTACCGGCGATAAGCCCAATACGCCGGTGCCCCAGCTCAAGCAAATGACTGACTGCTTTGTAGGCTCCATCCCGGTTGTCCACCACGATAGCATCAGCTAAAACTCCTTCACACACCCGGTCAATGAAAACAAAGGGCAGGGTCTCCCGGTCCGCTTTGTCTAGATCATGGTCTCGATCAGATGCGACGGCAATAATAAATCCATCGACGATCTTGCTTCGAAAAGTGTCGATGTACTGCCTCTGTCTAATCGAATTCTCGTCTGTGTTACAGAGCATCACCCGATACTCATACTTGCTCGCCACATCTTCTACACCCCGGGCAACCGATGTGAAGAACTGGTTGCGGATATCGGGGATGACCAAAGCGATGATGTTGGTACGGCCCATTACCATACTTCTCGCGATTTTATTTGGCTGGTAGCCTAGTTTTTTCGCGGCAGCAGTAACCTTCATCCGCATCTCCACTGAGCCGTAGTTGGGATCATTTAGGACTCTAGATACGCTGGCAATGGATACCCCAGCTTCTAAAGCAACATCCTTAATGGTCGCCATGTGATCACCAATCGCTTTCTAGTAAAACGTTTTACCTTTCTACCTGCGATGAATATACTATTTTCAGCAAGGACAATCCTGCTTCTTATTCCGAAAAATCCTGCGCCGGAATAAAACGTTTTCTAGCATAACAACGAAGGCCCCTAAGGGCCAAAGGCATTGGGCCTGTCCACGCCTGTCCTCTTCTTAAGCAGTTCCCCGGGCTTCTAAGAACCTGGTAAGGCTCTGCCAGTCAGATCGGGAGAATACACCCCTGTCCAGCTGCCAGTACTGTGCCGGCTCTTGCCCTTGGACATCGGCGATCATTTCAATGAGCTGTGGATGACAGGTTAGCACAAATACCTGATGCCTCTGGGCAAGGCGCTTAAGGGCCCTCACCCCTTGGTAAGCATGGCGCCGGTCGAAGTTCACCAAGCTGTCATCGAAAATCACCGGCAGGGGCGGCTCAATCTCCTGAATTCGCCCCAAGCGGACGGCCAAAAACAGCTGCTCACTGGTTCCCCGGCTAAGGGCATCGGGGAGAAATTCGCTTCCACCCTGGGCGGTCACCTGAAAACCAGCCTCAGTCAAATCATCCATGGGCAATATCTGTTCATATTCACCCTGGGTAAGCTCCCGGAATATCTCACTGGCCCGGGTAAGGAGCGAATCCCTGGCTTCAGCAAGAAACTCCTTATACAATGTGTCCAAGAAAAAGGCTGCTACCCTGTGAACCGCAAATCTCCTGGCAAGGGGCTCTAGCTGCCCCCTGGCCTCATCGATGCTCTTCTGGGCCTCAGCCAGTGTTTGGTCTGTATCCAGGGCACCTATGGCACGGCGCAGCTCACGCCCCTCTTCTTCAAGCTGCTGAAGCTCAGAAGCGATCCTGCTTGAAGCCTCTTCCGCCAGCCTCAGGGCCTCCTGCAGGTCCTTTTGGGTTGGATATTCCTGATAGAGGCTATCTAGGACCTTCAGGTAATCTGCCTCCGACAGCGCCCCATCCCTATCTCTGACAGCTGCGGCCTCATCTAGAGCTGTCTGCAAGGCAGCGCCTTCCCTGCGGCCCAGAGAGTGCCTGATCCTTCGGGCAATAGTTATCCTTTCCTCAACATACCTTTGATACTTAGCCCGCTCCTCCCCTGCCTCAATAACTGCCTCCAGATGCCTAGAGGGGTCTTGCTGCACCTGACTGTCAACCTCTTCCCCAAAGTACCGGGCTTCTCCAATCAACCCAGCAATACGTCCCTCAAGGCCAGCCAGCTTGATCTTGGCATCTTGCACCTCTTTAGCCCGCTGCAGGTCCTCCCAGGCCTTCTCAATTGCGATGGCCAAGCGGCTGAAAGAAGCGGCAGTCGGCTCGACATCTTCAGTCCAATCTCCCAGCTCACCAGCCAGTTCAGACAGCTTCTCAAGCTCCGGCAAGATTGCGTTAAGCTCGTCTTCAAGCACCCCTGCTTGGCGCTCTAGATCCTTATGTCTATGCCACAACTGCCTAAATTCAGCCAGCCGCGCTGCATAGCGCTGGCCATCCGCGGCTTCCGTCAGGCCGAGAATATCCCGGTAAAATTCCAGTCTCGTTTCCGCTTGCTCGCGGCGCATCTCAAACTGCTGGAATCCCTCGCTGCTTACGGCCTTTAAAGGAAGACCAATTGAGCTTGCGATCTCCTGCAGTTTTTCCCTAAGGGTGCGCCGTTCATCTCTGACGATATTATCGGCGATGGTGCGATGGACATAGTAGAGTCCAAGCCCCACCACACCTGCAACGGCAAGGCCAATCCCCAATACAGGCACCCCAATGCCGATGATTACCCCCAACACCACGGCCAAAGCAGCACCCGCGGCATAGGTTCTAAACTGCTTGCCGAAGTCCGCCACGTCTATCTGCTTAAGCCGCTGGATAATGCGGTCCGCTTCTTCTAGAATCTGATGTTCCCGCACGGCCCGAAGCAGCTGATCTTCATCCACTTCTGTAACTATCCTGTCCAGATGTTCAAAGTCCCCTCTCCAGGTTGGGTCCATTGCCAGGATGTCGGTTTGCAAACGACGTTCCTCTAGCTGCTGCTCTTCCCGTCTTTTCTCATAGGTATTAATGCGGGCAAAGATGCCGGATAAATTCCGGAAGGCCAGGTCAAGATCATCAGCCCTTGCCAGCAGGGCTTCCTGCCATTCCTTTACATCCCTGTCCTTTGCCTGGTGACGGAGAGCAGAAAGCTTCTCCTCAAAATCCCCTAAAGCAGCTTCATAGTTTTCTTGAAGAACCCTAGCCTTTTCCAATAGTCCGTCTGGATAATGGCTAAGGAGCCGCTGGACCTTTGGTTCAGACAAGATGCGGCCTAATTCAGACCACCGAAAATAATCTTCATAGTTGCGAAGCAGTATCTCCATCCTAACAACATGCTGAGCGGCGGCATCCTGCTGATTCTTCAAATCCTCAATCCGGGCTTCAATATCTGCCAGCCGCTCCACCATGGTTCGGTATTCGTCCATTGCGGCCAGGGCATCATCCCGCTGTTGGATCCCCTGTTCGATCTGGGTGTAATACGGCTTGAACATCCTGACCTTCGGGTTGCCGTGTTTTCCCCCGATTCTTTCCGCTTCAGCTTCTAGTTCCGCTTTCAGTTTCGGGAGCCTTGCTATGTGGGCAAGTCCTGCCCCTAACAAAACAGACTGCAGCTTCGCCTGCTCTGATTTTGCTACTCCCTCCGGCAGAAGCCGCAGTTCATCTAGGCTGATGGTAAACAGCTGATGATAGGTGAACATATCTAGTCCGCCAAAGAGCGAATCTATGCTGCCTGGTTCACCCTGGGGTCGAGAAACCCGGGGCTTGCTATGTCCCGTTAGACGCAGGTGCCACAGCTCATCGTCTAGAGTCATAGCCGCTTCCACATGGTACTCATGGGTCGGCGGCGGTAAGTTGGCTCCCTGGGGGAAACCATAAGCGAGATATCTCAAAACCTGCATAAAGGTAGTCTTACCGGACCGATTCGGTCCGCCGATGACAACTAACCCTGGTCCCAACTCGTCCAGTGTTTGATTGCGAAGTATGCCAAAATCCCCGATGTATAACCGCTGGATCTTCACTGCACCTCAACCCCTTCCAGCAGTTTTTCATACGCCAGCTCCTTCGCCTGTTCTATAATCCCGGCAACAACTTCAGGGGTTGCGGCCAGTTTGGTTTCATTGGGATGTTCGGGATCGTAGTTTGTTTCCCAAATCTGACCTAGGGCGTTATCAAGCTGCTTTCTCAACTTAGCATCGCTGAGGCAGCTTTCCGCAATTAGCTTGAGCTGCCTCGCCAGGGGCCACGACTCCATCATGTCATCCCATTTAGGCAGAGCGGGACCGGTTTGAATTTGGATAGATTCAGTCCAAAGGAAAGGCCTATGCTCTTGAAATTCCCGGAGGGAGTAAAGCAGTTCATCGCTTTCTTCTTCTGCCTCTGCCAAGAGCTCATGAACCGGTCCCCTTCCCGTCAACACCCAGCGCACAAGGTAGCCCTCCGGCTGCCAGGATGTATCTGCAAGGGGGATATCCGGCATCCTGACTTCTTCCTCTAAAAGCTGCTCTGCCTTTCCCCTTAGGAGCCGCTCAAGATCAGAAAGATTCATGATGGGCTCATTTTCCCAAGGCTCATCAATGGCTATCTCGATTTCCATCCATACATAGGGCGAAATGGGCACGAACTTCATCTCCCCAGCCTTCCCTTGGGAAAGCTCTACCAAGAGGCACCCCCCTACCCCCTGCTCACCGGGATGGCGTCCCTGGGGTGTGCCGGGATAAGCAATGGTCGGCAAGCCGCTCCGGATAATCCGCGGCTGGTGGACATGGCCCAGCGCCCAGTAGTCCATATAATGCTGATTCAATAAATCCTGCATGCTGCAGGGAACATAGTTGCGGTCCTTAGGATCGAGGGCGGTGTGCAAAAGTCCAATGTTGATAGCTGCATCATCCGGCGGGCTAAACATGGCGTGCAGCGGCCGGGCCTCCCGGCGGGACTTATACGAAACTCCCAATATCCTGGCTACCGTAACGCCGCCCTTCTCGATTTCATAGAAACCAAGCTCGTCCGCAGGGCAGGCATGGAAATTCTTCGGCATATCCAAGAGCTCATGCCGATCTCCCAAAGGATCGTGGTTGCCGTATACAGCATAAACATCTATGCCGGCCTCATCTAAACGCCGAACCTCTTCCTGCAAACACCGGGCTGCCTTTACCGATCGGGCTTCCTGGTGATATAAATCGCCGGCTACCAAGACAAAATCCACATCATACACCAGCGCTGCATCGCAGATCCTCCTCCAAGCCTCAAAGCTGGCCTCCATCAAGCGGTTCTCCAGCGCTCTAGACGCACCGGAAAACCCCTGAACGGGGATTCCCAGATGCAGATCGGCTGTATGAAGAAACCTCACAGAAGCAGACATGTTACCACCCTCTTTAACCTAATAACTTCTTCATCTTTCAGACAAATCCTACCCCGCCTGCTGGTGAGGGCTTTCCGGGTCTTTTTTATCACTGGGCTTTGCCTTTAGCAGGTCTAATTCCGCATATGGACAAGCCAGGGAAATACTGTAATCATGATGAACTCAAAGTCAATGTGGAAGGTCGGGGAAATAATTCCTCACGGAGAAATGGAGGAGAAGGCTTTGAAAAAGAGCAAATGGGCTTTGCTCGCTGTGTTGTTGGGAATTATGGTGGCTATGAGTGGGTGTTTTGGAGGGAGCTATGCCACAGGTGGTGTGACGGGGGTTGTATACGCGCCGAAGGAGGATTCAGATCTTCACGAGGCAGAGAGAAAACTTCTTGTTAAAGACCTTGTCATTGACCCACCACCGGAGGGTTATGTTCCTTTGGCAGGTGCAGTTGTAAAGGTCGAGGGCACAGGTATAAGTGCCAGAACCGATGCCAAGGGACGATTCACACTCACCGGAGTTCGAGTCGGTCCCCGAACTTTAGTAGTCTGGCATGACTTGTACAAACCAGTAAGAATTAATGTTACTATCATTCGAGATATAATAGTCTCTGTCCCGAGTAGTGTCAAACTTCAGGGTAAAGGCTTCTATCTCCTAATCGGTGTTGGAGATTTTGATTACGAGCAGTGGGAGCCCTTGGGCTTTAGTCCAAAAATTCTAGAGCCCATGGCTGCCCCTGCAATGGACGTAAACCTTCTGAGGAATATCTTGGAATACGATAACGCTTTGGCAAAAGGAGAGATTGCTATCCTCCTAGATACGGAAGCTACCTATGAAAGACTGCGGAGTAGCCTGGAGGAGCTTGTTGAACTCATGGACGAAGATGACTATCTCGTAGTCTACTTCTCAGGGCATGGCCTAAGCCGGGATGATTTCGGCTACGACGCTATCGCCTTAGCAGATGGTCCAATTACTGATTTGGAGTTGCGGGACTGGGTCATAGAGGATCTGTTTAAGAAGAACCACTTAGAGGTAAATGATGTTACCCTAATACTCGACACCTGCTACAGCGGAGCCTTTGCTGACGGAGTAGAGACCTTGTATGACGACCCGGTATCAACAAAAGCGTTTAGAAAACCTGGCTACACGGTACTAGCCTCATCTAGAAGTTATGAAGAATCTTGGTATTTTAAGACATATCCCGAGCTAAGTATTTTCACCAACTACTTAGCCGACGCGTTAGAGACAGGACGAGGCGATCTAAATGGCGATAGACTGATTACCGCTCGAGAACTGTACAACTACGTGGGCTCAAGGACGCAGCAAGCCACTAATGGAAATCAGAACGTGTATCTATGGCCGAGCTACAGCAACAACGTGATTACCACCTATCCTTACTAACACTAGAAAGGATGAATACAAGTGCCTAGAGTGAGGCTGGCAGTAATTCTCATGTTGCTGATAGTAAGCTTGGCTGCGCCTTTGGCCCAAGGGAAGGTGGCCATTACCCCTTCTCATTCATTTCACGCCATCGCCTGGGAGCACCAGGGCAGGCTTAAGCTTGCCATTGCCAATCCGTCATTTGAGTCCGAGGAGTTCCTGGCTGGATTCGGCTATTACCTCCTGGGGCAGAGGATCCTTGAAGAGGTCCCCATTCAGGTACCCGGCAAGACCATCCTGGTAACCACCCACCCATTGGTGCGGGGTGATGCTCAATCGGGGTACCGCACCGCTGACATGGTTTTTGTCAGTACTGGGGACGGTCAGGTGGTTGTCGCTACCCAAATCATCGGTCTACACCCAGCAACTCAGCACTATCGAGTTGACCGCTGCATCGTAGAGGCTGGTCAAGACGCTGTAGTGTATGTCAAGACCCCTGATCCAGAGTTGGGAAGTGATACTACCATCTACCTCAGCATAGGAAAAACCTTCTCCTTGGGGAACTATACAGGTAAACTAAAGATAGACAGGGTCTACGGGGGAGGATTGAAAAAGGCGAGCAGCCCACCCTTCAGTGAAGGAGAAAGGCCCCAGGACTTCCACAACTACTCCTACGGCTGGCGGGGCCTTCGGATTACTGCCTCGACTCCCAAGCTGGATGGCATTCAGAGGCTTGACTTTGCCATGGAACAGTTTGTCTCTACGCCAGAGGGCACGGCAAGACACGGCCTAAGCGCCCCTCCAATCCTCGTCTACGGCCCTGACATAACCCTCATGGAGAAATAGATGATGTTCGGTTTTTCTACAAGGATTCAAAATCAGATACCTCAGGCTGTCCTGAACATCTGCAACACCCTAAGGGATAACGGTTATCAGGCCTACGTCGTAGGGGGAGCTGTCCGGGACATCCTCCTGGGTAAAGTACCTGGTGACTGGGATGTGGCTACTGACGCCCATCCCGACCAGGTGATTTCTTTATTTACCAAGACTATACCCACCGGCATCAAGTTCGGCACTGTCACAGTAGTCAAAGACATCTCCGTAGAAGTGACCACCTTTCGCTCCGACGGCATCTACAGAGATGCCCGCCATCCCCAGGATGTATCCTTCTCCACAAGCATTGAAGAAGACCTAAAGCGGCGGGATTTTACCATCAATGCCATCGCTTACGATCCCATTACCAAGAACTTCATCGATCCTTACGGAGGCCGCCGGGACTTAAGGCGGCGGATTTTGAGAGCTGTAGGTGATCCCAAGGAACGCTTTTCTGAAGATGCCTTACGGATGCTCCGTTTTTTCCGCTTCCTTGCCACCCTGGAGTTTAAGCCCTGCCGAAGGAGTCTAGCGGCGGTTGAACCTGCACTGATAAGAAAAATCAGCATGGAGAGGATCCGGGATGAAATGAGTAAGCTCCTGCTGGCCAAGGCGCCCGGTGCTACTCTCCTCACCATGCATAAAGCCGGGCTTCTCCAGGAGATCCTGCCTGAGGTCGCGCTTGGCGATGGAGTTACCCAGGGAAGCTTTCACCGGTTCGATGTCTTGCGCCACTCCCTGGAAGCCGTAGATAACTCCCTTCCCCAGCTGGAACTTCGCTGGGCGGCCCTGCTCCATGATGTGGCTAAGCCCAAGCTGCGGACTGAAGATGAGCATGGGATTCACTTCTACAAACACGATGTCGAAGGTGAACAGATGGCTAGGGACATTCTCACCCGGCTTCGCTACAGCAAGAAGTTTGTGGAGAAGGTTGCTACCTTGGTGCGCTGGCACATGTTTTCTGTTCACGGACAATCAACAGACAAAGCTCTCAGGCGGTTTGTCCGCCGGGTGGGTAAAGAGAATGTCATGGACCTAATGGAACTTCGCAGGGCAGATATCTTGGCTTTAGGTAAGCAGACAACCTGCAATGCTTGGCATAACTGGCGGATGCTGCGGGACCGGCTGCAGGCTGTCCTGGATAGTGATACCATCCTCACCATTAATGACCTTGCCATAGGGGGACATGAAGTGATGGCAGCTTTAGACCTTAAGCCAGGACCTGAGGTTGGTGCTGCCCTAGAATGGCTCCTGGAAAAGGTGCTGGATGACCCGGCCATTAATGAGCCGGAAATATTGCTATCTCTCCTGCAATCATATGAAAATACTCCTTTCTTGCGCAATCGACAGGAAAACGCGCCATTGCAACGAAAATGTTGATAGAGTGTTCTCCAATACGGCACAGGGAGGTAGGCAAATGCGTTCCACACCTATTGGGTTAGTGTTGATGGATGATGAGCGGGAACATGTCCATACGGTAAACAAAGACACCAACATGCAGGTGCTCCATCAGTGGGCTGACTTCATTCGCAGCAATTTCAAGAATGTCGATGGTTCTGCTCCTGAAGTTGTCACCGGTTCTGATACCATCACCAACGTAAGAGTCGCCCAGAAAGTGGGAGAAGAACTAGCCCGGGCCAATGTCAAGCAGGTGATCATGTGCTACAATGTGTGGAATTTCCCCTACTTGGCATGGCCTTTTTTGAACTCTATAGGGCGCGACATTCCGGTACTGAGCTTGTCTAATAACAATGGACAGTTTCCCGGCAATGTCGGTCTCTTGGCAACCGATGGAGCTCTGCGTCAGGTAGGTCTCCGGACCCATAGGATCGTCGGAGAAATAGATGATTCTAAGACCCAGGCTAAGGTGATCAACTGGCTGAGGGCCAGCCAAGCGTACACCACCATGCAGAATGAAGTCTACGGGTTCTACGGCGGGCACTCCATGGGTATGGAAACCGGGTATTTCCACCTCACCCCCACCATCAAGCATTTGGGAACAACGGGCTATCAAGTGGACCAGCTGCTCTTGCTGAAGCGGATGGAGCAAGAGGTCGATGAAACCGAGGTGGAAAAGGGACTGGAGTGGTTCAAAGAGCTTCTGGGACCCCGCCTGCTTTTTGACGGTAATATGCTCACCGAGGAGACGCTGAAGAACCAGATCCGGCTGTATCTAGCCATGCGGATGGTCAATGATGAGCTGGGATTTGACTTCTGCGGACTCAAAGGACAGCGGGAATTCACCGAGCACGTTTGTCTCGGAGACGTGGCAGAGATGCTGATGAATGACCCCTATGACTGGAATGGACCGAAAGAGCCTACAGTATGTGCAACTGAAGCTGACTCCTACGCTGCCGTAACCATGCAAATACTTAAATACATCAGCGGTGGTCTTCCCACCCTGTTCATGGATGTAAGGCTGTACCATCCCGATAAGGACCTCTGGGATTGGTGCAACTCCGGCAACCACTCAAGCTACTACGCCGCCCGGAGCATGGATCCCAAAGAGAATTTCAAGCACATCACCTTCCACCCCGCCATGGAGCTCTACTTCAAAGCGGGCGGAGCTTCGGTGGAGTTTAATGCAGGACCTGGCGAACTGACCTTTGCCCGCCTAGGGCTTTGGAACAGTGACCAGCTTTACATGGTCATCATGCGGGGCGAGTCCCTGGACCTGCCCGAAGAAGAAAGAAAAGCCCTCAATGCCCAGACCGATCCCACTTGGCCCCATGTCCATGCCCGGATCGAAGGCAGTTTTGAGGAGTTTCTCAATATTTTCCCAAGCAATCACGTATTAGGTGTGGAGGGCGACAAGGTAGATGCCCTGGTCTACTACTGCGAGATCGCAGGCATTAAGCCTGTTGTCCTGGGTCCCAAGGGTAAAGAGCGGATTAGGCCCATTTGGGAACTTCTAGCCTAAGCAGCAACTTGAACCCCCACGGATGCTCAAGCCTCTATACCAATCGGAAGACCCCTCCCTGCATGTCAAGGAGGGGTCTTGCCCGAGATGACCCTACTCTGCAAACCCCCACCATCTCTCTTTCAGGTGGGCAGCTTCGGCATAGGCACTGGCTCTGTCTTCTACTTTCGTGTAGGCCTGCAGAACTGCTAGGGTCCGGGTGAATTCCTGTATATCCAGCCGCCTGTTGTTTATTGAGATCAGCAACCTGCTCCGCTTCCACTCTCGGTCTATTTTCCTGAGGATTGTTCTGACCTCACCCCACTCCTCAGCCAAAATGGCCTCTTCCACTTCTTCTAGGTACTTGTCCATGGGTGAGCTGATTGGAAACATGTTGTGAATAAGATATGCCAGCACCATCGCTGCTATGATTCCCAGGGCAATCCAGATATTGGTCTTCACGGGCCGGACCCCCTCTCCGGGGGTTCTTTGATGGGCTCTTGCCCCGTAACCTTAGTCTCACTGATATCCTGCTCCTGGGGCAGTCCATCCAAATCGTCCCGGAGGTCTATGTATAAATTCCCCTGGGTGTCAATCTCAGCGTAGTACACATCTTCTAACCTGTGGTTTCTCTTGGCGAGCTCTTCCAAAAGCCACTCCCGACTGAGATTGAGCTGGCTGAGATTGGGCTCCACAATCTTTCCATCTACGATCAGTTCTACTGCCAAACCCTTGTAATCCGTAGGTATCTTTAGATCAGCGGGGGTAACCGGCTGCAGCTGCGACTTAACCAGCACTGACAGCATCCCGTTAGGCTCAAGCAGCGCAAATTCAACATCGCCGATGTTAAACACATTAGCCTGCCGGAGCTGCATCATCAAATCATCTAGAGTATAATTCATTTGCTGCATATTCTTTTCCAAAATCTGCCCGTTCTGGATCAC
>LSQX01277089.1_pt1 | contig 15660 bp, 15 predicted proteins | sample 654561 | NCBI WGS metagenome assembly LSQX01 (sample SAMN04489861, study PRJNA283612) | anaerobic digester metagenome | isolation source: 4 biogas reactors fed with cattle manure at either 37C or 55C with and... | place: Denmark: Kongens Lyngby | collected 2014 | reverse complement strand
TTTGTCCCACGATTGATAGTTACAAATTCGCGAATGGTTGTACCATTGCCAATTTGGGTAATGGTGTCTTCACCTTCAAATTTTAAATCTTGTGGGACTGCAGAAATTACCGCCCCGGGAAAGATGTTACAGTTTTTTCCAATTCGAGCACCTTCCATAATTGTAACATTGCTCCCAATCCATGTTCCTTCTCCAATTTCCACATTGTTATGAATAACTGCAAAGGGTTCAATGACTACATTTTTTGCGATTTTTGCTCCGGGGTGAACGTATGCAAGCGGTTGATTCATCAGTTTTTATAATTGTTATCTAAACATAAGGTTTAATCCCAATGTTTTTTAATTGTTTTTTGTTTTTACCATTTGAGCCATCAATTCGGCTTCTGTTACCAATTTGTCATTCACATATGCATTGCCTTGCATATGAACAATTCCTCTTCTTATGGGCGAAAGTAACTCTAATTTAAATATCAACGTGTCTCCGGGATTTACTTGATGTTTAAATTTTACATTATCGATTTTCATAAAAAATGTCAAATAATTTTCCGGATCCGGAACTGTGCTCAATGCTAAAATTCCGCCGGATTGTGCCATGGCTTCAACTATTAAAACGCCCGGCATCACAGGTGCACCCGGAAAATGTCCGACAAAGAAAGGTTCGTTCATCGTGACATTTTTTATTCCCACCACAGTCGTGTCGGTTAATTCCATAATTTTATCAACGAGCAAAAATGGTGGACGATGTGGCAACAGTGCCATAATTTCATTGATATCCTTAACTGGTTCTTTATGTAAGTTGAATTTTGGTACTTTGTTGCGCATTTCGATTTTGATGATTTTTGCTAATTTTTTTGCAAATTGAGTATTTACAAAATGTCCGGGTTTTGTAGCAATTACTTTCCCTCGAATACGATACCCAACCAACGCTAAATCTCCCATTACATCAAGCAATTTATGCCGTGCTGCTTCATTGGGATAGTGTAAAGTCAAATTGTCTAATATTCCATTAGGTTTAACTGCAATGTTCTCTTTCCCGAAAGCCACTCTCAATTTTTTCATGGTTTCGGGTGACAGTTCTTTATCAACGTACACAATGGCACTGTTAAGATCTCCTCCTTTAATCAAACCTTTTTCAAGGAGCATCTCAATTTCATGGAGAAAACTAAAAGTTCGGGCATTGGAAATTTCTTTCTTAAAGTCTTTAATAGAATTTAATGTTGCATTTTGGGTTCCTAAAACTTTAGTTCCAAAATCAACCATAGTTGTCAACTGATATTCATCTGCCGGCATCACGAGAATTTCACTTCCCGTTTCTTCATCTTTGTATGAAATTACTTGCTCGACAACATATTCTCTGATAGGTTCATTTTGCTCAACGATTCCCGCTTCTTCCAATGCTTCGACAAAATACTTTGAAGAACCGTCCATAATCGGAGGTTCCGAAGCGTTTAATTCAATCATACAATTGTCAATTCCCAATCCTACCAAGGCAGCAAGAACATGTTCTGTAGTTTGAATGCGCACTCCCAATTTTTCAAGGTTGGTGCCTCGCTGGGTATTTACAACATAATTTGCACTTGCTTCAATAACCGGCTGACCTTCAAGATCTACACGAACAAATTTATAGCCGTAATTTTCCGGTGCCGGCTTAAAAGTCAACATAACTTCTTGGCCGGTGTGCAGTCCCACTCCTTTTAGAGATACTTCCTTCCCTATGGTTTTCTGTTTTTCTACACGATCAGTCATTGTCTTTTTTTTCTAATGCATTTATTCGCTCTACGAGCTTTGTTAAATTCTTAAAATGTACATAGCTTTTATTATAGTCTGCATATGCCAAAGCCGGAGAACCTTGTAACGTCTCATTGTCTTTTACATTTCTTCCGATGCCGCTTTGCGCTTGTATGCGAACATTATCACCGATGGTAATATGACCGGCGATTCCGACCTGTCCTCCGATGATACAATTTTTACCGATTTTAGTCGAACCTGCAATTCCAGTTTGTGCAGCGATTACTGTATTTTCTCCAATTGATACGTTATGTGCTATCTGAATTTGATTATCTAACTTTACGCCTCTCATTATATAAGTAGAGCCTAAAGTTGCACGATCAATGGTGGTTCCCGGACCAACATCAACATAATCCTCCAAAACTACATTTCCGGTTTGAGGGACTTTTCTGTATTCTCCGGTTTCATTAGGTGTGAATCCAAATCCGTCTGCACCTACTACAACATTGCTGTTTATAACGCAAAATTTACCGATTACGGATTCAGAATAAATCTTAGCTCCTGAAAAAATAACGGTATCATCGCCGATTTTTACGTTATCTCCAATATAAACATGAGGAAAGATTTTTACGTTATTTCCGATTTCCACATTTTCTCCAATGTAAGAAAAAGCACCAACATAAATATTTTCGCCATAAATCACTGAATCCGAAATAAAAACCGGAGATTCAATTCCTGCTTTATTTAACTTTACTTTATTGTAATATTCCAATAATTTTGAAAATGCACGATACGCACTTTCCACACGAATCAAAGTGGTTGTTATCGGATGTTCGGGAGCAAAATCTTTATCTACAATTGTGATTGATGCTTTGGTAGAATAGATATAATGCGTGTATTTAGGATTTGCCAAAAAAGTTAAACTTCCCGGGATTCCTTCCTCAATTTTTGCAAGTTGACGAACCGAAACCGTCTCATCTCCATCAACTGTTCCGTCTAACATGACTGCAATTTGTGCCGCTGTAAATTCCATTGTGAAATTATAGTTTAGCCGAGGAATGAATCTTCAGCAATACTTTTAATAATTCTACTTTAGTAGTTTTAATTCTTGCAAAAATAGGAAAAAAGGCAATAGCACGATAATTATCCCCTATTTTTTGGAAAACACATATAATACTTGATTTCTGACGTTGCCAAGGTGGTTAGATTCAGTTGATCGCTAACTTGGGTTACATCAACTACGCTTCCGTCTTTTTTTAATAATCGTATCGGGTCTTCTATTTTATTATAAGTTTGATTTTCTAATTTTCCCGAAAAAATAAAATAAGACGCTTCGTGTTCCGATAATGATAAACTACTGCATAATTTACTTTTTTCTGAAACTACTTTTTCTTCAAAAAACGGTTCATTTCGAATTTTAATTTTAAGCAAATTTCGATATAACAACATTTCACTTAAAGTCTTTAAAACATAATCTTCGTGGGTTGTCCACTCTTTTAGTGCGCATAAAATATCGCTGTCGTCTAAACGAGAAAAAACATCCAATGTTTTATCTGAAAAGGATTCTATCGTGATTTCGTTTTTTAAAAAATATAACAAGCAATTACTTCCGTATATTTCATGTCCGTTTTGTACCAATTCGCGAGCGCGTTTTAAAACTCGAACCAACATTTGTTCTGCTACTACTCCGGTTTTGTGAAGGTAAACTTGCCAATACATCAATCGGCGGGCTATTAAAAAATTTTCTACCGAGTAAACTCCTTTTTCTTCAACTACCAATTGATCATCTTTTACGTTTAGCATGGCAATAAGTCGTTGGGAGTTGATAGCACCTTCGGATACACCGGTATAAAAACTGTCGCGTTTGAGATAATCCAATCGATCGACGTCCAATTGCCCTGCAACTAATTGATGAAAAAAATGGCGTCCGTATTCATTTTTAAAAATCTGAATGCCAAGTGTCAATTTTCCATCAAATTCACGATTTAAAACATTCATAAATTTCAACGATATTTCCTCATGAGAAATGCCTTTTACCAATGAATATTCCATAGCGTGCGAATAAGGCCCGTGACCTATATCGTGAAGTAAAATGGCTATGTACAAAGCTTCTTCCTCTTGAGGAGAAATTTCAATGTTTTTATTTCTCAATACTTGAACGGCGCGTTGCATTAAAAACAGTGCGCCCAACGCATGGTGGAAACGCGTGTGAACAGCACCCGGAAAAACCAGATTCGTCATTCCCATTTGAACAATGCGACGAAGACGTTGAAAATAACGATGTTCTATCAATTGTGAAATCAATTGAGACGGAATCGAGATAAACCCATAAACCGGATCATTGATTAATTTTATTTTTTCTAATGTTTTCAAGTTTAACGTTAAATTAAGCTATAAAGCGAAGGTTTTTAAAAATTCGGCGCTATTTTTGAGCTAACTCAAAATTCTGCATTCGTTTTATCGACTGATAAAAATAGAAAATCAATTCTATAAATTTTAATTGCTAAAGAACAAAGATACATATATGAAAAACATAAAAATATTGTGGGTAGATGACGAAATTGATCTATTAAAACCCCATATTTTATTTTTAGAAAATAAAAATTATTCCGTGACTACCGCTCAAAGCGGAACTGAAGCATTGGAAGAAATAAAAAACAACACATTTGACATTGTTTTTTTGGATGAAAATATGCCGGGACTTACCGGATTGGAAACGCTTTCTGAAATAAAAGAAATTCAAGCTTCAGTGCCTGTAGTGATGATTACAAAAAGTGAAGAGGAATATATTATGGAAGAAGCAATCGGAGCCAAAATAGCCGATTACCTCATAAAACCTGTAAATCCGAATCAAATTTTACTGAGTCTAAAGAAAAATTTAGATAACAGTCGATTAATTACAGAAAAAACGACTTCCAATTATCAGCAAGAATTTCGAAAAATCACCCTGGATTTGGCAAATGTCAACAGCATTGAAGAGTGGAAAGAAATGTATCAAAAACTTGTTTACTGGGAATTGGAACTTGAAAGCATTCAAGATTCGGCAATGACTGAAATTTTAGAATCTCAAAAAGCAGAAGCAAACAATCAATTTTTTAAATTTATTGATGACAATTATCCGCAATGGTTTGAGAATCCTAAGGAAGCTCCCGTAATGAGCCACACATTGTTCAAAGATAAAATACGTCCACATTTGTCTTCAAATACTCCTACCCTTTTGATTGTAATTGACAATTTGAGGTTAGACCAATGGAAAGCTATGGAACCTTTCATTCTGAATTCCTACAAAAAATCTTCAGAAGAATTGTACTTCAGCATTCTCCCAACTGCAACTCAATATGCACGCAATGCCATTTTTTCAGGATTGATGCCGTTAGATATGGAACGACAACATCCCGATTTGTGGTTGAATGATGTGGATGAAGGCGGGAAAAACTTATATGAAGAAGCGTTTTTAGAAGCACAATTAAAACGATTGCGTCTGGATATTAATTGGAGTTATCACAAAATTTCAAGTTTAAGGCAAGGCAAAAAATTGGCAGAAAACATCAAAGCGCATAAAACTGAAGATTTGACAGTGGTGGTTTACAATTTTGTCGATATGCTTTCTCACGCAAAAACTGAAATGGAAGTTATAAAAGAATTAGCTTCTACCGATAAATCATATCGTTCCTTGACCTTGAGCTGGTTCCGGAATTCTCCATTAATGGATATTATTCAAGATGCAGCACAACAGAATTTTAAATTGATAATTACCACCGATCACGGAACCATTAATGTAAAAAATCCTTCGAAAGTGATTGGTGACCGGAATATCAGCTTAAATCTGAGATATAAAACCGGAAAAAGTCTGTCTTATGAACCCAAGGAAGTGATGGCTGCAAAAATTCCGGAAAAAATCAAGTTGCCGAGTATTCATATGAGCAGTTCGTTTATTTTTGCAAAAAACGATTACTTTTTTGCTTATCCGAATAATTACAATCACTATGTAAGTTATTACAAAAACACCTATCAACACGGTGGAATTTCTTTAGAAGAAATGATTATTCCTTTCAGTGTTTATACCCCAAAATAATTTTGTTAAGACCTGACTTTACTTTAAAATTTTATGATATGGATACGCGCAAGATTTCATCACTTTTGGCAGGTTTTATTGTCATGCTTTTTATGACGGCTTGCAAATCACAGATTGCTCAAGAAAAAACTCAAGATTCTATGGAGGTTGAAAATGAAACAATTCAGGCGTCTCAAAATAATTTTTCATTTGATTTATTTAAAAACATACTTGCTTCCGATTCAGAAAAAGTCAATCGACTTTTAAGTCCTCAAAGTATTTTTATGGATTTGGCAATGTTGTATAACGGCGCTCATGGAACGACACAGTCGGCGATGCAAAAAGCGCTTCGATTGGATAAAATTAATCCGGAACGTTTGAATCAATCGCAAGCAGAACTTTTGAAAAATATACCGAATTTGGATGATGAGGTTTCTTTCGTCATGGCAAATGCCATTTGGCATCGAAATGATTTGCTTCCCAAATCGGAATTTTTAACAATAAATCAAACTTTTTACGATGCTGAAATTCATGCAGCCGATTTTAAGAATCCTCAAACTGTAGAGGCAATCAACAATTGGGTCAACACCAAAACATCCGGGAAAATTCCCACGCTGATTGAATCCATTTCACCGGGTGAAGTCTTGTTTTTATTGAATGCAATTTACTTTAAAGCCTCCTGGACTCATAGCTTTAATCCAAATCTAACCCGCGTAATGGAATTTCACACTGCGAATGGAACTATAGAAACTGATTTTATGTTTAAAGACACAAGGTTCAACTATTTGGAGAATGAAAATTTACAAATGATTGAATTGCCCTATGGAAAAGGAGATTTTAGTATGTTCGTTCTACTGCCTTCAAAAAATCAATCGGTACCTGACTTGACTAACAGCTTAAACCATCAGAAGTTTTCAGAGATGTTATCGGCTATGGAAACGACTTCTGTAAAATTATATCTTCCCAAATGGGAAGTTTCCTACAGTGCCGACAATCTTATCGAGAATCTATCGGATTTGGGAATGCAAGTCGCCTTTGAAAACAAAGCAGATTTTTCTGGTTTATTTAAAAGTGAAGCTACAAAAATTTCTCAAGTGAAACACAAAGCATACATCAAAGTGGATGAAGAAGGTACGGAAGCTGCTGCTGCGACAGGAATTGGAATGGTTACCACTTCTCTGCCTATACCTTCAAATATTGAAATGAAAGTGGATCGGCCGTTTGTTTATCTCATTATGGAAAAGAATTCAGGAACTATTTTATTTTTGGGAACGATTGATAATCCCGCTATCGATTGATTTTTAGGCTATCTTATTACAATTTTTCATGAAAATTATGGAGCGTACGTATTCATTGGAGGAACTTCCGGAAATTGCAAAAGCAATCATTCAAACTTCAAAATCGCCAATTTATTTATTTTATGGAGGAATGGGTGTCGGAAAAACGACATTAATTAAAGAAATCTGTAAACAAATGGGTGTAAAAGATACCGTTTCAAGTCCTACTTTTGGAATTGTAAATGAATATGAATCTGAAAGTGGTCCTGTATATCATTTTGATTTTTATAGAATAACCGATCAAGAAGAGGCCTTGGATATCGGCATTGAGGATTATTTTTACAGCGGACAACCGGTTTTTATAGAATGGCCTGAAAAGATTTCTCGATTTTTACCGGAAACGTATGTCAAAATTTCATTAGAAAAAAAGGAAGACACCAAACGTCACCTTTCTTTTGTTCATCATTAAACCGGGCTGTATTTTTCGGAAAATATCCAAAAGAAAAGTATTTTTATACATTGTATAAAATTATGTAAATTGAAACCGCAGAAAATCCATCTTCAATGAATCGTCCAAGAACACCATTTACAACCTCTCAATTGATTCCTCAGGAGGAAACATTGGAGATTGCCCGTGCTAAAGGAGAATTGTTTATTGGGCTTCCGCGCGAAGCATATTTTCAGGAACGGCGCATTTGTCTGACCCCCGATGCGGTAAAAACCATTGTAAATAACGGTCATCGCATACTTATAGAAAAAGATGCCGGATTAGAAGCAGGCTACACAGACAGAGAATATTCCGAAGCAGGTGCAACCATTACCAACAATCGTAATGAAGTTTTTGAATGTCCCATAATTTTAAAGGTAGAACCGCCCACATTGGATGAGTTGAAACTTATCAAACCGCGTTCGGTGATTATTTCTGCGCTTCAACTTAAGACTCGAAAAAAAGCTTATTTTGAAGCCTTGGAAAAACGAAAGCTTACCGCCATGGCTTTTGAGTTTATAAAAGACGAGGCGAATAGTTTTTCGCTTGTTCGCGCTTTGAGTGAAATTGCAGGTACTGCATCTATTTTAATTGCATCCGAACTCATGAGCAATCAAAAAAATGGCAGTGGACTTTTGTTTGGAAATATCAGTGGAGTTTCTCCGGTTGAAGTGGTGGTCATCGGTGCCGGAACCGTGGGTGAATATGCCGTAAAGACTGCACTTGGTTTGGGCGCAAATGTGCGTGTTTTTGACAGTTCCGTGACGAAATTAAGACGCATTCAGAACAATGTGGGTAGGTTTCTCCACACTTCAACGCTGCAACCCAATAATCTTTTAGAAGCTATAAAGAAATGTGACGTTGCCATTGGAGCGATCCGCGGAATGAATCGTTCGCCCATTATCGTTACAGAAGATAGCGTAAGAAAAATGAAAAAAGGTTCAATTATTATTGATGTTTGTGTGGATATGGGTGGTTGTTTTGAAACCACTGAAATGACCTCACATGAAAATCCTTTTTTTATAAAACACGATGTCATTCATTATGGAGTTCCTAATATTCCGGCGCGTTACCCGCGAAGTGCCTCATTGACAATCAGTAACATTTTTAGTCCGTATCTTTTAAAAATTGCAGAAAATGGCGGTTTTGAAAATGCCATCAGAATGGACGAAGGTTTAAAAAATGGCTTGTATTTTTACCACGGAATTCTGACCAACAAAACAATTGCAGATTGGTTTGACATTCCTTACAATGATTTAAATTTGTTGATTTTTTAATTGATTGATTGAAAAACGCACTACTTCAAAAACATTCATTTTAAATGAAACTAAAATATCGATTGCTTTATTTTTCTGGAGGTGCCGTCCTCGGGATTATTATTCTTTTATTTATTCTCGGCGGGAAAAAATCGTCTTGTGCTTATGGTCCCCAAGCAAGAACTTTAAAACATCTGCAAATTGCGCCCCGCTCCTTTTCTGAAGAAAGCTTGAAATTTTTTAACCATCACAACATCGATACAGCCTCTATAGAAACTGTTTTTAAAAACGGTAAAGTAGATTTTTCTAAAAGCAAGACACGCCGTGATACGTGTCAAATTTATTATGTCGATGGAAGTATTCAGGAAAAAGAACTTCAGCTGCAAATTTCGTTTTGCGATTATGTAGCTGAAATCAAAAATGCTTCTTTACGAAACGATTCAGAGAATTAAATTATAATTTCCTTCTTTTCTTTTCTTTTGACAACAAACTCAGTTCTCGAGTGGTTTGTCCTGCAACCGACGTATTTTCTTCTGCACGTCTAATCAAATAGGGCATCACGTCCTTAACCGGTCCGAAGGGAATGTATTTGGCCACATTATAGCCTGCTTTAGCGAGATTAAAAGTTATATGATCGCTCATCCCGTAAAGTTGCCCAAACCATATTCTGGAATCGTTTTTTTCCAAACCGTGTTTTTCCATTAATTCCATTGCATAATAAGTGCTCTCCTCATTATGTGTCCCGATAAAGACTGAAATATCGTCGATGTTTTCAATGATGTATTCCAAACACGAATTAAAGTTATCATCTGTTTCTTGTTTGCTGGCACAGATGGGTGTGGGATATCCTTTTTCTTGAGCACGCTCGTTTTCTACTTCCAAATAAGCGCCGCGAACAATTTTATAGCCCAGTTTATAACCTCCTTCTTTTGCCTTACGGTGTTGAGCTTTTAAATATTCCATCCGATCCCATCGATACAATTGAAGCGTATTAAATACATGAGGTTTAACCTTGTTGTATTTAACCATCATTTTCTCACATAAATCATCTGCCGCATCTTGTATCCACGAATGTTCCGAATCAATTAATAGACACACATTTGCAGCGACAGCCGCCTGTGAAATCACATCGTAATATTCAACGGTGTTTAACCATTGTTTTTGTTCAGTTTCTGACAAGGTTTCTTTTTCAGTGATTTTTCTGAATATTTCAAATTTTCCCAAACCGGTTGGTTTAAATACAGAAAACGGCATACTCTTTTTATTCTTGGCAAATTTTGTCAGGTCTAAGATTTTATCGGCCGTCGCCCGAAACACTTTATCATCTTCTTGACCTTCTACCGAATAATCTAAAATGGAATAAACACCAGTTTCTTCAAGACGCTCCACCGTCGACATACAATCAATTTCATTTACCCCACCACAAAAATGATCAAAAACAGTTGAACGGATGAGTCCTTCGACAGGAAGATGAAGTTTTAAAGCAAATCTGGTTACTGCAGTTCCAATTCTTACCAGCGGTTCTTTTGATATCATCTTAAAAAGAAAGTACGCTCTTTCCAGTTCAGAATCACTCTTTAATTGAAAGGCAACTTCTGTATTGTCAAATATTTTTTCTGATGCCATAAGTATGTAAATAAAAGTGCATAAATATAGTTAGTTTTGAAATTTATATGACACGAATTAAATTGTGAATTTTCAAAATGACAAACACTCTCGGAACTGTTTACTATTCAAAGGAAGCTTGGACTAAGCTGGAAGAATATATCACTCAAAATCAGATTATTAATGTATTTCTAATTATCGATGAACACATTGAAGTTCATTGCCTGCCTCATTTTATCAAAAATTTTAAATGCTCTGTTTGTGAAATTATTCGAATTCCTACAGGCGAAAAGAACAAAGATATTGCTACTACCCTCTTTATTTGGGAAATACTCGCACATAAAAAGGCCGATAAAAATAGTTTGATTCTCAATCTTGGCGGCGGAATGATTACCGATATCGGAGGATTTGCTGCTTCTACATACAAACGCGGCATGCCGTTTGTCCATATTCCAACTACCCTTTTGGCAATGGTTGATGCTGCCGTTGGTGGTAAAACCGGTATTGATTTACATCACGTAAAAAATCAAATCGGTACCATTAGTTTACCACAACTTATTGTGATTGACACTGAATTTCTTCATACCCTTCCTCAAGAACAATTGTTGTCAGGAATGGCCGAAGTCATAAAACATGCCCTCATCGAAGGAGAGCGAGAATGGGAACGAATTTCCATACTCAATTTGGAAGATGTTCAAAGTGTGTACGACATCATCCCCGATTCGATAGCGATCAAACAAAAAATTGTAGAAAAAGATCCGCTTGAAAAAAAAGAACGAAAAATTTTAAATTATGGACATACGCTGGGACATGCAATAGAAACTTATTCTATGGGGAAAGGTCAGATTCCTTTACTTCACGGTGAAGCTATAGCCATCGGCATGATTTTGGAAACCTATCTTTCTCATCGGATTTACGGATTTCCAAAAGATAAATTGGAAGCAATTACCGGATTCATCCTTTCTTTGTTTAGCAAGCAATTTTTCGATGAAACTGCAATTAAAGAAATTATAAACTTGATGATTTTTGACAAGAAAAATAGCAATGGACAAATAAAATTTGTTTTAATGAAAAATTTAGGCGATTTTGCTCTTGATTGTGAAGTACATGAACCACTCATTTATGAGGCGTTTCATTTTTACCATCACCATTAAAAATATTTCTTAAAAAACTTTTGTTTGCTATTTTTTTGAATAGTTTTACCCCCAAAAAAAGTTGATTTTTATGAAACGAGTTATTGTTGATTACAAGAAGTTAACTCCCGAAATTCTTTCGCTGCTTGTTGAGAAATATCCTGACGGATATGATGATGACCACATTATAACCTTTAAGAACAGCAAGAACGAAACGATTGAAGCCGTAGAAGTTCGAACTGCCAATACTATTTATTTGGTAAAAGTAAGTTCCCGACTTGAAAACAGTATGGCAAATTTTGATGAAGAAGATTACGACGAAACTGAATTCACCGAGCCAATTTCAGAAATTTTAGATGACAAAAAATTGGATGAGGTCGAAGGTATTGAATTGGATGACGAAGAAGAGTAAAATACAAAAGAGCAAAGGGTTTAATTAATCCTTTGCTCTTCTGTAAGCTAAAATAAATTGTTCATTAAGCGTGTTGCTCCGAATGCTTTCCTTCTTTAATTTCTTCTATTAATTTAGCGTTGAAAGCTTCCAAATCATCCGGATTACGACTTGTAACCAACCCATTATCTACCACTACTTCACTATCCTCCCATTTCGCTCCCGCATTAATTATATCGTCTTTTACAGAGTGGAAAGAAGTCATTTTTCTATCTTTTACCACATCAGCGGAAATCAGTACCTGTGGACCATGACAAATAGAAGCAACCGGTTTTTTCTGTTTGAAAAAATCGCGGATAAAACTCAGCGCTTCTTCACTTCGGCGTAATTTGTCGGGATTAATGACGCCGCCCGGAATAAAAAGCGCATCGTAATCTGAGGCATTGACATTTTCAATTACGTGATCGACCTTGTATTCGTTGCTCCAATTTCCATCATTCCAAGATTTAATTTTTTCGGATTTTGTACTGATGATTTCGGTTTTAAATCCTTCTTTTTCCATCGCTTCTTTGGGTAAAGTCAATTCGATTTCTTCAAATCCTTCTTCGGTTAAAATTGCAATTTTCTTTTCCATAAAATTATTTTTTTATTTTTTTCAGTTGTAAACTATAAAAATAGACAGGCAAAATCAATAAATAATTATTTTTTAGGAAAAAATTAACAATTTGCATCGCCCCCCGAACACAGTTGATCCATTTTCTTTTTACGTTCTTCCACTTGTTGTTTATAAGCCCTTAATTTTTCTAATTCTTGCTCATACGAAGGAGCCGCATAGTCTGTGGGTTCAATTTTAATATTGTTCATTAAAGCCCAATTTACCGTAAATTCTGCTCCAAAGAATAAAATTAAACACGTATAGTACACCCATAAGAGAATTAATACCAAACTTCCTGCTGCACCATAAGCTGAAGCCGGATCGGAAGTGGAAAAATAAAATCCGATTAAATATTTTCCTATCAAAAATAGCAAAGTAGTCACAGCAGCACCTATAATATTGGTTTTCCATTTTACTTTCACGTCGGGCAGCAATGTATAAATTGTAGTAAATAAGGCTGTGATGATGATTTGAGAAATTAAAAAGTTTATTAAACGAATTAAATCCGGAGGAAGTTTTACATATTGCGATCCGATAAAATCACTAAACGCATTAATGGCTGTACTGAGAACCAGCGAAATTAATAGTAACAAACCAATTACCAGAACCATTCCGAAAGCCAACGCCCGGTGCCTGATAAAACTGAGAATTCCTGTTTTTTTCAGGCGAACTCCCCAAATATCATTGAGTGCTTTCTGCAATTGTACAAACACACCGGTTGCACCAAAAATCAGCGTTCCGATTCCAACGATGATGAATATGGTCGAATTTGAAGACAAACTGGAATTGACAATGATTGATTGAATCAGTTGAGCACTTTCTTCTCCGATTAATCCTTCAAATTCTCTTGTTATCCTTCCTTGTACTGCCTGACTTCCAAAAAAAACTCCCGCAAAATGGATGGTTATTATCAATAAAGAAGGAAGTGAAAACAATGCGTAATAAGCTATCACTGCACTTTTGGCCCAAGGTTCATTTTGATTCCAACTTATGTAGGTGTCTTTAATAAGTTTGAATACTTTTTTGAATATTTTCATAGAAATGGTTGTTCAAGCGCTATAAAAGTTTGAAAATAAAAAAACCTTTGCCGCAAAGCAAAGGTTTTATAAATAAGTTTAGAAAAAATTATAACTCGTTAAAGATAGTGTGCAACAAACGTTTTTTGTCATTTATGCTTTCTTCCATCGAAATCATCGTCTCTGTTCTGTTTACACCTTCGATATCGTCAATTTGGTAAATTACATCTTTTGCATGCGAAGTATCTCTGGCACGAATTTTACAGAAAATATTAAATTTCCCTGTGGTTACGTGAGCTACAGTAACATTTGGAATGTGGCTGATACGCTCCATTACAAATTGCGTTTGTGATGTTTTGTGAATAAACACTCCCACGTATGCAATAAATGAATACCCTAACTTGTCATAATCTACTTGTAACGTCGACCCGGTAATGATACCTGCATCCTCCATTTTCTTCACTCTAACGTGAACTGTTCCTGCTGAAATGTTAAGTTGTTTCGCAATATCCGTAAAGGGGATTCGGGTATTGTCAATTAATAGGTCTAAGATCTTGTGATCAATGTCATCTAATTTAAACTTTGCCATAATAATTTTTTTGCAAAAATAATCAGATATTTTAGTTCCTCAAAACGTTTTATGAAAAAGAAGTTAGCTTTTCGCCATTTTTGTTAAAAATATACGGCAGTTTCGCTCCTTTTTTAATCATGTCTTTATTAATTTTCTGAAAATTGCTGTTTGTGCAGTCAATTTCGCGATGACCAATCAAATTGGGAAATTCTCCAATATCATCTATTACTGCTTTAAATTTTATTTTAGAACCTTCTAAAATCTCTTTGTACTGAACCAAAATATCTATTTTCCTTTCACTATCTGATAGTTTAACATTCCTAAAGATTATATCTCTAAATATTTTTACATTTTCAGGAATTAAATGATACGAATTCCAAGGTTTTGACGGAATGCAAATGAAATCAAAGAGCGCAAGCAAGGATAAAAATATATATTTCCTTGTGGTTTCTCGCTGGTAATCATTCGGAAAATGACCTGCTTCAAAAAGAATCGTAGGAACTCCTGCATGTTGAAAATAATCTCCCGCACAATTGAGGTTAAATGTATCATCATATCTGCCTACTTGATTTGGAATAAACGCTTGTAAAACCACATTCATTTTTTCTATTAATTCCATAGAATGTCGACGTGCAGCTGTGATTGAACGCATTGAATCCGCTGCGGGTGATAAAAATGAAATTGTTGCAGGATGCTTATCAACTCCAAAAATAGTTCGCTGATCGTGCATATTAAGACATAAACCGGGTTTAACTTTTTCAAAAACCTGTTTTAATACGCTGCTTTCAGGCTGAGAAAACTTTTGAAAATCCCTGTTGAGATCAACCTTATTGGCGTTTTCACGAGTATACGTATGCGCGCCATCAATATTGAGTATCGGAATTATATAAAAATGATATTCTGACAAAAGCCGGTGAACAGATTGTGTCGTTTTATGGTGTTCAACAAACTTTAAAAAATCAAATAATGCTTTCGTACACGTAGTTTCGTTTCCGTGCATTTGAGACCACATCAAAACATTTTTAGTTCCGTTCCCGAAATCAATCATGAAAATCTCTTTACCCATCACGGATTTTCCTACAGCAGAAACCCGGAAATGATTTTTATGGTGATTTAGCAAAGGTTTAATGACTTGAAAGTTTATATACCTGCCTTTTAAAGTGTCTTCAAAATTTGTGTTGTCCCAAGATTCCCAATCGTACATTTTGTTGTTTTTTACAAAAGTAAACATCAAAAAGTTTACAGTTGTCACTGGTGTTTTGTAGCCAAGAACCTATGCTATATTACAATTGTAACCCTCTAAGTTGATTGCTGTAATCGCAACTTTAACAAATCAAATATAATTATTGAAATTATTCATATTCAGAAATTTAAAATGATTTACTGTAAGTTTTAGTTTAATTAAATTTTATGTATTTTAAGATTTATCAACCTCCTATAAAAAGATTTTTTATCTTTGTTAAAATAAAAAAACACTCTGTTTTATAC